>FLOH01001129.1_pt1 | contig 43677 bp, 50 predicted proteins | sample 756751 | NCBI WGS metagenome assembly FLOH01 (sample SAMEA4026879, study PRJEB14308) | marine metagenome | biome: coastal water; material: water | depth 74 m
ATGAAGTTTGGTTTGAAGTTTATTGATAAATGTACAAACAAATTTCGAGAATGGTTTATTCTTTTAGGTTATGTAGGAGTTGGTGCTGGTTATGTGGGCATGATATTCATTTCTTATATGTTAATTAAAGGACTATGGGATTTGATTTATACTCCTGCTGCAGCTTCTTCCGCATCAATAATATATCCGGGCATGAAAATTGCTGGCATTGGAACATTATCATTTGATTATTTTATTATTGTAATCTTCTTCGTTGCATTGATTCATGAATTTGGACATGGAATTCTTGCTAGAGCCCATAACATTCCAGTCAAGAATACAGGGATGGTTTTATTTGGACCGATTATTGGTGCATTTGTAGAACCAGATGAAAAAAAACTTAGAAAGCAAAGTGATATTGCTCAATATTCTGTTCTAGCGGCAGGACCTTTTGCTAATATATTATTAGCAGTTTTAGCATTGGGATTATTATCATTAATATTCATGCCATTACAAATGGGCATGGTAGAACCAACAGGATTTACTTTTGAGTCTTATGTTGATGAATCTTTACCATTTGAAAAAGCAGGCATTATTCCCGGAACTTTAATTACTGGCCTTGATGGAGAACCTACGTTAATGTTTGAAGAGTTTGCTGCAGATTTATTTTGTACTTCTCCCGGAGACAAGGTTGTTGTAAACACAGAAGATAAAGATTATCCTATTGTTTTAGCTTCAAGCCCAGATGTAGAAGGGAAAAGTTTCTTAGGTATCCAAGAAATAAGTAATGAAGACCAACTTAAAGAAAAATATACTTTAGGAGTATGGCCGTCCGTTCATTCTGTCTTAGTTTGGATTACTGGATTATTAAGATGGTTGTTCTTATTAAGCTTAGGAATTGGTTTGTTTAATCTTTTGCCGTTACCAATTGTAGATGGTGGAAGAATGTTACAAGTTAGCTTGCATAGAATTAAAGGTAAGGAAAAAGGAGAGAAACGTTACAGACAGATTACAATATTTTTCTTATTAGTTCTTGTTCTTAACTTAGTCTATCCTTGGTTACGAGGATTGTTAGGAATTTAGAGTTATAAGTTTATACAAATCGTAATAAACTATATTTCTTACTTAGAATTAATTCTTTAAATGGTAAATTAATTTTCCACTTCTCAACAGCATAATCTAGTACTGTGTTAATTACAACATAACTCACAGCAATCCCACAGGCAAAGATAATTCGTTCATACGCTACTGTTGGAATTAGTGCTAACCACTGCCCCGCTTCCATTGGTACAGTATAAAGCCAAATCACACTACCAATAGCATGTGCTGTAAAAGTTGCACCAAGAGATTTTAATAATAAAAACTTTCGAGGAAATAAACTTCCAAAAATTGGGATTAACCAATACATGGAATATAACCAAGATGCTCTTCCAATTGGATGAGCAATGTAAAGGACCATACATAGTAAGGGAACAATAGATCCAAGGAACTTTTTCTTGTTAGCAAAATAAATTACTGCAAAGATCATAGGTAACATTCTTAGAACATTAAGAAGAGTAAATTCCTTCCCCAAGATTAAGAAATCAGCAATTTGGGCAAAGAAGACAGCAATTCCGCCGAATACTGGCCCTAAAAAAGCACCAGCAGTTGGACCAAAGAATTGGTATAAAGTAAAGAATTGATTTTCTGCTCCTAATACTGGAGAGAAATTAATATTCTTACCAATCAAAACTAAAGCAAAGAACAATGCAACGAAGATAATCCTTTTCTTAGTAAACCAATCTTTAAAATTCATATTGATGTTGAGATAAAGGTTATTTAAATAAATTTCTATGCCTCAAAACATCTCCCACCAGATAGATAGAACCCGTAATTAATAACATTTCATTCTCACTTGTTAATTCTAGCCCTTTATTAATCGCTTCTTTTAAGTCCTGATAAGAATAAACCTTGGCACAATACTTCCTAACCTCTTTTTCAAGAATTTCTAAAGAAGCTGGCTTGTAATTACCTTGAGTTAGAACAACATTATCAAATAAAGGAATAAGTAGTTCTAACATTTTAGATATTTCCTTGTCTTCAGAAGTGCCTAAAATTAAGGTCTTCTTCGTCTCAATTTTCTCAACAAATTTAACTAACTCTTTTATTCCAGCAAAATTATGAGCACAATCTACCATAACTAAAGGATTTTCTTTAATAACTTCTAAACGTCCAGACCAATAAGCTTTACTTAATCCTTCATGAATATCATTTTGAAAGATCCCTAATTTTCTCGCTCCCATTGTTGCTAAAACCGCATTTCTAATTTGATGTTTTCCTAGCATTTTAATGGAAAAGTTTCCTTCCATCTTTCCAGTTAAGAAGAATTCTTGACCTTTTAAATTAGAACTGATTAGTTTAATTTCAAATTTCTCATCTAATATGCATAGCTTAGACTTCTTTTCTTTACATACATTACGAAAAATATCTAAAATAGCAGAATCATTTTCTCCCGTAACAATTAAAGAATTGTTCTTAATAATTCCTGCCTTTTCAACAGCAATTTTTTCTTTTGTATCTCCCAAATGTTTTTGATGATCAATATCAATATTGGTAATTACAGAAATCTCCGGACTAAGAACATTAGTAGCATCTAATCTTCCACCCAGTCCAGTTTCAATAACCCCATAATCAATATTCTTTTCGGCAAAATAAACAAAGGCTAAGGTAGTAGTAAACTCAAAGAAAGTAGCTTCAATGTTGTTATCTTCACATACTTCTTTTATCTGTGTGGTTAAACGAACTAAATCAGAATCAGAGATTTCTTCTCCATTAACCTTAATTCTCTCATTAAATTTAATTAAATGAGGACTAGTATATAATCCAACATTCTTACCAGAAGCTCTTAAAATGCTATCCATAAAACAAGCTGTACTACCTTTACCATTAGTTCCAGCGATATGAATAGACTTGAACTTGTTCTGTGGATTACCTAACTTTTCCAATAACTCCTTAATTACATCTAATCCTAGTTTAATCCCAAATCTTTCCAAATTGTACAAATAATCAAGAACTTCTTGCATTAATTAGCGATTACAAAATCTATATTTAAGCATTTCCTAACTAAATACTATGTCTGGAATAGAATAAATTTGTATACTACCTGCAATAGGCGCATTTTTGGAGTAGGGCACGGCACCTTAGATTTTACTCCTAAAAATCGTAAAATGTGCCTCCTTTGGCGCTACTCCAAAAATCCCTGCGCCGGCACGTAGTATACAAAATAGTATTATTCCAGATATAGCTCGAACTAGATAGTATTCTTTCAACACCATAATATATTTAAACTTCTAGAGTTCTTAATTTTTCATTATATGGGGTGGAATTTTGATTGAAGAAGAGTTTCTAATTAAGACCGGAACGTTTGGTAAAACGCTGGAGGAAAAAGAGTTTAGTGAAGAAGAAAAAATAGTTTTAACACATTTCTTTACGAACATAGATAAAAACATCTATGCTGCAACTGACAATATGCCCAGTTCGCTTTGGGCACTATTGGAGGGAGGCTATAGTAGAAGTAAGTTATCTATGAGGGAAAGATTCTTAAGAATATTCTCAGAAATGCAAGAAGAGTATGACGCCGGCACACTTTCTAAAGAAGAATTAATTACAGTTTCAAACTTTGCAGAGCAAATTAAATCTGGGGGACAATTAAACATGTCCTCATTATTAAGCAAAGCTGAACATTTCATGCGTAAATGGGCAGTGCAATATGGACACAGTTCTCTTAAAGATTCGGATATTGTTCGTTTTGCGATTGAAAATATTTCACAGTTTATAGTTAATCCAATTGAAGAGACTAAACTGGGAGCATTTCAAGAAAAGTCAACTAGATATGTTGAATTTACTAGGGAGCATTTAATTGTTCCAACTGACTTAAAAGAATTTGAACAAGAGGTTCGTTCTTGGAACAATTTGTTGATTACTAGTTATGAAGAATCTCTTCCAATAGTAAAAGAATTCATTGCTAGTATATTAAACAAGGACGAATTCAAAACCGAAGCTGCATTTAACAGAACAGTTAATGCTAAAGCATTTGATATTGTTCGTTACTTTATTCCAAATACTATGTTGACTTCTTTAGGAGTAGTATTACCAACAAGAGAAGCAGAGAGACATATTTCTAGATTATTAAGTGATTCGAGAAAAGAAATGAGGTCTGTTGGAAGGGCTTTGTTAGAAGAAGGTAAAAAAATATCTCCAGGATTATTAAGCCACGTTGCAGTTAATGAATATTATGTTAAAAGAAGAACAGCAATAAATGAATTACAATCAAAGATTGAGTTGACAAAAGCAAAATATGAAATTGGTAGAAAAGAAAGTTCTGTTAAGTTGATTAACATTACTACAGATATGGAAGCAAGAATAGCGGCAGGAATTTTATTTGAACATAACAATAACGCTAATGGTTATTTGCATTATCTTAATCTTTGTTTAAAAGATAAGAACCTCATCAAAATAACATTAAAGAATTATTTAGAATCAAGAAACAGTTTTGATGAATTTCCTTTAGCTACTGAAATTGGTTCAATAATGTTTGACATTACCATGGACTTTGGTGCTTATAGGGATTTGATGAGACATAGAAGAAACTTATTTTTATGTTCTCCGATTACTGCTGAATTAGGTTATGAATATCCAGAGTTCGTTGAAGAAAGTAAAGAGTTAAAAGATGTTAAAGATAAATTTGATCATTGTGCTGCAGTTACTAAAGATTTGCATCTTAAAATTAAAAATAGATCTCCTCATTTAGCAGGATATGTTGTTATGTTTGCTAACAAACAACAAATGCTTTGGCAAATGGATCCAAGACAATTAGCTTACATTGCTGAATTAAGAACAACTCCCGCAGGTCATTATTCTTATCGACACATTTGTCAAAAGATGTTTCAAATTGTGCAAGAACATATGCCCATCTTGTGTAATTACATTAACGTTGACCTTTCTTCTGGAGAAGAAGGAAGGAGAAAACAAGAAGAACGCACTGTTGAAAAATTAAAAGAAATTGGTGCTAATTTAGAGAAGGTAGATTAAAATGACATTAGAAGAAAATGATCATCAAGTGTATAGTTTAATTAAAGAAGAACAGAAGAGACAGAATGAAAAGTTGTCTATGATTCCTTCTGAAAACTTTTTTTCCTCTAGTGTTAGAGAAGCCGTTGGATCAGTATTTATGCATAAGTATGCTGAAGGTAATGTGGGAAAAAGATATTATGAGGGAAACCAATTTATTGATCAATTAGAATTATTAACACACGCAAGAGCAAAGACTGCTTTTTCTCTTCCTGAAGATTGGGGAGTAAATGTACAAGCGTTATCGGGCAGCAGTGCAAATCTAGCAGTTTACTTAGCATTATTAAATATTGGAGACACAATCATGGGGATGTATCTTCCAGATGGTGGCCATTTATCCCATGGCTGGAGTTATGAGCCCAAAGAAGTACAAGATCCAAATAACTTAGTTTATTCTGGAGGAAGTAGAAAAGTAAATATTACTTCTAGAATTTTTAAAACAGTACAATACAAAACGAATCCAAATACACAACAATTTGATTATGATAAAATTGCAGAAATTGCTAGGATACACAAACCAAAATTAATCATTACTGGTGGCACAGCTTATCCTAGAGAAATTGATTATAAACGTATGAAGACAATTGCAGAAAGTGTTGGTGCATATTACATGGCAGACATTGCCCATGAAGCTGGACTAATTGCAGCTGGTGTTAATAGTTCTCCAGTAGGGATTGCTGATGTTGTTACCATGACAACCCATAAAACATTAAGATCTGGAAGAGGATCATTAATTTTAGCACATCAAGATATGATTAAAAAAATAGACAGAGCTGTACTCCCAGGGTTACAAGGCGGACCATTTAATCATTGTATTGCTGGAATTTGTGTTGGACTGGGAGAAGTTAATTCTCCTAAGTTTAAAGAGTATGCTCAGCAAGTTGTAAAGAACGCTAGAAAAATTGCTTCCGAGTTACAAAAATATGATTTTAATATTGTTTCGGGAGGAACTGATAAACATTTGGTTCTGATTAACTTAAACAATAAGCCCTTATTGGGAAAGAAATTTGCTCGTGCTTTAGATTATGCAGGAATAGTAGCAAACATGAATACTATGCCTCAAGAAACTAAATCTCCTGCAAATCCTTCGGCATTAAGAATTGGAACTCCTTGGTTAACTACTCGTGGAATGAAAGAAAAAGAAATGGAACTAATTGCAAACTGGATGAACAGAGTCATGGGAATTTGTGCAGTATGGCAAGGATTAGAATTTTCTGACTTTGAAGAAGAAGTTGCTAAGAATGAGGATGTTAAAAAAATAGCTTCTGAAGTTAAAGAATTATGTTTAAAATATCCATTAGAATTTTAATTTCTTATTTGTTATTTCTTTTTAAGAATTCTTTAACACGTTTTTCTCCTTTAGGTTCTGCTGCATCTCCAAGTTCATAATAAATCTTCTCAACAACATTACCCCAAGAAAAATCACCTTTTTCTTCCTTAATTTGATTAACAGCAATTTCACCAGTTTGTGTGCCCTTCCTTAGATGATAATAAATGCTTCTTTGCGTTACTGCAGGAAATATTTCTTGGTAAATCTTACAGATTTGATAACCATAGCCCTTTCCTAAATAGTGTAGAATCTCAATAATGTTCTGCCTAATCTCGCTTCTAACTGGTCTCCCTCTAGCCATAAGTAATCAAAATGGCAAGGGTTTATATTTGTTTTCAAAGATTTTATATATTGAGATGTAATTATTCTAATTATGGCCAAGCCAGTAATACCAAAAGCGAAGCAAAAGGAAATTGCTAAAGAAAGGATGGAAAAACTCTTTCTTCAAGCAGAGAATATTTTCTCTACAAATAAAGCCTTAGCTAATCGTTACATTACCTTAGCTAGAAAGATTGCAATGAAGGTTAAGTTAAGGATCCCTTTAGAATTGAAAAGAAAATTTTGTAAACACTGTTATAAGTTTCTAATGCCAGGAGTTAATTCTAGAGTTCGTACAAGAGATGGAAAAGTAATCATTTCTTGCTTCGAGTGTAAGAAATTTACTAGAATTCCTGTTAAGATTAAGAAACTGTAATAAAAGCAAATAAGGCAACTAAACTCAATCTTATTGTTCTTGGAATTAATGCATAAAGGAAAAATTTAACTTTGTTCATTCTGAAAATTCCAGAAATCCAACATACGGGAACATAAGGTATTGGTGTTAATGCAGCAATCGGAACAATTAGTGAATATTTTTCATAACGACTTTTTGTTTTAAGATATTTTTTCTCCCCGTATACTTTACGAAATCCTTTTGCACCAAATTTCATTCCTAAATAATATCCAAAAAATGTTGCTAAATAACTTGCCACTAAAACAATTGCAAGCATTTGTATTGGATGAAAACCTAAAACTATCCCCACAAATAATGGTACATCCGGCCCAATAGGTTGCATCAACATATCCGCAATAAAAGCAATCAAGAAAACGGCAATAAGACCGTAACCAATAATAAAATTTTGAACATAATTCTCTACTAACGGCAAGAATACCAAGACCAATAGAAAAATTAAGGAAACAAAAAACAAAAATGAGAAAAATCTCTTCTTTATACCTTGCCTAGCTCTTTCAACAAGATGAGCATTCTTAATTCTCTCTGCGAGATGATTTTTCATTTACCTCTCTTTCTCCAACAACAACTTCTTCTCTGTTCGAGCTACAACCATTCTAATTTCATCAACTGCATCAACATTAGCAGAGATAGAATCAACTCCCTGGTGTACTAAGAAGTCTGCCATTTCTGGACGACTACCAGCCTGACCACAGATGGAAGTTTTTACTCCATGCCTTCTACAAACTTTAATTACCTTAGCAATTTCTCCTAAAACAGCAGGATGCATTTCATCAAACAACTTAGCAATTCTTTGATTGTTTCTATCTATCCCTAAAGTAAGCTGCGTAAGATCATTAGTTCCAAAGGAAACAAAAGAAATTCCTTCTCTGCACAATTCTTCAATAATCCAACATGAAGCGGGTGTTTCAATCATAACTCCAAAGTCAATATCCTTACAGGGTTCTAATCCCATTTCACGCATTATCTTCTTTGCTGCTTTAACTTCATCCACACGAATTACAAAAGGTAACATAATTCCAACATTACTAAGCCCTTCATCATGTAACTCTTTAATGGCTTGAAACTCTGCTTTAAGAATTCTAGGTTCATCTAATAAACGACGGATAGCATGCCAACCAATCATTGGATCAGTTTCCTTTGGTTCTTTATCTCCACCCTGAAGATTTCTATATTCATCTGTTCGGATATCAGAACATCTTACCCAAACAGGTTTATGTAAAAATGCTTTAGCGATTTTACCAATCCCTTCTTTAAGCATGTTCTTGTAATCCTCATCTTTATCTTGTCGGATATACTCTGCTGGATGTATTCCGGCATTAGCAATCATAATTTCTAAACGTACTAATCCAACACCATCTGCTCCAGTTTGTGCTGCTCTTGCAGCAACATCAGGAAGATCCATAATTACTTTAATATCGGTTGCTGTAATAATGGTTTCACCGTGTTCTCCTGAAGAAATAGGCTTTTCCTCAACCTTAATTTCAACCTTACCTTCATAAACAATGCCGTGGGTTGCATTAACAGTTATTTCTTGTCCGTCTTTTAGAACTTCAGTTGCATGTTCCGTTCCCACAATACATGGAATTCCCATTTCTCTACTAACGATGGCAGCGTGACAAGTCATTCCTCCTTCATCTGTTACGATTGCACCTGCCTTTTGCATGGCTGGAACCATATCGGGAGTAGTCATCATAGTTACAAGAATATCACCTTTTTGAATTTTGTTTAATTCAGAAGCATCTTTAATTAATCTAACTCTGCCAGAATAAACTCCACGCGAAGCTGTTTCTCCCTTAATGATAATCTTAGCAGTAGATTCTTCTTCGCCTTCTTTTTCAACTTTTTCTTCAGCCTTTCCACCCTTATTTAAAGTTGTAACTGGCCTTGCTTGGACAATAAAAACTTCTTCTTTCTCCATCGCCCACTCAATGTCCATTGGTTTTTTGTAATGATCATCAATTCTCTTTCCTAAGCGAGCTAATTCCTTAACTGCAGAGTCTGGAACAACTTGTCTTTCTTGTTCATCTTTTGGAATGTCCAATTTAACATTATCCCCATTCTCTCCTCTAAATAATCCCCACTCTTGTTTCTTAATTCTCATTTCTTTAATTTCCTTGGTTTGTTTATCAACAATATAAGTATCGGGATTAACTTGCCCAGAAACAATTGATTCTCCTAATCCATAAACACCTTCAATAACAATCTCCTTTTCATTGTTCGTAGAAGGATTAACAGTAAACATAATTCCTGCTTTATCAGAATTAACCATCTTTTGAACAATTGCAGAAATCAATACCTTAGAATGTTCAAATTTATTTTTCTCTCGGTAATATACTGCTCTTGCTGTAAACAAAGAAGCCCAACAAGCCCTTACTGCTGCAACAACTTTTTCTTTTCCTTTAACGTTTAAATAAGTGGCTTGCTGCCCTGCAAATGATGCCGAAGGTAGGTCTTCAGCAGTAGCGGAACTTCTTATAGCAACAAAAACTTCTTTGGCATTAACCAAATCATGAGCATCTTTTCCCGCTCCAAGTAATTCATAATTGTCCATGATTTCTTCAGCGATATCTTCAGGAATTTTTGTATTGTTTATTACATCTTGAATTTGCTGAGCAATTCTTTGTAATTGTTCAGTATCATCAACATTAATTTGTTTAAGAAACCCTTCAATCTTATCTTTTAGTCCAGTAATCTCAATAAACTTCTTATAAGTCTGTGCCGAAACACAAAATCCATTAGGAACTGGAAGACCAACATTTATCATTTCTCCTAAATTAGCCCCTTTACCACCAGCTACTGCAATTGAATCCTTATTTAAATCTTTAAACCAAACAACATATGACATTTTGAATCACCCTCTTTTAATAATATAATAAAGAATATAGAACCTAGTATTATTTAAAACTTATTACTTCTATTTACTTTCAAACTACAAGTAATCTAATCTTCTTCTAAATCTTCTCCAAAATCTTCAGTATCATCATACTGACTATCTGGTTCATCTACAGGCATACTACTTAGTTCATCCTGTGAAATAGTTTCAAACCGTTTTCTTTGCCTTTGTGGTTTACCTGCTGGTGCTACTAACTTCTTAACCACTTCTGCAAATCCTGCATTCTTAAGAACTTTCTTAACAAGAACTTGTACATAATCACCTTCTTTGGTATTAGGGACAAATAACACGAATCCCTTAATCTTAGCAATCCCATCACCTTTTCCACCAACAGAATTGATGAACACATCATATTTTTCTCCTTCGTTAACAGGAGCATCTTTATTGTTTTCCATTCAAACATACCTCCAAGTAGTTCAGTTTATTATTATGAGAATTAGACTTTTTCATTTATTTTATTTGTATTCACTTCTATTGTGTTAGATAGAGGGAGTATATTTAAAGGTTTTGGGTTTAAACTTGATAAAATTGGAAAAAGAAAAAAAGAAAAATTAACTGAAATCTTTCAGTCCACCTTCTTCAACCATGAAGCAAGCCTCACCATCAGGAAGATTTGGCGCATCAATTAACTTTGCCACTCTGCTTCCTTTTCTACCTTTACGTAAATAGATCCTAAAGGTAGATGCGTGTGCGACTATATGCCCCCCAATAGATTGTGTTGGATCACCAAAGAACTGATCTGGCTTAGCCATAACTTGATTAGTTACGTAAACACAAAGGTTATGTGAAGACGTAAGCTTAGCAAGTGAATGCATATGCCTGTTTAGCTTCTGTTGTCGATCTGCCAGAGTTCCCCGACCAACAAATTCTGCTCGGAAGTGGGCAGTAAGAGAATCAACAACAACTAGTTTAATTTTCTTACCTTGCTCAACTACTAACCCATCAACTTGTTCTGCTAATAACATCTGATGATCAGAATTATATGCTCTAGCCACCATGATTCTGTTTAAGGCATCGTCAGGATCAACTCCTGCACCATTAGCTAATTGAATTATTCTTTCCGGACGAAAAGTATTCTCTGTGTCTAAATACACAACATAAGCTTCAGGATCTTCTTTAATAGTGTTGACAGCAAGAATATGTCCAACCTGGGTCTTTCCAGAACCAAATTCTCCAAAACATTCAGTAATGGCATTAGTTTCAAAACCACCATCCATTAAAGTGTCAAAGTTTTCTGAACCAGTTGAAATCTTCTGAACTAAGGCCCTTTTCTTTAATACCTCGGCACCAGTTACAAAACCCATTTTCATACTTTCTCGAGCAGCATTAATCATCTTCCGACCAACTGCTTCTGATACGCCTGCAGATTCTGCTAATTCCCCTAAAGTGGCTACCGCAATTGACATTAAATCTCTATACCCTGCAGATTCTAATTTTTCTGCAGTTGCTGCACCAACACCGGGCAAATCTTGAATTGTTAGTTTTTCCATCTTTAATTCCTCTGGGGCTTCTTTCTTTTTAATCATTTTTGTTGTTTTTTTATCCGATAGATTTTCAGTTTCTAATAATAGTTCTGGAACAATTTCATCTGTCATCTTAATTTACCTCTTCTTTTAGTATTAAATACTCGTATGCTTTTTCTAACAGCACTTTAGCTTTTGGCAAGTCGTTAGTTCTAAAAGAGTTTGTGGACTGCCACTTACCTTCTTTGTCTGTATAGTTCCGTTCTATACTAATGGTTTTATACTCTACTTCAGAACCTTCTTTGCTTTGGCCTTTGTTTTGCCAAATCGTTGCCGAGATTGCTCCCGCTCTAAACTTTTTTTCTGGTGCGTTCCCTTGAGAACCACTAGAAGCTCCAGTTTTTGGAGTGTTGTCATTACTTTTTGTATTCATTTTTTATACCTCTTTGCTTTCGCATTTTATTTCAAACCAAGCCCAATTATGGACTCAGCGAGGGCGTAACCATTCTTGGCTACAGTTATCTTAATGTCCTAGGTCCTTTATATAGTTTTTCCGAGGTTGACCAGTGGTCCAGTGGCTTTTGTGATTGAATTAAAAAAGATTAGAATTAAAACAGAAAATAGCAGTACTTATTCATCAGATGGTTCCAATGAAATGTTAATATTCTCGGCAGGAACTATTATTCTTCCAACCTTTATACCTACCCCCAATGCTTTCTTTAATTCAGCATTGAGAGTGGCCTCTAAATTGTTTGGGGTTGGTTCATCTGATCCAAAACTCACAGTAAACACTCCAAAATTTCTTAAGGGGTCAGGATTTTCTGCTTTGTATAATTGAGGATTTAAAAGATATACAACTGAACCTTCTCTTCCAAAAAGATGATCCCTAAGTCCCTTTTGTCTTTGTGGTCCTGTGTAATATCCAATTAGAGAATACATGTTAACCATTAGTTAGTAGTTATTTATAAATTTTCTGTTTTAATAATTAAGAGAAAACTGTACTCATTTAAATCCTGTTTACCAGTGGCGTTTATGATATGTTAGAATAATTTATCTTCATAGCTTCTTGATTTAGAATATTATTGAGTTTGCTTAAAACATTTTAAGCTCAATAAGGATGAGGCACTTTTAATGATTTTAGAAATCTGTAAATGATAGGGTGTTTATCTTGAACTCCATACATGAACATGTTATATTTTAACACATAATCGGGTTTCATAGCCTTATCAAGTTGTCTTTCAACTTCTTCATGAGATAAAAGTCTCGTTCCCGGTGCAGGATATACATTCGAACAGCTTCCATCACAATGATCATCTATTGACATGTTTAATTTAAAACAGTTTTAATATAAATATTTTTGGGTGTCTCATTCTTACTGTAGTATCACGTTTTTAGTTCCGGTTTGTATTATGACCTTTGGTGGTCATAATGTACAAATTAACTTTTAAGAAAAGAACTTGGATTGTAAGGCAAGTTATTAATGGGATTCCAAGAGTAAAAGTTGCTCTTGCGCAAGGAATAAGTGATAGAACAGTTCGTTCTATAATGCAAAATTATAAAGAATTTGGTTGGGACGGCCTAAAAGACCATAAAGGCGGTCGTCCAGAAACAATACTTAATCAGAATTCCATAGAAATAATACTTGATATTAGACGGAGATATCGTTATGGTGCTTGCCATATTGAGCAAATCCTTAGGAGAAAAGGATTTGCTATTTCACACAGACAAATCGAAAAAGTTTTAGTGAGAAATGGTCTTGTTACACATAATCTTAAAAAACAAAAATCAAGAAAGTGGGTTCGCTATGAATTACCAAACCCAAATGATTTGTGGCATACAGATTGGTCACAAGACCCTTTCACTGGCAAAAATATAAGCGTATATATTGATGATCGCACACGGCTTGTAACTTGTTATGGGATATTTAATAGGCAAACCACAGAAAATAGTCTTGCTCAATTGTATTCAGGCATTGCCGAATACGGCAAGCCTAAAGCCATTATGAGTGATCATGGCACCCAATATTACACAAATCATCCTGGAGCCAATCAAGAAAAACATAAATTCCGAGCCACATTAAATGTGCTCGGAATTAAACACTCTTTAGCACCTGTAAATAGGCCACAAACTAATGGTAAGGTAGAACGATTTTTTAGGACTTACAAGGAAGAATATATTACGGGAACTTTCAAATCTATTGAAGAATTCTTTAAACATTATAATGAAGTAAGACTCCATATGAGTCTTCATTATAAAACACCTAAAGAAGTTTGGGATGAACTAAAGCGGAAGTAGTTTCGTGACCGGAAGCAGTTTCGGGATAATAGAACATACCCTTTGTACCAAAACGCTTAAATATCTTAACAGTTCTTCTTTGGACTATGCTAGACATAAACTTTGTACGGGAAAATGCTGATGTTGTTAAAGCGTCAGAGAAAAAAAGGGACCGTGATCCCAAGATTGTTGACGAAGTTCTCAAGTTGGACCAAGATTGGAAAAGAGAACTTAAAGTGATGGAAGAACTGAACCATAAGAGAAATGTGGTCTCTCAGGAAATAAACCAAGCAAAAAAGTCTAATAAATCTAGTCTAGCAGATAAGAAAATTAAAGAAATGCGTCAAGTTATTGATACTATTAAGAATCAAGAAGATAAAGCTACAGAATTGTTAAAGAAAAGAAATTCTACCTTGGCTTTAATTGGAAATGTTTTAGATAAATCTGTGCCAAAAGGAAAAGATGATTCTGAGAATGAAGAAATTAAGAAAGTTGGTAAAACTCCCAAGTTTGATTTTCCAATTAAAGATCATATTGAACTCGGCTTGGAACTTGATCTGATTGATTTGGATACAGCTGCAAAAACTACTGGGGCAAGATTTTATTACCTTAAAAATGAAGCAGTTTTATTGTCTCAAGCTCTACAAAGATTTGCCATTGATCGACTATTAAAAAAGAAATATACATTAATTCAAACACCTTATATGTTAAATCGCGCAGCTCTTGAAGGTGGAGTTAATCTTTCTGAATTTGAAGATACTATTTACAAAATTGAAAATGAAGATTTGTATTTAATTGGGACTTCTGAACATCCTTTAGTTGCTTTGAAAAAAGATCAACTTTTAGATGAAAAAGAATTGCCTTTGAAAATTTGTGGTGTTTCAGCTTGTTTTAGAAAAGAACTTGGTACACATGGTCGAGATGATAAGGGAATTTTTAGAGTACACCAATTTAACAAAGTAGAACAGATTGTTTACTGTAAGCCAGAAGATTCTTTAAAGTTCTTTAACGAAATGCAAATGAATGCTGAAGAAATGTTTAAAGAACTGGGAATTCCATTCAGAGTTGTAAGAATTTGTACTGGTGATATTGGAAATAAACAATCGCTACAATATGATATTGAAGCTTGGATGCCTGGCCAGAAAGATGGCAAGGGAGCATATAGAGAAGTTACTTCTTGTAGTAATTGTTTAGATTATCAAGCAGTTTCCCTAAATACTAAGTTTAAGAGAAAGACTGGAGAAAAGGAATATGTTCACTTACTGAATAATACTGCCGTAACTGATACTCGTCCGATCGTTGCTATTCTAGAAAACTTTCAGACTAAGGATGGAACTGTAAAGATTCCAAAGGCATTAGTTCCTTACATGAATGGGATTAAAGAGATTAAGAGAAAGTAAATGTTTGTAAAAAATCTTTCTTTAATTATTCTTTTTGATCGTAATGGTAAAATCCTCTTACAAAATCGTAAGTCTATGAGTAAACATGGAGAGGAATGGGGCTACTTTGGCGGAAAGATTGATTCTGGTGAAAGTCCTGAAGATGCTATTGTTAGAGAAATTAAAGAAGAGTTAGAGTTTAATCTTAAGGATTTTAAGTTTCTGGGTAAATATATTGCTTATGCTAAACTGCTTAAGAATGATGAATTAGCAGAGATTAATCAACATATTTTTTTGAAACAAATTAATTTAGATGACTTTGATTCAATGATTCTTCATGAGGGGGACGGGATGTCTTGGTTTTCTATTGAAGAAGCAAAAAAGCTAAACATGATTGGATTAGACCCTAAGATTTTAGATGACTTTGAAGTTTATTTTAAACGTAACCTTTTAGAGTCATAGTCTTTGCAGATTATTTTAGCTTTATTCTTGTCATAATAAAAACTTTTATATACTTCTTTTTACTTCTCTGTCTTTAAATTGATTAAATTAAACAAACGTAACGAGAAACTTCTTAAGATATTAGACTTAGATGCTCGGCAAAGTAATATTAAAATTGCTAAAAAATTAAGAATCAGCAAAAACGTTGTCAATTATAATATTAAAAAGTTGGAAGATGAAGGAATTATTAAAGGGTACAATACCTTAGTTGATCCTGCTAAGTTAGGATTGTTATCTTTTAGAATTTTTATTGATCTGTACGAAAAGTATCCTGGGGCGGATGATAAAGTGGTAGATTATTTACAAAAAATGTCTGGTGTTGGGTTATTAGCTAAGGTCATTGGTTCTTGGGACCTTGTTGTTGGATTCCATGTTCAAGATCATAAAACATTCTACTTAAAATGGATGGAATTCCTTAAAACATTTAGAAAGTACATAAAATCATATCAAATTGATTTATTGGTTGAAGAGATTTTGTTCAGAAGATCATACTTACTTAATGAAAAGAAAGATTTAAGCGAACATAAATGGATTCTTGGAGCTGGAACAGAAGAAAAACTAGATGATTTAGATAAAAGTATTCTGAAAGAATTAGTTAAGAATGCCAGAATGCCAATAAAAGATATTGCTCTGAAAACTAAAATGACTAGCATGGCAATTATCTATAGAATAAACCAGTTGATTAAGAAGAATGTAATTGTTGGTTTTAGGGCAAGTGTGGATTATAGTAAATTAGGGTTTAACTATTATAAAATAAATTTAGAATTAGAAGATGTAAAGCCAATTAATCAGCTGATTAGTTATTGTCAACAGCATCCTAATATTGTTAAGGTTATGAAATCTGTTGGCGATTTTGATTTCGAGTTTGTAGTTGAGATTGATAGTCTTGAGAAATTTAATCAATTAATTGAAGAAATGAAAGCTGACTTTCCAGGAACTATTAGGGATTATAAGTACTATCAATTAGTTGAGTATTATAAAAGAAATTATGTCTTTGTAGATTAGAGTTACTACTTTAGAAAATTTAATAAATCCCAATTCTTCTTTTCCATTTTATGGATCCAATTTATTTTAAAATCTGGGAATTAGCACAACCTTATTATGAACAAGGTAGACCAATGGATATTGCCCATATTAAATGGATGATGAGGGACGCTTTTTTAGTTTGTCAGATGGAAAAGATTGACGATTCTTTATTACTTCCATTGGTAATTTTACATGATGTTGGTTATGCCAAAGTTCCTAAAGATAATCCTTTTGATTTAGATTTGAGAAAAGCGCACATGGAGGAAGGTGCAAAGATTGCTAAAGAAATTCTAGAAAAAGTTGATTATCCTAAAGATAAGATTGAAAAGATAGTTTATTACATCTCTGTTCATGACAATTGGGCTTTAGGAGATCATGAGATTTATAATAAAGACATTATTTTAGCAGTTTTTACTGATTTAGATTTTATTTGGATGGCTACAGAAAAAGGCTTTGTTGCAGTAGCAGATTATTTAAAGTTGAACCATAAAGCTATGTTAGAATACCTTCAAAATAATCCTAAGTTAACAGAACGTCCTTTATCAACAAAAATGACTGAAAAATTGTTTGCAAATTATATTGCAGAAAGAAAAGAAGAATCAAAATGGATGTATTAAGATTAAGCATACATTTGTTTTAATTAGAGGTAAAAAATGAATATTATTAAGTATGGTGGAAGTAAGGTTTATCCAGTAGATTCTTATGACAATAAATTTATTCAAAGTTTAATTGATTTGGTAAAGAAATATTCTAAACAAGAGTTTATAATCATTATTGGCGGTGGAGCTTTAGCAAGAAAGAAACAAAAAGGGGAGCCAGATGCAGATGCCGATCGAAAAGATTGGTTAGGCATCGAAGCTACTTGGGAAAATGCTCAGTATGTTATTAAGAAATTTCAAGAAGCAGGATTAGAAGTTTTTCCTGATGTCATTAAAGATCCTACAAAAAGGGTTGAGGGATATAAAATCTACTTTGCTGGTGGTTGGAAACCGGGAAATAGTACAGACTTAGTAACCATGATGCTAGCAAAAACTTATGCTGCAGAACGAGTTATTAAAATAAGCGATTTTGAAATTGTTAAAGATTTCTCTCCATTAAAAGTTAAAGATATGAGTAAAGCAGATAGAGATAACATTTTAGCAGAAGCAAAAGATCTTCCTACTGCAACTTGGCAAAAGATGGTGGATATAGTTGGAACGAAATGGGTTCCTGGACTCAACACCCCTTTAGATCCTTTAGCAGCAAAGTTGGGATTAGAAAATAAAAACATTACTCTTTATATCTGTAAAGAAAAAGAATTAGATAAAGTTTTATTTGGCAACTTGGAAGCGTTTAGGGGAACAATAGTTACAGGATAACTTTATCTGCTTATTCTTTTCTTTTTAATACTCTTTTATTCACCTTACAAGTTCTTTCATGATTTTATCATAGCCTTCTCCTTTCATCACTCGATCAGCAATGCGGCTTAAAGTTCTATATCCACCACATTCTCCCCAGATAATTGGTAAACTGTTCTCTTTCGCAATTCTCAATTTATCTTGATAATCACAGTCGCAGGCCACCAAAGCAATATTTGGAGTTTTTTCTGTTCTTAATAGCTTGTCAATATATGCAAAAGCTGGTTCTGCACCTTGTGCTCCTAAATAAACAAATAATGTGTCTATGCCTCTGGCTGCAGTTTCCAATTCTTTTTCTATCCCTGCAAATACAGTTCCTGCAACTTCAGAAGGCACAATATTTACTGCATCACTACCAACCCAGGGAATATCTTCTCCCAAGATTAATAAGTCTCTTTCTCTACCCTCATACAACCCAATTCCATAACCATTTACTCTACGATAAGTTGCTATTGCAGTTACCGGTTTAACTAAAGGTTCTCTTTCTAATTTTCCAGCAATCTTGCCTTCCAGACCTTCTGGTCCCAGTTCAATTTTATTTCTCATTTTCTTTCCTCCATTTTATGGATTCTAAAAATTTATTTTAATTTGTCAAAATAATCTCTTGCTGCTTTAAGTCCACCCATTGCTGCGCCCATTGCGCCACAAATTATCGGGATTGCTATTGATGTGTGGTCTTTTATTCCTGGAGCTGCTTGTAGTACATAATAAACCCAGCCTCCAAATGCCGTACCCGCTGTTCCTCCAACTACAGCACCTAATGAAGTTTCTAAAACTACATCTCTGATAGAATAATCTCTTGTTCTGTCCGTTGGTCTTTCTGCAATCGGAATTTGTATTGTTGGGGGACGATAATTTGGATTAAGTTTAACATCTACTACACGTGATTGTTTAAGGATTTCTCCTCTCCATCCCACTACTTGGCTGTCACAAACATAAATTAATTTTGCCTGTTCTTTTTCTTCTGCAGGCTTAGCTGCAAGTTCATCTGTTATTTGGTCAATTGTCATTTTTGTTTGCAAGTCAAATTAGAAGTTAAACTCTCTGGCCAATAAGTTGTTCAAAATAAGAATTAATTGCTTTATTTATTATAATTTTAGAGATATCTTGTCATTTGTTCAATAAAGATAATTTGACCAGAATATTGTTATAATCTAGAATCCCTCTTTTACTGTTTAAAGAAACAACTGGCTTATTTCCAGATTTAATCTCAGCCGCTTCATATTTTCTGATAAACTTTAAAGGTTTTGTTTTGATTAAAGTTGAGGTGTTTTCATTTTTCTCTGTAGAGGTAATTCTTACACACATATACTCGCCAATTGAATATTTGTAATCCCTTAATTCTTCTTTTAAGACTTTGATTAACTTTTTTTTCATAGCTCTTGGTGTCTCATTACTGAAATATGATAGTAACAAATCATTTATTTTACTTGCTTCAGATTTGGCTTTCAGATGCAGTGCTTCAATTCTTCCTTCTCGACTAGAAATATTAGTTGAATAGTATGCAATTGCTTCAGCTAAACCTTCAATTCTTAAACCATGAAAGAAAAATTGTATTGCTTCTCTTACATTTCTTGCTTTTCTGTTTTTACTGATTATGCTTGGTTTCCTAACTCTTTTACCTAATGCTTGTTTTTTAAGTAATACCTTGCTTTGATAATCATCGTTTAAATGAAAGATTTCATGAACAACTGTTTTGTAAATCTCTTTATCCTGTTCTTTTTTGTTATCTGTAATTAATTGATTTAGGTTTAAGTAGATGTTCTTCTTTCCTGCTCTAACCCAACCCCTAGCTTTGCGGGACAATACTCTTCTAATTCCAGTAGATCCAACTAAAATGAAGTTTAAGTCTCCTAATTTATCTTTAATGAAATGGTTCTCTCTTCGACAAACTGCTAAAATAACTTTCTTAACTTCCTTACTAAATTCTCTAAAACCACTGCTTTTATCAACTATTCTTATTTTAAAACCATGATCCCAGATGTCGTGTTCCTCTACTTCCGGTATTAGCCAGCTCATTTTTTCCGCCCATAACTTGTTAAGTTCCACATTCTTTCATGAAAATAATAAAAAATCGCTTTTATAAAATTTATACTAAACCCAGAAGCTAAGGCAACTTTCCAGTTTACATAGAATAACATGACAATTGTGGTTATAATTACAGTAATTAATTTCCAAGAAATGGTTTTAACTAAGGTTCTAAAGTGAGAATCAATTTTCTTATGCTGCCAGGAAATTGCCGCCCAAATTCTTTCGTGTCCATAATAAAAAGCAGTCTTGATAATATTAATAATAATCCCTGCAGTAACTGCTAAACTCCAAGAACTTTCAAATAGGTATACACCCAGAATTGTAATAATTACTGCTACCAGTCTCCAAGTGATGGTTTTTACTATTGTTCTCTTGTGAGTATCCATATGATTTGGGAAGTTCTTGTTCTTTTTAAGTTTAATTATCTTGGCAGTAAAAACCAATTAACTTTTTATATTAGGCTGACTTACTAAGTAAAATGAAAAAGAGGATTGTTTGCTTGCTAATGATTACTTCTATTTTATTAATTAGCTGTTCTTCTATTGAAAGCGTGGGTAATGAAACTAAGCAATTAGAGGAAAATAACGAAGCTTTGTATGGCCAAGCATTATTGGATTTAAACACAAAGAATCTTACTGATAAAGAGCAAGCTAATTTAGATCAGAGATATACTTATTTGCAAAATCAAATTTCTAATATCTTACAAGGAGAAGAAGAAATGAGCTTGGCTCAATTTACCAGGATAAAAATTGAGTTAGATTATTTAAAAATGCAAAATTACACTCCAGAAAAGATTGGCCTTCTAACCAAAAACTTTACCCAAGCATTTAGTGTTGCAGAAAACCTGGTTGAAGAAGATTATAGTGGTTTAAGTTTAGGTGATAGGTATTATTCTCTAAATAAGAGTATTAGTAATCTTTTAGATAGAGAAGAAGAACTTAAAATTTCTGAATATTTGCAAATTGAAACTGATTTAAATAATCTGGAACTGGCAGGTTATCCTATTCCTAATAAGGTGGATGAACTTAGAGCAAAATTGTTTCAAGCAGTTCTTGCTGAACTTGAGTCAGCAATTATTAATTATGAGATTCCAGAAGTAATAGAAGAACCAGAACAGATAGAGGAAATTGAAGAAACAATTGAAGGAGAACCAGAGGTTACATCAGAAGAAAGTGAAGAAGTGACAGATATTGTTGAAGAGATTGTCGAGGAGGAAGTAGAAGTTATAGAGACTGGTCCAAGAACTCATCTAGTTAAAATGATTGATGGTGGTTTTGATATGACAGACTTGAAAGATTTGTCTACCGAAGATTTTGATATTTATGAGTTGAATATTAATGTTGGGGATACTATTGAGTGGAAAAACGTTAGGGCAGGCAGTTATAAAATTGCTTTATTAGTTGGCAATCGGAAATGTAGTAATATAAAAAGTGGGTTTTTCAATTCTGGAGAATCTTTTAGTTGGACGTTTAACGAAACAGGAACTTGTTGGGTTTCTGATGGGATATTTACAACACAAGCAATAAAGGTTGTTGTTTATTAAAGAAAACAAGTTAATTTTATATAGTTTTGAATTCTTCTTTAAAGGATAATATTAAAGAGGTACTTAGAAAATGATTAAAAAGGTTCTTTTGTTGCTATTAGTTTTATCAATGTTAGTGTTCGCGGTTTCTGCTCAAGAGGGTGCTGATTTATCTGAAGAAGAGTTTACAGATCTTTCTGAAGACATATATACTGGCATTGGTGATGTTGAGTTAAAGGGAAATGCTGGAATGACTCCAGATAGTAGTTTTTATTTCTTGGAAACTTTAGTAGAGAATATTTTAGTTGGCGATAATCCTGAATCTGCTTTAGAATATAAAGAAGAAAAGATTCTAGAACTAAAAGAAATGATTGATTCTGACAATCAAGAAGGTGCTGAAAAGGCCTTAGAACGTGTAGAAAAATATAATGATATTCTACAAAAAGAAGTTTCTCCAGAGTTGGATCAAAGAGTTAGAGAAAGTAGTAAAGCAGTTAAAACGCTTTTAGAATCTTTTGAGTCTGACGTTAGTGGAAATGAATGGGATGATGTTCGTGAAGCAATTGATCAGAATATGAAAGAAGAAGATAAGATTGCCTTGACTGCTAAAATTTCTAACCAGATTGCAGATTTGTGTAAGGCTTTATCAGCTTTAGATCCGTTAGAATATTCAAACGTTTGTAAATCTGATGATGACGCTCCTAAATGGAAAAGAGACTTAGATTTAGAGTTAACTGCAGAACAAGAAAAAGAAGCAAAAGAATTCTTTGAAATTATGTCAGAATGTTTTGACAATCCAACTGAATGTCGGTGTGATGACATTTCAGTAAAACCTTTTGCTAACCAATGTAATGTTATTGCCCCTCTTGCAGCTAAATGTGATGCAGGTGATGAAGATGCTTGTGTAGAAATGGAAAAAGCAGGAGATCCAATTGATTTGCTACCAGATTATTTACAAGATGTGATGGAAGATTTAGAAAATCGTTATGGCGACTCAAAACATGAGATGCATATCCCTCAAGAATGTGTTAAAGAAGGGGCTACGAGTAAAGAAGAGTGTTCAAAAGTTATGTTTAAGTTGAATGCTCCTCCAGAATGTCAAGAAGCTTTAGAATCTGGGAAAATTAATCCTCAGAATGAACGTGAATCTCGAGAACAGTGTGAAGAAATTAGTTTTAATGCTAATGCTCCAATGGAATGTATTGAAGCGGGATTAAAAAACTTTAGAGAATGTAATAAATATATGTTTCAGTTAGATGCTCCACAAGAATGTTTAGATGTTGGATTAACTGGAGACGGCAAAGACGACTGGAAAAAATGTGATGTTATCCGGTTTAAATTAGATGCCCCTAAAGAATGTTTAGATGCAGGAATTGATGGCACTCATAGAGATGATTGGAAAAAGTGTGATGCAATTAGATTTCAATTAGATTCTCCTAAAGAATGTTTAGACGCAGGTTTAACTGGAGAAGGTAGAGATGACTGGAAAAAGTGTAATAAGATTACCTTTTTATTAGACGCTCCTGAAGAATGTCATCAATTTGCTGATGATCGAGATCCATGGAAAAGTTGTGAACCTATTAAGTTTAAATTAGATGCACACCCTGCTTGTCTTGAAGCCGGCTTGGATGGTACAGGAAACAGAGATTGGGACAAATGTAAAGTAATCCAATTTAAAGCAGAAGCACCTCAAGAATGTTTAGATGCTGGATTAACAGGTAAAGGAAGAAGAGACTGGGATGAATGTCATAAACTTCAAGAGAAAAAAGGTCAAAAGAAAGAAGATTGTGGTCCTAATGAATTACATATCTGTGAAGGTGGTAATTGTTATTGTACTTCAGATTCTAATGATGATTGCAGTGCAGTAGATTGTCAACAAGGATACCATTGTGAATATGGGAAATGTTTCCAAGATGGAGGCAGTTGTGGTGATTGTAGTGCAAAGTGTCCTGGCGCTTCAAGTACATCTTGTGATGATGGTGAATGTAAGTGTTACTTTGAAGATAATCCTGGATTTCCTGCAGGTGATGATAAATCTCAAGAGTCTGAATGTAACGACGGTTGTGAACAAGAATGTGGAGATCAGAATACAGACTGCGTAGATGGTATGTGTGTCTGTACTGGTTATGGTCCAAACGGCCCTCCAACTTCTGGTGATGGTGGGGGAGATAACCTGCCAATCCCTGACTTACCTCCTTCAGAACAACAACCTGTTCCTGAACCTGTGCCTTTTGAACCTGAAAATTTAGTAGAAGAAACTAAATCAGAACCAGAGCCAGAACCAGAAGCAGAACCCGAAGATAATTCTGGCGGAGATGCAATCACTGGCGGCGCAGTTAGTGGTTTTTTCAAAGAACTTTTTAATTAATTTTTTCTCTTTTTCTTATTCTTAACTTACACAATTAATATAAACCACTTCCTTTTATTTCTATATATGTCTATGTTTAAAGAGATGTTAAAAAGCGGGGAAACTTTATTTAGAGATACTGTTGTCCTGGACTATGACTTTCAGCCCAAGGTAATGAAGTTTCGTGAAAGCGAACAAATGCGTTTCGCTACTGCTGTGCGGCCTTTATTACAAGGACATAATGGTAGGAATTTATTTGTTTACGGTGCTCCCGGAGTAGGAAAGACAACCGCTTGTAAACATGTGATGCGCGAGTTAGAAGAAGAAACTGATGAAGTTGTTCCTGTTTACGTAAATTGCTGGAAAGAAAATACTAGTTACAAAATCTTCTTTAAAATTTGTGAAAATTTGGGATTTAAATTTCTACAAAATAAAAAAACCAGTGAACTGTTTTCTTTAATTAAGGGAAAGTTAAACAAAGGAAGTGTTGTGTTTATTTTTGATGAAATTGATAAACTAGAAGATACAGATTTCTTGTATACTATTTTGGAAGACATTTATCGTAAATCAATAATTCTACTAACTAACTATCGTGATACTTATTCAGATATGGATGAACGTATTAGAAGTAGGTTAAGTCCAGAATTTTTGTTCTTTAGAGAATATAATGAGTCTGAAATATCGGGGATTTTAGAACAAAGAAGAGATTATGCCTTTGCCCAAAACTGTTGGGATGATGAAGCGTTTAAAGAAATTACTGAAAAGTGTACAGAAACAAAAGATGTTCGAATTGGTTTATATTTAATGAAAGAAGCTGGGAATTTAGCTGAGGAAAGGAGTTCGCGTAAAATTACTTTAAATCACGTGGCTGAAGCTGTAAAGAAAGTAGATGAGTTCCATATTAAGCCTAAGGATGGATTAGATGCAGACTTGTTACAAGTTATGAATATTATTAAAGAGCATTCTGGTAAGAAGATTGGGGATTTGTATGCTACTTATACTGATAAGGGTGGAGAAATGAGTTACAAATCATTCCAAAGAAGAATTGCTAAGTTAAATGAATCTAGATTTATTTCTACTGAAAAAATTTCTGGAAAAGAAGGAAACACTACTTTAGTTAATTACAGTTCTGAGAAAAAGCTGACTGAGTTTTAGAGTAAAGTTTTTAAAGATTAATTGAACTAAGAAAATTAAGGGGTGTAGACCTCAGAGTAATTCTGAGTTTAATTTAAAAAATGATAAGATTATTTGGTGCAGTACATGGTGCGCGTATAACAGACATTTCATTTCAAACTAGGGAGGTTCAGTTATTTCCCACTTTTGGTTTAGTGGATAAGTTAAGACATATGCCTTCCAGTTGTGTTGGAATTGAATGTTTAAGCCCGAAAGATTGGAGTTATGTTAAATCACACCTCACAACTTTGTGTGATGAACATAGAATCTCAAGTGGTTATGGTTTTTCAAACACTTATTGGCAAACTTTAGCCGATGTTTGTGTTGATGCGGGGCATGATGTTGTTTGGTTAGAAGATAAAGAACCATGGTTGCACTATAACCATTCTCTAATTGAAATAGGATTAATAAAAAAAAGGTTTATAGACTTAAACCAAGAAGATGATAATCTTGATGATGAAAATGAAAGTACTTATCATGAAAAACTAGTTACATTAAACGAGAAATTACATCAAGCACAACTACATTCTGAGAAAATACATTTATTAGATAGGGATGAGATGATATTAAGAAATATTGCTTTAAACAAATGTGGTGTGGTCGCTGCTGGAATTGGTCATACTGATGCATGGGTCTTGGGGGCAGAAAATATCTCTCAACGTTATGGAATTAGTTTTGGGAAATACTCTACGGACACACTATTTGATAAACAACCATTAGAATTATTTTTTACAGAGGATGCAGTTCCAAAAGTTTCTTCATTTCAAGAATTTGTTAGAATTAGAAGGGCAACGGCACTTTTAGAAAGGGGAAGGTTTTCTGATAAAGTTCCAGATTGGGTTGGAACATGGGATGTTTATCAACCTTCAAAAGGATATTTTGAACTTTTTATAGAGGATAAAGATGGGAGTGAAGTGAGTGGTAGAATTGAAGACTGTTTGGGATCTGCAAGATTTGAAGGAGTTATAACTCCGCGATTCGTAAACTTTGTGAAAGTTTATGATAGTGCTACTAATAATGCCATTAAAACCAGAATTACTTACAAAACGGAAGATCAAGGTTATGATAGAGAAGCACATCAAGGTGTATTTGAATCAAACAGTGCGGGTAATTATTTTTATGTGGAACGGTTTTGTGGGAATTCTCTTTTGCGGATGTCCTTCTCTTGGTTTAACTTAACTGAAGACGATAAAATCGGACAAAAAAGATTGTGTTAATATTTTTTATCAAAGAAACCAATTGAGGTGGGCGTAACTCCACAAAGCTCATCTGGGACCATCCAAATTAAATCACTGCTCTCAATTGATTAAGAACAAAAATAATGTTATTGTATTTAATTATTTCTAATTATTCAAACACAATAAAAACGAAGTGTTTTCCTTAGCCGTTAATGAATGTTTGGCATTAGCTTCCATGAAGATAATTACTCCAGCTGACATAGAAATCTCTTCACCTTCTAAAACAAAAGTTCCATTTCCTTCAATAACATAAACAAAGCCAGATTTGGTAGATGTGTGTTCAGTCATGTCAGTGCCTGCAGCCATACTAAATAATGTTAAATTATTCTTTTCAGTTTTAGATATTACTTTACTTAACACTCCACTTTCAGAGTAATCAATTTTATCTTTTATATTCATTCTTCCTCTCCAAGAAAAGACAAACACTTTTCTTTAATTTCTTTCATCTCTTCTTCTACTTTCATAAATTCTTTTGCCATAGATTCTTGATTTTCTGAACTTAAAGCTTCATCTGCCATTGGGTAAAGAATATCGTCCTCTTTATGGATATGGTCTTTTAACAAATAACAATAACTTCTTGCATTTTGAACTACTTTATCTTTATCATTCTCTTCAATCCCTTCTTCCATACTTTTTACTAACTTTCTGCCCATGTCATGTTCATGTAACATTTGTCGGATTGGGCTACATGGCATTTTTTCTTGAATTTCATCTGTTTCTAAAACTTTAAACAAAATCTCTTCTTCCTTTGCATGGTGAAATTTATCTGCATAATTTCTAATAAAAAATATTGCATTTTCAATGAATTCTTTGTTTAATTCAGTTCCAGACTCCATAGCATCACATTCCTGTGATAATAAATCAATTGCAACAAGAATGTTTTTGTGTTCCTTACTTAATATTTCTGTTGGTATCATGATTTTACCTCTTTATTTGTATTCTTTTGTTTACTCTCATAATCTTCTATCGCTGCCCGTAATGCTTGATCTCCTAGAACAGAACAATGTATTTTTCTTGGAGGTAATCCACCCAGTTCTTTAACAATTTCTTTTGGAGTTATTTTCTTAGCTTCCTCTAAAGTTTTGCCAATAACCATTGTACTTAACATGGAAGTTGAAGCAATTGCACTTGCGCACCCAAAAGTTTGCCATTTACAATCAATTATTTTGCCATCCTTAACTTTAATGAACATTTTCATAACGTCACCGCAGTTGTGAACACAGAAAGCTTCCGTACAAAAACTGTGTGATTTCTTAACCTCCAAATTATGTACTGGTCCTGAATATTTCTCTTTTTTTACTTGTGTAATTGGGGTGTAAAAGTAATCTATGTCAAACCAAGAATTTTTTTGCTTAGAGTTACAATTAATATTTCTATTTTCAACAATTTCCACTAATTTTCCAATAGAATCCAAATCTCCTACATGAATTCGAAAATTTTCTTTGTGATTTGCCCATTTGGATGTTTTCCCCTTTTCAGAATAAATTGAAGGGATAATTTCTTGTCGCAGGAGTAAATACTTTAATTGGTTAATTAATAATCTTGAAGTGGAAGAATATCCTGCTCTGGGATATGCCCTTTTTGCATTAATATAACCATCTCCTCTCCACAATCCACAAATTAATCCTTTTTGTGTATCTGGGGGCAAAGTCATAAGAAAATCAGGGATTTTTTTGTTTTGGGATCCCCCTCCAAACCATTTTCTAAAAAGTCTAGATAGATGGACATTATGAACAATAATGTCATAACGATTGTTAGATTCTCTTTTCTTTACATTAGTCTGTAGGTGAAAATACTTTCTTATTAAGAAAACAACCTCATCTACAAATTCCTTTTCTTTAATCCCAAAAGTAAAACAAACTTCATTTGATCTTTTTTCATCCTTGCGAGTACTTCCTTCAGCAATAAAATATCCAAATAGTTTGAGTAATTCCAGAGTTAATTTGATTTTCTTTGGTAATTCTTTACTTTTGAAATCATACTTCTTTTTGATGCTTGATATTTCAATTTCTTTCAACTCTTTAATTTTGTTAAACCGTGGGAAAATAATAAAATCATTTTTAGTAAGATTCTTAGCAGAATTCCATTCTGGAGCTAGATTTTTCCTATTCTTGGTGTAAGCATATTTTCTTTCATTTGGTCTTCTTATTGAATATACTAAGTGATCTTGTGTCAAGCGAACAATTCCTAATTTTGTTTTGAGAATCATTAAATCACCTTGAAAATTTCTTTTTTTTAACTCGGTAATTTGATTAAAATCTCCTGAAAATCCAATTGCCTTATTTTCAACTGAAATATCGCCCATTTGTGCAATTTCATGAGGGGTACAGAACAGCTCATAAGGTGGTAAACAGGCAGGAGAACCAACTTCACCAATTCCATCAGCATCTTTTTCATATTGCTTAGCTTCTTCAAGACTCTTAAAAAGATTCTTAGGACTAAAAAAGTGTTCCTTCACACTATCTGAATATAACCATCCGCATTTGTTCTTGTAACCTTTAACTTCAAAATCTGTCATCTTAATGATCCTCCAATGGACTCTCTACTTTTTTGTTGCGGATGTCCTTCATCTCTAATTTAATCGGCGATATTCTTCTTAAATTTTCAATAATTTCTTTCAACGCCTTAACTGTATAATCAATATCTTTTTTTGTTGTTTGATGACCTAGACTAAATCGAATACTACCATGAGCAGCATCATGAATTAAGCCAATGGCATTTAAAGTTGGACTAATCTCTAATTTCTGTGAAGAACAAGCAGATCCTGTTGAAACTTCTATTCCTTGGTGGTCTAAGTAAAGCAAAACAGATTCTCCTTCCACATCTAAAAAAGAAATGTTTATGTTGTTTGGCAATCTTTTCTTTGGATGTCCATTCAAAAATGATTTTTCAATTTTGCTAAGAACGGAGGAAATTAAATAATCTCTTAATTTAATCAATCGAGCATTTTCTTTTTCTTTCGAAGATTGAGCTAACTCTAAAGCTTTAGCAAAGCCAACAATTCCAGGAACATTTTCCGTGCCACTCCTTAATCCGAATTCTTGGCCTCCACCGTGCATCAATGGTTCTAACTTAACCTCTTTAGATTTGTATAAAATGCCCACTCCTTTTGGCCCATAAATCTTAGATCCATTTAAAGTCATCAAATCAACATTTAGTTGGTTAACATCTAAATCTAATGCGCCAGCAGCTTGACAAGCATCTGTGTGAAAAAGAATTTTATTTCTTCGAGCAATTCTTCCAATTTCTTTAATCGGTTCAATTGTTCCAATTTCATTATTGGCGTACATGATACTAATTAGTATAGTATCCTTCTTAATTGCTTTTTCAACATCTTTTGGATTTACTAATCCAAACTTATCAACGTTTAGGTATGTAACTTGAAAACCTTTTTTCTCTAAGAATCTACAAGTATCTAAAACGGCTGGATGTTCAATCTTAGATGTAATGATGTGGCCTTTTTCTTTCTTAAAAGCAACGCCTTTAATTGCCAAATTAATACTTTCAGTTCCGCCAGAAGTGAAAATAATTTCTTTTGGTTTGCAGTTTAACGTATTAGCAATGGTTTCACGAGAAGTTTCAACTAATTCATTTGCTTCTCTTCCTATTGAATGTAAGCTTCCTGGGTTACCATAAACATCAGAATAACATTTGTCCATCTCTTTCTTTACTCTTGGATCTAAGTAAGTGGTGGCAGCATGGTCCAAATAAATAATTTTGTCTTTCATTTTTTATTCTTGCAATAATCACAATTGCCTTCCATTCCTTTAAGGGCACATTTTTCTTTGTATATTTTACAAACAATCCCTTTTGACTTTGCAGAATTGTTTAATTTAATTATTTCTTCAGCCAAAGCTTTATTGTTTTTAATTATGTTTTTAACAGATATTTCTAACGCTTTATTCATATCATCATCAAAGAAATCTGCCTTTGCTCTTTTTTCTGTTTTATATTGGCAAACAGCAGCAGGAGTAATTCCCATTATTCTGGCAACTTCTTTCTGTTGCAATCCTTTTTCAACCATTTTTAGAGCAATCTTCCTTCTAATTAAAGGTAGGATATACCAAACTTCAATTTCTTGTGGAAAAATTAATTTTGCTGCCATTATAAACTTTACAAAAGTTTATCATCCAAAGAGGTGCCACGTGCGCTTACGCTTAGTGCCACAAAATGATAACTTTTTACCTCCAATTTTATTGTTAAAATTTTTATTAACCTCATCTTATCCTGGACAATCTGTACAAATTGAACCAAAATTCTTTGCTCCACAACAAGTAGTTTTTTGCCAAGTAGTTTTAACACCGCTATAGCTGGTGTTTCCACTAGCATAACTTACAACTTGATAGCCTCCCGCTGTATTTGATCCATAACTTACCATTAAACTTAACTATAGTTAATTTATTTATAAAGTTTGCGGAGAAAATCGTTTTTATCGAGTAAATTAAATTAAATTAATTTTGCCTACGCTAGTGTATCTGTTTTCTCCTGATGGATGGGCTCGAGATAAACTATAACCATTTTCTGGACTTCCTATAATATAGAATGTTTTTGTGTCTACTTTATGTGCATGTCCCATACTTAATGCTCCAACTGCAGTAACTAAATCAACTGGAACATCTACTCCTTTCAAGGCACTTTCTAATTCTCTTACATTAGCAAAACCTTGTCCATTTAATGCTAAGAGTGTTTTTTCTCTAGTCTCTACTCTGAATGGTTGTGTTATTGGAGTTTCGCAGACTTCTTTTAATGCCATATGGTTATAATTTGTTAATTTAGTTTAAAAAAGTTTCTCTGAAAATTTACCTTTTGTTTTTAATTGGTCTATCTTCTTTTGGAGTTTTGCTATTTTCCATCAAAAACAATCAGTTTATATATTTTGCAAATATACTCTTTGTATTAAAAGATGAGGTGATTTAAAATGCGTTGTTCATGTTGTGGATGTGAAGAAAAACCAAAAACAGTTAAGAAAAAGGTAGCAGCAAAACCTGTAAAGAAAGTTGCAGCAAAGAAAGTAGTTAAAAAGAAAAAATAAGCTCTTATTTAATGGAATCTTTATATACCTGAATTATTTATTCTTTTTTTATGATTAAACTTGGCAACTTAGAATTATCAGGAAATTTAATATTAGCTCCAATGGCAATGTATTCAGACGTTGCATTGAGAAAGATATGTTATGATTATGGGTGCAGTTATTCCTTTAGCGAACAGATTCGTGCTACTGAGTTTATTGCTAAAGATGAGAAATTGTTTAAGAAACTAGACTTATTTTTACCTATGGGTATACAATTCTTGGCAAATGATCCAGAAGTTCTAAAAAAAGCAATTGAAATGGTGAATAATAAAGAATTTTATCCTGGTCTTGAAAATGTTAAATCTATTGATCTAAATTTGGGCTGTCCTTTTTTGATGAACAAGAATTTAGGTTCTGCTTTGTTAAATCAACCTAATTTAATCAGAGAATTGTTTAAGGTAATGAAAGAAACTTCTAAACTTCCGATTTCTGCTAAAATTCGTTTAGCAATAAATGCTAAACATAAAAAGACAAAACCTTATTTGAGAATTGCTAAAATCGCTGAAGAAGAAGGCCTGGATTTTGTTATTGTTCATTTGAGAACTACTGGGCAAGTTTATGAAGGAAAAATCGATCTAAAAGCATTGAAGGAATTAAGAAGAACTGTTAAAATCCCTTTGGTTGGTAATGGTGATGTTATCGATATAAAAAGTGCAGATGAAATGAAAAAGTATTGCGACGCTTTAATGATTGGCAGAAAAGCTTTTACTGATCCCTATGTGTTTAAACAAATAGTCTCTCATTTTAAGAATAAAGATTGTAAAATAAACGTAATTAAAGAGAAAGAGAAATGTATTAAACAATACTTAAGTTATGCTGAACAATATAAAATTGGTTTTCAACATATAAAGATTCATTTACAAGCTTTCTTACGAGACACTAATAGGGAAGAGTTGATTGATAAGTTAACACATACTCATACTATTGAAGAGATTAGAGATTTGGTAGAGTGAGAGTTAGTCATTTATTAGTGGTAAGTTATATAAATAGTTTTGATTTCTGATATATTATGTCTGATTTAGTCAAATTGTATCATGGAACTGGGGATTTAGAAGGAGTAATTAGATCAAAGGTAATATCATCTTTTGTTTACCGTGGAAGATCTGAACGTTTTTGGTCTTACGAAATAAAAAAATATGATGCTCTTACAAAAAAACTTGCTGGTGCTGCGAAAGATCATATTGCTGCCGGATTTTTATTTGATAGTGTTGGAGATGACTCTAGTATATTAGCACATGATGAAGTTTTGGCGGATCTTGCTCAATTACATGGTGCTGCTAATGTTAATTGGGAAGATCAAAGGGATTATAAGGAGTTAAAACGAACATTGTTTGTATATTTTATGACTACACTTGAAAGGGCTAAACCTTTTTCTAGATCTCGGTGGGCAAATAAAACAGGGGCTTTGTTAGAAGTAGAAATCCCATCAAGTTTAGTCAGGCAGGGGAAATCATTATACTCGGATTGTTCTGGCCTTAGAGAAGTTCAAAAAGAAGTTAGTTTAGACTACTTACAGCAAGTTTTTGTTTCTAAGGATAATGTCAGAAGAACTGTTAAATTATTGGGTGAATATGGTTTGAAAGAAATTTGTATAAAAGAACTTGATTAAGAGTTATTTCTTATAATTAGTTGATTCTAGCATTAAATCCCACTTTTAGTCTAAATGTTTATATATCTCAACGATTTTCTTCTCAGTTATGTCTCCAGAAAGAATATCCGAAGTACGTGAAATGCTCTTCAACCTAGAGAGAAAAATAAAACCGCTGGAATGGGACGATTCAAGGAACCAAATAAATGAGTTTAAGAAGAAAACTCTGGTAACTCTAAGGGAAGAGCACCAGGCTCTTAGTCAAGAACTAAATGGACTCGAAAATCAGTAAATTCAGAAATGAACATTTAATCAATTCTCCCAGCTATTACTAGTTTTAACTATCTTCTATCTTTAATCAATTGGAAACTTTAAACCAAAACATTTAAATAATACACACCTATACACACTTATGTGTATAAACAAATACTAACTAAGAAGGACATAATTGCATTCAATCAAGGAATTGGTGAGAAGGGAGAATTCAATAATGAGGGAAGTTTGGATTTTTCCTTAAGTATAGCTAAAACTAAACAAAACTGGCTTTATGAATTAAGTTATTTGGTCAGATGTTTATTGGTTGATCATGTTTTTAGAGACGGAAACAAAAGAACTTGTTTGTTAGTTATTGCTTATTATTTTGAAGAGAATAATAAGGTCTTTAATCGAGAAATGATTATTCAAACAATACGAAAGATCGCCGCAAAAAATATCATTAGTCCTGTAATAATTATGAGGTTGATTAACAATGTTATCAGAGAAAAGAATTAATAGTTTAATTGAAAAGAACAAAGATCTTCTAGAAGCATTAGAAGACTTTGATAGAACTGGAGTTTTACATAAAGTTACTTCTAAGGATCGTGTAAACTTTACTATAGATTCGGATTTAATGGCTAAGTTTCGTTATTATTGTGAAAAACAGAATCAGAAGATGAGTAACGTTGTTGAGAAATTGATTCTAGAAGAATTGGGGCTTTAACATATTAATTAGAACTGTTAATCTGATTACAATAATACTTATAAACTAATTAAGTTTGGTTTAATTTATGGATGACCAAACAATTGACGAAACGCTTCTCCAAGCAGGAATCATTTATACTGGGCAAGGAAGAAATGAATTATTAGCTCGTGCAGAAGAATTTCGCCGAAGTGGTTGTTTAGTTAAATTAAATGATGGTTTGGATTTTTATTTAACTAGTGGTTGTGGTGTCCCCGCACGTTTTGCTAAAGAGATCGTTCGATATAATCGAAAGTTATCGGGAATTGATATTGGGGCAATTAATCTTCAACGTAGAATTGAACAAGAAGGATATGATTTGGTTAAAGTTGTAATTGAACCATCAAGATAATTTCTACCTAAACTTTTATAAACAATCAAGCAAAATAAGCATAAATATCATAAAAATGCATGAAAAGCATTTTTAGGATCCCAATAAAGTGCAAGGCATCTTTATTGAGGACAGCTGAGACAACTCCAAAGGAGCGTAAACTGCTAAGTTTTTGAGTCTCGGGAGATAAACGAAAATGGTAGACTTTAAAATTGTTATTGGAACAAAGGACGGAAAAACTCATCAAAAAGAAATTAAAAGTCCTGAATCAGATAACTTATTGAAACGAAGAATTAATGAAACAATTTCTGGTAATTTAATTGGCTTTGAGGGTTATGAATTTTTAATCACTGGTGGATCTGATAAATGTGGATTCCCAATGAGGAAAGGAATTCAAGAACCTAGAAAGAGAATTACTGTTAAAGGAAAAACTGTTGGCTTTTCTGGTAAGAACAGACATAAAGACAAACAAAAAGGTTTGATTAAGAAGAAACCAGTTTGTGGTGAACTAATTACTAAAATTATTCATCAGATTAATCTGAAAGTTGTTAAAACTGGATCAAAACCATTATCTGAAGCACCTGCTGAAGAAGCTAAAACAGAATAAGTTTATTTTTTACTTTTTTCTTTCTATTATCCTTTCTATATACTAAAACGCATCAGGAGTTTATAACTTATTAATGCGTTTTATACATACTTTCACCGTAAGATTTCCAAATTTTACTTACGGTTTAGTATATAATGAAAAGTTATTTAAAGGTAAATATATTGCTTAGTTCTTAATGAGAAAAAGAGGAAATGATAAGAAGGTAGCTCGTTCTAGGTTTATCAATATTGCTGAACACCATAAACAGTTAATTATTGTAATCATTTCTATTATTGCAATTATTGTTTTATCTTTGTTTATGTTCTCTAAAGAAACTACTGTTGGTAAAGCTGGGGAATTATATTTAGCTGGAGATTGTGTTAAATATTGTCAATTTGAAGTTCTGATGGTTGGTTCTCCTGCAAGTTCAAATAGAGTTTTTCAAACTGCATTAGTGCCTATTGGAGAAGAGATAACTACTTGGTTAAACGAAATACCTGTAAAAATTAAAGTCTATGGGGTAAATGAAGAATCTGGGCCGCCCAGTTGTAATTTTTCCATAACTCCTTCAATTGAAGGATCTACAGAAGTAGTAGACAATCTAAATAATTATTTAGATTTTGAATTTAGTTCAGAACTAACCTTAAAACAAGGAGAAACATTAAATTATGACTCTAGTTCTTGGAACTATTATAATTCTCAAACAAATTTAGACTTTTCTGTTGTTAAGTTAACATCGATTGGGTGTGATAGTTGTTTGGATACTGATGCCAGTAATGGTAATAATATATTTCCTGATTTCAGTGCATTTGGAGTTTTTGGTGTGGTAATTAATGACGGTTCTAAAGTTTCTGCTTATTCTTTCCAAGGAACTTCTGCTTTTGATATTCTTGGAAAGCATGACGACACTTGTACTTCTGGAACAACATTAAGTGAAGCCACTTGTGGTCCTGATGGTTTGGTGGTGTATGTTGAAAATGAATGTCCTCAAGATTATAATTGTGTAACTGGGGTTTGTGTACAATGTGTCGAAGAAGTTCGTCCAGATTATTATGGTGTTGGAATAGAAGTAAAAGAGTACCAACTAAATTCAAAAATAAATTTGTCTCAAGAACTTAGTGATGTGGCTTTAATCTTAGGTGATTTAAATAATTTTTGTAATGCTGATGATAAATTAGTCCAATACTCATGCTCAGGGGGTATTGTTAAAATTGAAGAAGTTGGATGTACTGGAGAATGCATTAGTAATTATGGTTATGGGTTATGTTACAATGGAGGATGTACTGATAGTGATGGTGAGAGTATTGCCACAAAGGGAGAAGTTAAAGGCCTAAAAGTAACCAGTAATTATCAGGGATATAATGAGGTTGTTTCTAATGAAGTGGATGCTTGTTTAGATGAGAAAGTTGTGGAGAAATATTGTGATGGTAATTATATCAAGGAGTCAGTTAAAGAATGTCCTGATAGACAGATTTGTGTTGAGGGTGCTTGTGCAGAAAGGCCAGCGTCCTTGGAAGTAAGTGATGCTGAAGATGACAAACGTCAAGTTCACGTTCAAGCTTTAAAAGATATAGAATTTCCTTTTTATGTTGTTATGACTCTTTTTGATGAGAATAATTCTATTTTGGCAAAGTTAGAAAGAAAATATTTTGGATTAGAGAAGTACAATAGTATTTCTCCTTATATCTCCATTAATCTTGATGATTATGACCTAATCAGAAGAAAAGAAGTTATTGCTTATGACACGCCAGATCCTAGCACTTGGAATGTTTATCTTAATGCTACTTATATTGTTGAGTACAATGAATCAGAATAAAAATAAAAATCCCCCTCACAACAAGCTGGTGGGTATTTTTAATGTTTGTTGGTGACAACATTCATTAAACATGGAGGTTGCTCCAAGGAGAAGGGTATTATACCCAACAAACAAATGAAGAAATTACTTTATTTAACCATATTTCTACTTTCGCTTAGTTCTGTTCTTGCTGTTACTTTAGATATAACTTATAATAGTGAAGATTATGCAAAATTTAAGATTGAAGGTTGTTCAGGAACTTCTTTATTGGTTGTAAAAAATTATTTTGGGACTTTAAGTTATTTACAACAAGGATTTAATAAGTGGGATACTAAGTTTTATCATTATTATGGTGAGGGCGTTCACTTAACTGCTAAAGTGAGCTGTTTTGATGGGACTTCTCAAGAAACTGCTTTTTGTACAGATACAAGTGAATGTACTGAAATCACTTATGTGGGCTATGGTTTAAAATCAACCACTCCAACTACACCCACTACACAATTAAACATTTCATCATTAAATTATACTTTCTTTTCTTCTATTTATGATGACCATTATGATAATTATACTGATTTAAAAGATGATTATGAAGATGCTGTTGATGATAATGATGATGAAGACGAAGACAAATATAAAGACATTCTTAAAGATCTTAGAAATGAAGTTAAAGATTTCAACTCAGATTTAGAAGATTATATCGATTATTTAGAAGATTTAGATGAAGACGATAACGTTTCTATCGAACTTAATAATTCAGAATCATTACATAATGACACTAAAGAATTGATTATTGCTATCAAGGCAGTATATAACGGACCCGCTCCAAATTATGATAATTGTACTCCTCAATGGACTTGTGCTCCTTGGTCTATTTGTATTGCTAATATTCATCAATTAAGAACTTGTATAGATTCAACTGAGTGTGTACCGGATAAAAATGAAACTAGACCTTGTGTTTGTACAGAATCTTGGGTTTGTGGTGATTGGTCAGCTTGTTCTTCTGGGACGCAAAGCAGAACCTGTACTGATCAAAACTCTTGTGGGTCCATTACTTTAAAACCGGGGGAAACACAAAGTTGTTCTTCTGGAGGTGGTTCTTCTGGCGGATCTTCTGGTGGCACATCTGGCAGTTCATCGGGGAGTTCTGCTTCTACCCCTACACAAAATAAAAATGCCGGAGATTTAGCAGAAATTTATTCTGAAAAGACGGGAGATAATTCTCAGAAATTAGAATCAGATGTTGGGGAAAATGGCGCCCCTGTAAAATCTAGTGGTTCTAGTAGTCTTTGGGTTTATTTGATTGGGGGTATATTCTTAGTTCTTGCTATAACTGGCGGGGCTGTTTATTATTTTATATTTTACAAAAAAGGTTCTGATTTAAACGAACGAGAGATGGAACTTTTCAATTATGTTCAAAAAGAGCGGAGTAAGGGCATTAGTAACCAAAATATGAACAGTGCTTTATTAAAATCTGGCTGGCAACAAGATGAAATTGATAAAGTTTTGAAACAATAGATTTTTAAACACCTTTTCTTTTCTTTTCTCTTATAATGGACTTTCAAAGTTTACAATTGCAGATTAATGAACGTTTGGGGATTTTTAATCAGAACATTAATCAATTCTTCAACTTTGTTGGGTCTAAGTTAAAAAATTTTAAGAACTTAACTTTGGGGGAGCAAATTTCTTATGCCGTCATTGGATGTGGATTATTTTTAATATTGGTTTCCCTTGTTTTGTTTATAATCATGTAAGGAGTCTGTAAAGAATGGAAGAAAGAAAATTTAAATTGGAGGGATTGGGGGAAGAATCGGATGATAAGGGATTTGAACCACAATCTGTAAAACAATCAAAGAAACATTCAACAAAGCAATCATTAAAACATTCCGGAAAACCGTCTGCTTTTGATGATTCTGTTACACTTAAGCTTACAATCTCGCCCAGAAAGCTGTTAAAATGGGGTGTTGTGATCTTAATATTACTTTGTGTGTTCTTCTTAGGAAGATATTCTGCTGGAGGATCTTGTGATTCTTCTGTTGTTGCATCAGATGTTGAAGTGGTTGCTGTAAGCGATGATCTGGCTGTTGATGATGGGACAATATCTAAGGTGGGTGGATTCTTCAAATCGCTATTCTCTGGCTCAGATACAACCGGTGGGGCAACTGCTGAGAACAACACCACAACTGAAGTAGGAGAGGCAGAAACTACTACTGTTGAAGTAAAGGCTGAAGATGAAGTAATTGTTAAGGCTGTTGAAAAAGATGCCGAGCCAGTTGTAACCACTTATAGTAAGGTGGCTCTTTCACTTGGAGATGTTTCAATTGATTGGAAAAGTACATGGGGCAAGATTAAAAGTTTTCAATATACCATTAAGAATAATGAGGCTGGAACTATTGAGCCTGATCATTTTGTGATGTTGGTTGAAGGTTATGGTGATTTTGAGAAAGTTGTTCCTTTGCCAAAAAGCTCACAAAGTTTGAAATCTGCTGTTGTTGCTAGTTCTTATGCAACTGTTCCAAGCGGATTTTCTTATAGTGAGTTAAGTGCAGGAGATTTATCAAGTGTTGATGTTACTATAATCCTGTATGACGATTCTGGCAAAGAAATGGCTCAAGTTAAGAAATCGGTTGATTTAACTAGTGAATAAACTATCTTTTAGTTTAATTAATTTTATATATTCTTTTCTTTCTTTTCTTTTTTATGGTAACTACTCCGGATCAAAAAGAACAAAGAGACCAACGCCTTAATATTGGTAGTGCGGTTGTTAACCTATTAGATGAACGTGGGGCAATTACTCCTGGAACTTTAATGAACCTGGCTGTTGGTAGGGCTTCTAAATCTCTTGGTGGAGAAAGCGTAGAACTGAGACAATATCATGAAACTCTTAGTGCTCTTTTAAGCTCTGGACAAATTGTTCCTCAAGAAATTAGTTTCCAATCGGGCAATGAACTGGGATATAAGTTAAATCCTGATTATGTCCCTTCAGAATAAATTTACTTCAAAACCTTTTTTTCGCCAGCATATAACCCCATCTTAGTCATTTGGGCATATTGTTCTTTGGTAAGGGCCATAAAGTTGATCTCAAACCCTTTATCTTTAATTTCCTTACAAACTATGTCTACCTTATCTGCATCAATGCTGGGACCAATTAATAGTACTGAAGCCTTGCCTTTTTTCTTTGCTCCATGTAACACAATATTATTAACTCCTTCAAATTCTCCTACAATGTCTACAAAACCCTGTAATCCATCAAACTGTTCGGAAAAGAGATCTTTAAGAAATTCTACCTTTTCATTTTCTTGGCAAAAGTAAACCTTACTTGTTTTCCATTCTTTCTTGTTAAGAATTTCTAAATTTACCAGTTCCTTAAGAATTCTGAATGTTGAAGTTATTGGGACATTGCTTTTTTCAGCAATTTCTTTTAGGTACATCTCTTCTTTTGAGTTTAGAACTGTTTGTAATATTGCTGCTTTTTTTTCATCAATCAATTGTGTAAGTACTTCTTTTTTAACCATATTAAAAATAAAAATAAACTGATTTATATCTGTTTCTATTTTTGGAATCTAATTCCAAATTTGGAATATGATTTTAAAATCGGAATTACTATTCCTATTAAGCACAAATTGGTTGAAATTGAAAACTAAAATCACTTTGTTCTTCTGTTTTTTCTTCAAATTGGAAATCATAGTCACTTAGCTCGTTAATTTCCTCTATGAATCGGAAACTATAAATACTCAAAAATAATCACTTAACTAAAAGATGGCGGAAGATATTTTAGAATTAATAAAGTCTAGAAGGAATATTAAAAGATTCTTGACTAAACATGTCTCTTGGGAAAAGATTGCTAGGATGATTGATGCAGCAAGACATGCTCCCAGTTGTGGTAATGTTCAGAACTGGAAATTCTTAATGGTTTTTGATCCTGATCAAAAGAATCAAGTAGCGGCAGCAGCTTATGATCAATTTGAGATAGTCAATGCCCCTGTTTTAATCATAGTTTGTGGAGAACCTGATAAAGCAGAACGATATTATGGTCTTAGAGGAGAAAGACTTTATACCGTCCAGAATTGTGCTGCAGCTATTCAAAATATGTTGTTAGAAGCACAATCTTTAGGCTTAGGAACTCGTTGGATAGGCGGGTTTGATGAAGATGCTATTAGAACTATGTTTAAAATTCCTCCTGAGGCTCGGCCTCAAGCTATAATTGCGGTTGGCTATGCTGCAGAAGTTCCAGAGAGGCCACCAAAATATCCTTTAGAAACTATTGTTTATTTTCATCAGTGGCGTTTGAGAATTAGAGATCCTGCAAAATACATGCATGACACTGCTACCATCTTAATGAGGAAGGCAGATGCTGCAAAAGAATCTTTACATAAAGTTGCTACTTCTGTCGTCGACAAAGTTAAACAAAGAGCAGATGAAGTAAAGAAGAAAATTCAAGAATAGTTGTTTATTTTTTGTTGAATGCAATCTAATGAATTAAATTCTAGAGAATCGAAATGTTTAAATACCTAATATGTTTTACTAGAACTTAGGGTTTGGGTTTTTGAGGCTGGTTACCTCGAATACGAATATTATTTGGTTTAAATGCATAAGTTAATTCTACACATTTAGTTAGGTTTAAATTTGGTTTGTTTGTTCGAATTGGTTAATTCTGGTAGTAGTACTGTCGTACATATATATAATCTTTTGTGTCCTGGAGAATATACTTCTCCATATACAATTAACACAAGAGGGTGGAAAGCAACAAAAATTTGAGGTGGTGTAAAATGGATTTTATCGTGGAGAGTGCCCTGGCCAATATGTCAGAGGAGAACAATTTTGAAAACATGAGTCAAGCTAACATTAAAGTTATTGGTGTTGGTGGAGCAGGCAACAATATGGTTGGCTGGTTATACAAAAAGGGAATTAAAGGCGCAGAGATTATTGCAACGAATACTGATCATCAACATCTTAATATTACTGGTGCTGATAGAAAATTCTTAATTGGAAAAGACTGTACAAGAGGATTAGGTTGTGGCGGATTTCCAAACAAAGGAGCAGAAGCAGCACAAGAGTCATTAATTATGGTAAAAGATTCTTTGAAAGGATCTGACATGGTTTTCGTTTGTGCAGGTATGGGTGGCGGAACTGGAACTGGAGCTTCTCCTGTAGTAGCTCAAGTTGCTAAAGATACTGGAGCAATTGTAATTGGAACAGTAACTATGCCATTTAACATAGAGCGAGCAAGATGTGATAAAGCTGAATTTGGTCTACAACAACTAAGACAAGTTTGTGATACTGTAATTGTAATTGATAACAACAGACTAGTACAAATTGCAGGAAACTTACCTATTCAACAAGCTTTCTCAGTAGCAAACGAACTAATTGCAACCATGATTAAGGGTATTGTTGAAACTATTGCAGTTCCTTCATTAGTTAACTTAGATTATGCAGATGTTAAAGCAATCATGACAAATGGTGGAGTAGCAGCTATTGGTGTTGGTTCTTCTGATACTAATAACAGAGTAGAAGAAGCAGTTAAGGGAGCTTTAAGTAATCCTTTACTAGACATTAGTTATGAAGGCGCAACTGGCGCATTAATTCACGTAACCGGCGGACCAGATATGACTTTAGATGATGTTAGTAAGATTGGAGAGTTAGTTACTGAATCCTTAGATGATGATGCAAACGTAATCTGGGGAGCTAGAGTTGATGAAGCTATGAAAGGAAAATTAACAGTAATGACAATCATTACTGGTGTAAACTCACCTTGGATCTTAGGAAAAGTTGAACAGAAGAGAGCAGAAAGTAGAGCTCATAGCCTAAGCCGAGAATTGGGAATTGAGTTAGTTTAGGGAAAAAGAGGCGTAGATGGGTGTGCATAGTGCTGCATACCACTCATATTCACTTTGTAAATCTTGCCCCTCTTAATTCTCTTACACCACCCCTGTAGGAAACTACTGGGGCAAGATTTCTTTTTTAATTCTTAAGAATTTAAAAAAAGAAAAAAAAACTATTTTAACTGGTATGTTCTTGTTTCTTCACAATAACCCCCAACCATTCTGTCGATATTTGGATATGGAAAACGGCCAATTAGTTTCTCAAGCATTTGTTCATCTGCTTGTGTTTTTAACCAGGTTTCTCCTATTGCAATGTCTTCATCCCAACCTGGGTGGCCCAAAACTTTTGGTCTTTCAGTCCACAATCTATAACTTGTTTCTGGAGCACCACGTTCAGGTGTGTGTGAGGTCAAGTAAAGTTCACTAACATCTTTAAGGATTGCTCTTCCTAGGATGATGAAAATGTCTTCTTTCATTCTTTTTCCTCCATATATTTCAATATCGGGATTTCTTTGTCTTACTCTTTCAATTAATTCTTTTGGTTTATCTGTCATTTTTATTCTCCTCCTTTTTAGAACCAATTAGGTTCTTTTCATTATGTACTAGTAGTAACCTCTGTAGTATATAAATTTGGTCTCCCCCTTAGTGGGTTACTTAAACGAAAAATTAATAAAGAAGCAATAATTATGCTTATTATGGACGAAACGTTATTAGAAAAATTAGGATTAACTAAAGGTGAAATTAAGGTTTATTTAGCTTTGAACCACTTAGGGGAGTCAACTGTTGGGCCTATGGTTAAGGAAGCTAAGGTTAGTAAATCCAAGATTTATGATATTTTAGACAAGTTAATTGAGAAAGGATTAGCTGGATATATTACTAAATCTGGGATAAAGTACTTTATAGCAAACGATCCTCATATGATTCTTGATTACATTAGTAAAAAAGAAGAAGAACTTAGCTCTACCAAGAAAGAGGTTGAAGAGATTATTCCTCAATTAATGTTGCAAAGACATTTAGAAGCTAAGAAAAGGGTTGCTGAAATGTATGAAGGATTTAATGGTGTTAAAGCATGCAAACGTACTGTCTCTTATACAC
>FLOH01001130.1_pt1 | contig 43598 bp, 36 predicted proteins | sample 756751 | NCBI WGS metagenome assembly FLOH01 (sample SAMEA4026879, study PRJEB14308) | marine metagenome | biome: coastal water; material: water | depth 74 m
GGATGGACCCCAAGCAGTTTGGTCAGTTGCCACCAGATGCGATGATGGGGTTTAGCCCGCAGCAGTTTGGTCAGTTGCCACCGGACGCGATGAAGGGATTCAATGCGGGTCAAATGGGTGCGATGCCGCCTGAGGCTTTTGCCGGGATGAAGCCCACGCAGATGGATGCGATGAAGCCAGCTGCATTTAGTGGTATGAATCAAGAGCAGTTGAGTGCGATGCCGCCTCGTGCTTTCAAGGGGATGGACCCCAAGCAGTTTGGTCAGTTGCCACCAGATGCGATGATGGGGTTTAGCCCGCAGCAGTTTGGTCAGTTGCCACCGGACGCGATGAAGGGATTCAATGCGGGTCAAATGGGTGCGATGTCGCCGGAGGCTTTTGCCGGGATGAAAGCAACGCAGATGGATGCGATGCCACCGGGAGCCATGAACGGAATGACACCGGAGCAGTTGGCGTCAATCTTGCCGGCCGCATTCAAGGCCATGGATCCCAAGCAACTTGGTGCGTTGCCACCAGCAGCTGTGGGGGCCATGGAACCGGGTCAAATAGGTCAGTTGCCTCCTGCGGCAATTAGTGGGCTGAAAGCACCACAGGTTGAACAGATGCCAAACGAGACCTTTGACGCCATGAAGACAACCCAGCTGAAGGCTCTAAAGCCTAGGGCAGCTCCGGGTTGTACTGATGAACAGTTGGCGGGTTTGACGCCGACCGGGGCTAAGGCTTTATCAAAAGCCTTCATCAAGGCCTTGGATGCTGAACAAAAGCAGGCTTTGGCCACCTAATGTAGGGAGTCAATTATCTGCCAAGCGGCCTCGAGCATCATGGATGTTCGGGGCCGCTGCTTTATCTTGGCTTAGCTACACCTATATTTTTCGAGGCTCGAGCGTGAAGCAAAGCGAATCGACTTGCACTTAGTGGTATACGAGTGGTATACCTTAGGAATGACCGCCACCACAATCAAGGTTTCAGCCGAAACCCGGGATCGGATTAACGAGTTAGCTTCTGGCCAGGGCCTAACCGCCGGGAGCATGATTGAAAAGGTGCTCGCGGACTATCTCTGGCGCGAGGAAGTCGCCCTTGCAAAGCAGCAAATGCTTGACGCGCCCGCAGAAGTTTGGGCCGCCTATCTCGAAGAAACCCAAACTATGGACGGCTCCCTGGCCGACGGGCTGATGGCCGATCCGTGGTGAGCACTATGTCAGCGGTTAAATCGATGTCACGTGCCGGCACTGTTGTTTGGGCTGATTTCGGTACCACCCAAGGTCGCGAACAATCTGGGCAACGTCCTGCCCTCGTCATCGCGTCAACCGATTTTGAAGATGTAGTTCAAGGGCTCACGATTCTAATACCGTGCACGCGCAAGGATCGCGGCTGGAACAACCACATTTTGTTAACCGGGCAGACCGGGCTCGGTACGCCGACTTTCGCCATGACAGAGCAACCCCGAACTATTAGCACTGCTCGAATACAGCGCGTTCTCGGACGCGTCGATGCAAACTGTTTGGCGACGATCAGCAGGTGGACGCACCTGTGGATGTATGAACCCGCTAGGGCGCGGTAATCCCATCGGTAAAAGCCGCCGTCAGCGCAGCGCGCCACTCCCGCATTGGTGTTAGCCCAACGGACTTCCACTTATCTTGACCGAGTACTGAATACGCAGGCCTTGGCGCCGGCCGCACGAAGCTGGCCGAGTCGGTAGCGAGCACCCGCCCGGGATCGGCCCCGACACTTTCAAAGATGGCCTGCGTGAACTCAAACCAGGTAGTTGCGCCCGCGTTGGTCGCATGGAAGATGCCGGCGGGCGGGCGGGCATCAAGTAGTAACAGGATTTGCTCGGCTAGATCACCGGCATAAGTCGGCTGCCCGTGTTGGTCATCAACAACCGACACATTGTCGCGGACCAACTCCAACTCCAACATTGTCTTCACGAAGTTATTTCCCTGCAAGCCGTATAGCCATGCGGTGCGCACAAGATAGTGGGCCCCCGGAAGCACCTCCTGCACCGCGATCTCACCGGCCAACTTGGTGCGTCCGTACGCAGTTTTGGGATCAGGCCTGGCGTCCTCGGCATAAGGAGTGTTGGCATCACCGGCGAATACGTAGTCGGTGGAGATTTGCACTAGCCAAGCGCCAACATCCTTGCAGGCTTCCGCAAGTACCCGCGGGCCCTCACCATTTACTTTCAGGGCATCGGCCTCCTTCTCCTCCGCGGCATCGACCGCAGTCCAGGCTGCGCAATTGATGACGACGTCAGGTGCAAAATGCGCGAAAACCTCGCGCACTGACCCAGGATCGGTGATGTCAATGTTGGGTAAGTCAATGCCCAAGACGACATCGACTGCTCGCGCCGATACGAGGTCAACCAGCGCACTGCCTAATTGACCATTGCCACCGGTGACAAGTACCCGCATGCGAACTACAACGCTGCTTTAGCTTTAAGGGGGCGCCACCAGGCCTCATTTGCCCGATACCAAGCAACTGTTTCGGCAAGACCTTCTTCGAATTGGTGTTGCGGGGCGTACCCGAGTGCTCGAACTTTCGAGTCATCAACCGAGTATCGACGGTCATGGCCTTTGCGGTCATCGACCGGTTGCACCGAAGTCCAGTCAGCGCCCATAACGGTGAGCACCCGTTCGGTTAGTTCACGGTTATTAAGTTCGAGCCCCCCGCCAATGTTGTAAGACTCACCTGCTTGGCCTTTGGCGATGACAATCGCGATACCGCGGCAGTGATCGTCAACGTGCAACCAATCGCGCACATTCATGCCATCACCATAAAGGGGTACCTTCCCACCATCAATCAAGTTGGTGACAAAAAGCGGCACCACTTTTTCAGGGAATTGATAGGGGCCGTAGTTGTTCGAGCATCTGGTGCTCGAAACGTTCAGGCCGTAAGTAACAAAGTATGCGCGAACAAGCATCTCAGCGGCAGCTTTCGCAGCCGAGTAAGGAGAATTCGGCAACAACGGTTCGCTTTCGGTCCACGAGCCCACATCAATAGAACCGTAAACCTCGTCGGTGCCGATATGGACGGTACGGGCGATACCGTGGCGCAGGCAAGCGTCCAGAATTGTCTGGGTGCCCACGACATTGGTGATGATGAAATCCTGCGGGCCGTGAATAGAGCGATCAACGTGGGTTTCGGCCGCAAAGTTCACGACAATGTCGTGGCCCGGGAGGACCTGATCTAACAGATCGCCATCGCAGATATCGCCCTTCACGAATTTGTAGCGCGGGTCATCTGCAACAGTCGCTAGATTTTCTAGGTTGCCCGCATATGTGAGTTTGTCGTACACCGTGACAGCCGTAACGTCGGTTCCGTACTCGCCAGCAAGTAGCTGGCGCACGAAATGTGAGCCAATAAAACCAGCTGCTCCCGTGATGAAGTAACGCACTGCTAGTTTCCTTTCAGGTTGGTCAGCCAGCCTCGTGCTTGTGCAAAATCCTCATCGGTGACCTGGGCGTGCGGTACTGCCAGTGACCTCGGGTAGGAGATGCGTGTCATCTAACTGTCCCGCGCGCAAGTTCCACGGCTTTCATCTCCTCAGGAGACAATTCAATATCCGGCTTACCCGCGGTTATTCCCTTTAAATAGGTGCGAGTCTCGGCCCGCCCGTGAATTGAGGTCAACACCAACCCATCGCCAGCATCGTCGAGGAGCGCTGCCGAGAATGAGTAGCGGCCCCCTAGGTCACCAAGAGCGTCGTATCGGATGACCGAAACATGCCTTAGGGACTCGGCCACCTCTAGGCGGGTTTTGGTCAGCACCCGGTCGAGGTCGGCTACGTCGTGGCGCAACTCCTGAAAATCCTCTACCGCGCGGGCGACCACATCCACGAAAGTTTCGCGGCCATCGATCGCCTCCAAGAGCACCAGGGAGCGCCGCAGGTGCGACAGGCGGACCAAGGCGACCGTGGCAACAATGAGCCCTGCAACGCCGATGAGGACGCCGGCCAGCGCAATCACGCTAAGAGCACTGGAGTCCACGCCTGAAAGCCTAGTCGCAGGCGCCCGGAGATCTTGTAGGGTTGTGAGTCATGAACCTCACAGCCGAACTAACCTCGCGCGGGGCGGGGTTCGCGTTCGGGCTCTTGCTGTTCACCATGGCCTCGCTGAGCCTGCTACGCACCGTGGTGGTGCCGCGAAATTTGCGCTCACTCATCACAGATTTGGCGATCAACGGTGTTGTCGGCGCTAGCCGGTTAATCGCGAAAGTTAGCCGTACCTATATGGGGCGTGACGCTGCACTTGCCTGGGCCGGCCCTTTAATCATCATCGCGCTACTAATCACTTGGCTGATGTGCTACATCTTTGCCTATGGATTCTTGATCTACGGAATCAGCGGGCAACCGCTCGGGGCTTCAATTGTCCAATCTGGATCAAGTTTGCTGACACTGGGCTTTGCCTATGACAACGGCAGTAGCAATGCGACACTGCTTGATTTCTTTGCCGCCATAACAGGCCCGGTAGTGATTGCATTAATGATCGGGTACCTGCCCACCCTCTACCAAACCTTCATCGACCGTGAAGTCCCGGTGACGCTTCTGGGAACCGACGCGGGTGAGCCCGCCTGGGGCCCTGAACTGCTTTCGCGGATGTCCCTAGCCAAATCAATCTCGGATCTGCCGGCGCACCTGGGTAAGTGGGCAGCATGGGCGGCAAAATTACGAATGACTCACATCACGTACCCGATGTTGATGTATGTCCGATCTGGCCGCGGAACCAGACACTTCTTGGTTTCACTGCTAAGCGCTATGGATGCCAGCGCTTTGGTGATTGCACTCAACAAAAGCTTGCCACGCAGTCCCGCATACGTCACCTTGCTGCATGGTTCTGAGGCGATTCAGACGCTATACATATTCTTCGGAGCGAAGAGATCGAAACTATCTTATTTACCGTTTCGAAGTCTTTGGGCGCGCAAGGTCACGAGTGGGAGTCAAGTCAGGGCTGAACAACTTAAGGTGCCGGCGCGCGACGCCGAGATAGCCGCGGTTCACGAAGCCGCAGCGGCCGATACTTCAAATGCGCTAGCTGAGACTGGCTACAGGAGTTTCATAAGTGCAGAAAAAACGCTATCGACTCTTACTCGCACGGAGTTCGATTACGCCGTTGACATCCTGCGCAGATCTGACTTCCCTATCGAGGTTGAAATCGATGAAGCGTGGGAGTTGTTTCGCCGGACTAGAGCAACCTATGAGTTTCCGATCTACGCGTTGCTGCGCAGATTAGACGCCACCCCCGCCCCTTGGACCGGACCGCGCAATACTCCGACTCCAGTAATGTGGCCTACGTTAGCCACCGATGTACTAGCGCAGAATAAAGCGGCTAACGCAAAGTCACCTGACGCGTCGTCAAACCCGCCCGCGCCCGACGCTCCGAATCCGTAAGCGGAGCGCTCTCCTTCAATGCAGCGGCAAGGCGCTCAGCGAACTTAGCCGCCGGCACTTCACACGCCTCTGCGCCAAATCCCAGCGGTAAATCCCAAACCGGAGCCATCAGGCCCTGAGCCCGGAACATGCCGACCAAGCGGGTGTTCTCACCGAGCGATGTTTCTTCGCGCGCGTGCAAGCGTGACAGTGCATTCAGTAGTGGTTCTTCCTCCTGCGGCATCACCCACCGCAGGTGTTCCTTGGGGCCCATTTCGGTCCAGTAGGCCGCCTCCACAGATTTGAGTCGCGTCGTTGGGTGGGCGAATGAATTTGCCCGCTCCAAAGATTCTTTAAGTTCCGTTGTCAGGTCGTCGCCATCGATCCAGAAGTCAAAACCTTCGTGCACGCTGATGTCCAGTGGCAACGAAACATCCACTAGCTCCTGCAGCCTGGGGGCACCTGTCATGTCGCGAGTTGGTGGCACCGGATTACCGGGCTCGGTCTCCAAAGCGCGGGCTAACGCCGAGCCAAGATCGCGGCTGACATCACCGTTGTCGGTGTTCACCTGCAAGCCCAACATGATCGTGCCATCGGCGCGCACCAGAGCCGGCCATGCCATCGGCAACACTGAGGCAATTGTGACAGCGCGACCAGAGCCATCATTCAAGGTCAAAGGTGCGGTAGCCGCCGGCACGAGTTCGCGCATGGCGATGAGGTCGCACTCGGAAGCAAAGCCTTCGAAGGCCCGCAGGGTGTTAACTGAACCTGAAGGTTTGCCGTGGCAAGCCTTGTAGCGGCGGCCCGACCCGCACGGGCAGGGCTCCCGCAACCCAACAACTGGCACATCCACCGCCTCGACACTTTTGTCTGCTAAAACATCAGCAGCTGCCTGCTTAACCTGCTTGGCCATTTTCGATTGTTTACCCATGGCGCAAATCTACGCAATGCCCAAAACCTCTCGCACCATGGCAGGCTTATTACTGATAATTGCATCGACTCCGGACTCAACACAGAGTGCGACATCAGCTGGTTGATCAACTGTCCACACATGTACCTGGTGGCCTTTAGCCTGTGCAAGGGCAACATATTCTGGGTAGTCGCGCAGCGCCGTAATCGAGACGCCGGCAATGTCCACCTCATGCGGTAGCCAACCGTTTTTCCGCCACAGGAACAGGCGATCCATCAGCAGCACGGTCGGAGTACCCGGTGCCATCTGGTGCATTCGCCGTAGCGCCCAAGAGCTAAATGACATCAGTCGCACCCGCGACGATCCATCTTTAGCCGGGCGGAGAAGTCCGAAATACTCAAGGAGTTCGACCAAGGACTCCTCAACATAGGCACCATAACGAGTTGGGTGCTTGGTCTCGATGGAAAAAGTGATGGTTGAGGAGGCATCAAGCAGTGTCGCCAACATGGTGCGTAACGTCAAAATTCGACTTCTTGTTTCATCGGGCCGCGGGTCTTCAAAATCACGCCAGACTGACGGACCGCCACTGAAATCTTGGCGCTCAAGTTGAGGCAGGGTCAGTGCTGACACCACCCCACGCCCATTACTCGTTCGCCCCACCCGGCGGTCATGAACACACACCAAGGTGCCATCTGCGGAAAGTCGAACATCGCATTCAACCCCATCGGACCCCTCTTTTACGGCCAGCAGATAAGCAGCCAGGCTGTGCTCCGGTTCATCCTTATTCGAGCCGCGATGGGCCACCACCATGATTGACACGAGCCAAGGTTCCCATACGCAGGCCCTTTGTTTGATCATGACATGATGCCGCGGTGACTAACTCGCGCGTAGTGCTCTTTGACCTTGACGGCACCATTACCGACTCAGCGCCAGGCATTATCGCCTGTATTCGCTACGCCCTCGCCGATTTGGGTTTGGAAGGCCCTGATGACGATGCTATGCGCAGCTTTCTCGGCCCGCCACTTGTTGACACCTTCATCAATCATTTTGGTGTAACTCCAGCGGAGAGCACGCAGATGATCGCCAAATATCGCGAGCGGTACCACGACGTAGGTGAGTATGAAAACGCCGTCTACCCGGGGCTGCCAGAAATTCTCGCCGACCTCCAAGCCCAAGGTGCAACCATCGCTACCGCGACTTCGAAGCCCACCGAATCAGCAACCCGCATCCTGACCCACTTTGGGCTCGACGGCTATTTCACCTTTATCGGTGGCGCCGAAATGCATGGTGCCCGCCAACATAAGGCCGACGTCATTGCCCACACCCTCGAAGAACTCGGAATTGACGACCCAACTGCCGTTGACATCCATATGGTCGGTGACCGCAGCCATGATGTGCTCGGAGCCAAAGCGTTCGGCATTCCAACCATCGGGGTCCTCTGGGGTTATGGGTCGCGCGCGGAGTTGACCGAAGCCGGAGCGGTTTCCATTGTTGAAGATGCTGCGCAGCTAAGGGCCCTGCTCGGAATCTAGATAAACAGCACTCCGGGGTTCATTAGCCCCTGCGGGTCTAATGCCCCCTTTATCGCCCGCATCGCCGCAATTTCGGCGACAGATCGGCAAAGGTGAAGGTCCGCCGCCTTAGCGCGGCCGACACCATGTTCGGCGGAGATCGAACCCCCGTAACGTGCAACGCACTCGAGCACCGCAAGGTCTGCTCGTAAGTCATCGGCCGCCGGGCCAACGATCTCAACATGCATGTTGCCGTCGGCTAGGTGCCCGAAGATGCCGAAGGTCTCGGCCTCGGGCAAGGTGCCAAGGAGTGCAACAAGTTCGTCCGCACATGCAGCAAGTTTTGGCAGTGGTACCGACACATCAAGTTTGTGAACTACACCGGCGGTTCCATATGCTTCGGCCTGCCTCTCGCGATAAGCCCATAGGCGCAATTGATCAGCCGCATCGAAAGCCACAACGGCGTCAACTGATTCATCGAGCGGTAAACCAGAACCGTCGCCGCCGTCAACTACTTCGAGTAGAACCACGACAGGCCAGCGTTGTTCCAGCGGCCATGGTAGATCGGCAACAGCACAAACCAAATCCATACTTGGTTCGTCGATTACCTCCGCGGCAAGTAATCGTGACCCGGGAGCCTTCGAATCTGACGCGATCCCCGCGCGCGACATGAGCTCGAGTGCCTCAGAGTAGGAACCGACGCCGATCAAACTCACGGTCGTGCGGCCCAAGGGTCGATGCAAGCGAACGCGAATCGCGGTGATGACCCCCAGGGTGCCCTCGGATCCGCAGAGCAATGCCGCTAAGTCGTAACCGGTGTTGTCTTTTAGCATCCCACTTAGATGGGTGATAACCGAACCATCGGCGAGCACCGCCTCGATACCAACAACTTGTGCGCGAGTCATGCCGTGGGCAATTACGTGGATGCCGCCTGCGTTAGTGGCCACCGTGCCACCGATAGTTGCTGAGTCGCGGGCGGCGAGGTCGACCCCGTATCGCCAACCGGCTCGCACCGCGTGGCGCTGCACTTCTCCCAAGGTGGCACCGGCTCCGACTGTTACTTGCCCCGAAAGTTTGTCTACTTCACCAAGTTCAGTTAGCCGTAGCATCGAAATGATGACCGGCGGTTGGCCGCCACCCGCCGCCGGCACCGACCCACCTACTAGCCCGGTGTTGCCGCCCTGGGGTAAAACCGGCACCCCGGCCGAGGCGCAGGCGCGCAAGATTTGTGAGATTTCATCCGGTGACCCCGGACGCACCACCGCAAGACATGGCCCGCCAAAGCGCCGCGTCCAGTCGGTGACGAACGGCGCCACTTGCGAATCACCTATATATAGGTGAGCGTCACCGACGATCGCGGTCAGGGCCTTGAGTAGCTCTGGGTGCGTTGTGCTGGTGCTCACGGCGCCATCTTGCCGGATGCGTTAACCAGATGGAAGGGCGCAGGGCCCTGGCCACCTAGGCCGGCGGCGGCTTAGATTCACCACCTGACCTGCAACTCCCAAGGCTCGCGCATTAGCCTCATTGGAAATACATTGGGAAGCCCCAGACCGGCCGTTTAGGGCAAAAACCAACACTTGGAGTCGCAATGACAAACGTGACCTTCGATTACACCGGCCGCACGGTCATCATCACCGGAGCCGCGCGCGGAATTGGCCTCGAACTGGCCAAGTTCTTCAAAGCTGCCGGCGCTGACACCATCGCCGTCGATTTCGATGGTGAAGTACTTGAGGCGGCCGTCGCCGGTATTGGGATAACCGCCATCAGCGCCGACGTTAGTAAAACCGATGACGTGCAGCGGGTTGTCGACACCGCCATTGAAATATTCGGGCGCATTGACGTAATGGTTAACAACGCCGGGATTTTGCGCGACAACGTAATCTGGAAGATCACCGATGAGGATTGGGAGGCTGTTCTCGCTGTGCACGCCGGTGGCACCTTCAAATTCACGCGTGCTTGTGTCCCCCACTTTCGCGCGCAGGAGTATGGGCGCGTGATCAATGTGACTTCGTATACCGGGTTGCGCGGCAATACGGGGCAGGCGAATTACGCCACCGCGAAAGCCGGCATCATCGGGTTTACCAAGACCGCCGCCAAAGAGCTCGCGCGTTTTGGGGTAACCGTTAACGCCATCTCGCCAAGTGCCGCGACCCGCATGATCGCCTCAATACCCGCTGACAAACTAGCCGAGTTGGCGGCTGTTATCCCGGCCGGCCGGTTCGCCGAGCCCGAGGAGATCTGCGCTGCCGTCGGATTCCTTGCCTCTGAAGAAGCCGCATACGTGACAGGGGTCGTGCTTCCTGTCGACGGTGGCATCTCAATGTGACACGAGTACGGCCATCAGTAACAAACATCAAGTCAGTAACATCAAGTCAACAATCAAGGGAGACAAAATGGTTCGCGACGCAGTCATCGTCGGTGCAGTGCGCAGCCCAGTGGGGATAGGTAAAGCCGAGAAGGGTGCGCTAAGCGGGATTCACCCCGTTGACCTCTCAGCCATGGTGCTACAAGGTCTCATCGAACGCACGGGTATCGATCCGGCAATCGTTGACGACGTCATCTGGGGTGCGGTCTCACAGGTCGGCGAACAAGCTTTCAATGTTGGTCGAAACGCCGCGCTAGCCGCGGGCTTCCCCGAGGAAGTAACCGGTGTAACAATCGATAGGCAGTGCGGGTCGAGCCAGCAGGCAGCGCACTTTGGCGCCGCCGGCGTGATAGCTGGGCAATATGACTTCGTGATTGCCGGTGGCGTGGAATCTATGTCACGCGTGCCAATGTTCTCCAATGCCGCCGGCGGCGATGGCCCGTTTGGGCCCCGCATGATTGATCGCTATAACGGTGGCTTGGTTGGCCAGGGCATCAGCGCCGAAATGATCGCCGAGCAATGGAATTTGAGCCGCACTGACCTTGATCAGATCGCGGTCACCTCCAATGAGCGGGCCGCTGCCGCGACCGCGGCTGGCCTTTTTGCTGACGAGATCATCCCGATCACCACAGCAGATGGAGTTGTCAGCACCGATCAAGGGATCCGTGCCGGCACCACCTTGGAGTCGCTGGCGGGCTTGAAGACCCCGTTCAAGGAGGGTGGCGTTGTCACCGCCGGTAACGCCTCGCAGATTTCCGACGGTTCGGCGGCTCTGCTCATCACCACTTCGGATAAGGCCCGCGAGTTCGGTCTCAAGCCCCTAGCGCGCTTCCATACCTTTGCCCTCGCCGGCGTCGACCCGATAATCATGTTGACCGGCCCAATACCCGCGACCAAAAAAGCGTTGCAGCGCAGTGGTCTTGCACTCGCAGACATAGGAACTTTCGAAGTTAATGAGGCTTTTGCTTCGGTGGTCGGTGCTTGGTACCAAGAGATCGGCGCTGACCCAGCCCTGACCAACCCAAATGGCGGTGCCATCGCACTGGGCCACCCACTAGGTGCTTCTGGTGCTCGCCTGATGACTACCATGATCCATCACATGCGTCGAAACAACATCAAGTACGGCCTGCAGACAATGTGTGAAGGTGGCGGCATGGCAAATGCCACCATCTTGGAACTCCTTTAAGAATTTTTGCTTCGGTAAGCGCAAGACCTAAAGAAAGGTCGAAAAATCATGAGCAAGGTGGTGGCATCCGCACGTGAGGCGGTCGCCGATATCGCTAGTGGGGCAAGTATCTCCGTCGGCGGCTTCGGGCTCTCTGGTATCCCTGACACTCTGATCAGCGCATTACTGGAAACCAAACCGACCGACCTTGATGTCGTGAGCAACAACTGCGGTGTCGATGACTGGGGTCTTGGGTTGCTACTACGCGCCGGGTTGATAGCCCGCATGACTTCGTCATATGTCGGCGAGAACAAGGAGTTCGAGCGTCAATATCTAACCGGTGAACTCGAAGTTGAATTGGTGCCGCAAGGCACCCTGGCTGAGCGGCTACGCGCCGGCGGCGCTGGTATTCCTGCCTTTTTCACCCCTGCCGGTGTCGGCACTTTCGTCGCCGAAGGCGGGATGCCACTTCGCCATAACGCCGATGGCACGGTGGCCGTTGCCTCCAAGCCGAAAGAGGTTCGCGCGTTCGAGGTGCGCGGTCAGCTACGTGATTACGTGCTCGAGCACGGCATAACCACCGACTTCGCCTTTGTGCGGGCAAGTGTCGGTGACACCACCGGCAACCTTATTTTCGATAAGGCAACCCGTAACTTCAATTCACTCGCCGCTACAGCGGGGCGAATCACCATCGCTGAAGTTGAGCAACTTGTTGAACCCGGTGAAATTGATCCGCAACATGTGCACGTACCCGGTGTTTTCGTGCAGCGGGTAGTCGCCCTGACCCCCGAGCAAGTTGCCGGCAAGCGCATCGAGCGCCGAACCGTAAGGAACCCATCATGACCTGGACCCGCGAAGAGATGGCCGCACGAGTTGGCGAAGAACTAACCGACGGTCAATACGTCAACCTCGGCATCGGGCTTCCTACCCTGATCCCTAACCACCTGCCGGCCGGTGTCAACGTTATTTTGCAAAGTGAAAACGGGATTCTCGGCACCGGCCCCTACCCCGAAGATGGCCACGTCGACCCCGATCTCATCAATGCCGGTAAAGAAACTGTCACCGTGCTGCCGGGCGCATCGTTCTTCGATTCGGCAACCAGTTTCGGGATGATTCGCGGCGGCCATATTGACGCGGCGGTGCTCGGCGCCATGCAGGTTTCAACCACCGGTGACCTCGCCAACTGGATGATCCCCGGCAAAATGGTCAAGGGCATGGGCGGTGCAATGGATCTGGTGCACGGTGCGCGATTGGTAATCGTCATGATGGAGCACGTCGCCCGCGATGGCACTCACAAGATCGTTGACGAGTGCTCACTGCCATTGACCGGAAAGAAAGTTGTCAACCGCATCATCACCGATATGGCTGTCATCGACATCACGCCCGGCGGGTTGGTGCTTGCCGAGACCGCACCCGGTGTCAGCGTCGATGAAGTACGCGCGGCAACCGGGCCAGAGCTCACTTTGGCGAGTAACGCGATCATTCGCGGCTAGCCGAACCTGCTAACAAACCTCCACCGCTTAAGACGTGGTTTTATCCCAAGCAGGTGGGCGCTTAGCCAAGTAGGCCGTCATTCCTTCGATGCCCTCTGCCGAGGCGAAAATCCCGGCGGAGAATTCACTCGTCCAATCGAATGCCTCATCGCGCGGAAGGGTGGGAACCCTCCGTAACAATTCCTTGGTGTGCACAAGTGCCAAGGGCCCACACTTTGCAAACATCGCGGCGTAGCGGTTAACTTCTTCATCTAGGGCACCGGGGTTTTCGGACTCCGAGGCAACCACCGAGGTGATGAGCCCAGCACTTAACACGCGGGCGGCGTCAACGCGATCACCGGTGAGCAGCAACTCTTGAGCATCACGGCGATTCATCACCGCAAGGCACACCACAGAAATCACGGCCGGGGCCAAACCTAAGCGCACTTCGGAAAATGCAAACTTCGCATCGGCCAATGCGATCGCGATATCACATGAAGCGACGATGCCAGTTCCGCCGGCTGCGACATGGCCTTGAATGCGCGCGATGGTCGGTTTCGGGCAATCGAGTAAGGCCTTAAGTAAAAGTACTAACTCCGCCGGCCCCGAGCCCGTGAAGTTCGCGCCACCAGCACCGGCGCCATCAGCATTTACCGCGGCCGCTAAGTCAGCGCCCGAACAAAAGGTGTTGCCGTCCCCGGTCAGCACGATCACGCGCACCGCCTCGTCGGCAACCGCGGATGCAAGGTGGGCTCGGGTTAGCGCCATGGCCTCCGGGGTCAGCCGGTTGCGCTGCTCGTGGCGGTTGAAAGTCAAGATGGCGACCGGACCATTAACTTGGTAAAGGACCGCGGCGGCCTCTCCAGTCGGTGTCACAGGGCTTATCCTTACCCCAAGATGAATCTGCGACTAAGGCGACCTGCGATCTGGGCTTTGGCGATCGCCGCGACCACCGCGACCCTGGTGGGAGCCACGGTTGTGCCAAGTTCTGCCACCACCGGCCAGGTGGGCGGTGCCAGCGCCCCGCGCACCACCACCAACGCCAACGGCTCCTTCGTCTTTCGCACCGCCAATGGCATCGTGCCGACCTGGGAGTCATCTGACGTCCGGATCACCGGAGTCTCACCTGGTTCGGCCATCAGTAATTTCAGTAACACTGGTATCGAAGTCACTTTGCCGATCGTCGCGGTTAACGGCAGCGCGAATTTTGCATCAGGTGGCTTCCGGCTCACCAACGTGGCAACCGGTGATTTCGTGAACTGCGCGACCCCGGTGATAGACACCAAAGCCAAAGTCGTGGATTGCGTGACGCAGGGCGGCATCAATCGGCGAATCTTCGTCATTAGGTCGATTGCGTCCAAGTCCAATATCTATGGTTCCTACACGCGCACCACGATTTACCGTGGGATGAGGTTGCGGGTGGCCAATACTTTGATGGCGGACTTCCTAAATAAAGCTTTGGACGTAAATATTTTCAGCCCATCCGTCACATTCGCAACAGGAGAACTCACCGTTAACACGAGACGCTGACTTTTCCACAATTGTCGAAATCGTAGGTTTAACTCTTTGGCGTGTCGGGCAACAATCCCAACATGAAGCGCAACGCACTAGCCGCCCTGAGCGGCATCACCTTGGCCCTGGCAATTGGATCAACCGCCATCGGGTCTGTCACCACCGCATACGCCGCTGAATCCCCCGGCACCGTCGTCGCGGCAGCACAAACTGCTGCCAAGCCCAGTATTTTGGCCAATAGCCCACGCGGGCTAACTGTTACCGGAGTGCACGGCTCAAGTGTCACCATCGTCACCCGATCCGGCCCTGGTAGCACCACACCAATTACCAAGTCACCGGATAAGTCGGGTCGAGTTACCTTTTCTAATCTCATCGCCGGCGCTCACTATGTAGTCGTGCATGACGGTAAAATCATCGGCTCGGCCACTCCCGTCAATGCGGTGGGATCAGCAACGGATCTCGTCGTGCGCGCCACGTCAAAGAACAACACGGTGAAACTTGACTGGTCACATAAAGCCACCAAGACGAACGGCGGCGCAGGTGTTACGTACGTCATCACTGCGAAGCCAGCAGGTGGCTCAGGTAAAACTGTGACCGCTGAAATGACTGGCACCACCACGCGCAGCAACTCGGCCGCCAAGTCTTCAATGCTTTCTGGGCTTGACCCTGACACCTTGTATGTCTTCACCATCACCCCGAAAAACTCCGCGGGTACCGGTAAGTCATCGGTGGCTCGCATGGAGCGCTCATTGGCCGACATCACCGGCATTAAGAGCACCGGCGCGGCTGAGCCGGTGGTAGTTGTTATTGAGGTTGAGCCAGCTGAAAAGCCTGTTGAAGTTAAGCCGACTGAGGCAAAACCGGCGACTCCGGCACCAGCACCCGCACCAGCACCAGGCCCGGCGTCACCTAGCACCCGCACCATCTACGTCTGCCCTGATGCCTATACCGAGACCGGTAGTGGTGTCTGCGAAAAGACAAGTGCCTACACCTACACCTCGATCGACTACACCTATCACAGCGAACCGAATTACGTGCAGGTTCAGGTCGGCACCACCGAACGGTCACATCCATTCGATGGCAATGCCTGTGGTTGGGGCACGCTCTATGGCAATACCTGTTACGAATACACGGCGGTTTATGAAACCCGCCAACAGGGCACCAACCAGGTCAAGGACGCCACTCCCGCCGGTTACACCGACACCGGTAGCACTTGGTCAAAGAAGGACGCCATGCCAGCCGGTTACACCGACAACGGCAGTGCTTGGGTGCAGACCACCGCCAAGGTTGCGAAGGTAGTTCCGGCTTAAGCCGGGAGCATTAGTTAGCGCCGGCCGGCCCCTGCTGCAGGGGCCGGCCGGCTTCTGGTCGGCGACTGGCCGGCTACTGATCGGCTGCCGTTGGGCTACAACCTGCTAGTTCCGTCAAAAATCGCCCTGAAAATGACGGAACGAGCAGGTTTTAGGCCGCATGATGACGGATCGAGCAGGTTTAAGGGCCTTCAGTGCCTGGCCGGGCACCGGTGTACGTTCGGCGGGTGTCCATGCTCGCCGACCTAATCACCGGGCTGAGCCGGCGCCCGCGCCTGCAAGGTGGACTCGCCATCGCCGGTGTCACGCTTTTTACCGGCCTGGTCTCCCAGCGCTGGGCCGGGCTCGACACTCCTGATTCGTCTTTTTACGCCTCCCTTGGGCTTTTTGGTGACGAGGTCACCGACCGCTCGCCATTTCCTTCCTATTACTGGACGCGCCTTGGGGTGATCGCGCCGGTTCGCGCGCTAACCGAGGTGTTCGGCACCTGGCCGGGGTTTGCGATTTATCGGATGCTGCTACTCCTGTTGATAGTGGCCGGCAGTTACCTGATCCTGCGTCGTTACACGAGTGCCCTGTCTGCCACTTTTTTGGTAGCGATCACTTCGCTAAGCACCGTCGTACTTAGTTATCTCGGTAACCCGTATCTGACCGGCTCGGTGCTCGCCGGCACCGTGGTATTGATCGCCTGCGCGATGGCAAACACCAAAGCTAGTTCAGTTATTGCCGGTATCTCCCTTGGTTGGTTGGTGATGGTGAACCCGCCGGGAGTACTGCTCGCCGGCACCATTTGGTTAGTACTGCGCATTCAGTCGAAGCCTAAACTCCGAAGTTTCTTCGTGCATGACATTCTGATTTCCGGTGCAAGTGCGATAGCTACCTTCGTTATCTTCCTCGGCATCGGCCGGTTGCTATTTCCGAAACTGAATTGGTTCAGCACCTACCTTGAAGCCAACTCCCGCATGAACTACTCCGACTTCGCCAGCAAGACCGCGGTTTGGCTCGGTGATATTTCGCTGATTGTCCCGGTGGCGGTGCTCGTGATCGTGTTGGTCGCTTGGGTGACCCATCGTGATGAGATTGCCGCGCAGCGCGCACTGGTGATCAGCACGGTGAGTATCGCCTTCATGTTGGTGTTCTCGCCGATGATGGGTGGCATCGTTCTTGAAGCTCCGATGTATCAAGCGATGCTCTGGCCCCCGGCCATGGTTGCCCTGGGTTTGGTCCTGACATTTGCCTTACCGGATCAAGGCTGGAACAGGTGGCAGGGCGCGGTGGGCATCCTCGCGATCGCCCTGGTCTTTATCGCCGGGCACCTAACTCCAAACTTGAACCTGGCCATGGGTTGGGCGCTGGCCGCCTGCTGCGTTGCGGTGTTTTTGTTTGCGTCCTATAAGCGCACCATCGGGGCATTGCTCGGATTGGCACTGGTGCTTTCAGGCGCCCAACTCCTGCAGAACTCACGCGAGCCCATTGGCCTTTATTACTTAAGCCCGTATAGCTATGCCTTCAATACGAATCCGATAAACGACAAGGTCCAAGCCGCCGTCACCACCCAAGAATGGCTTCTTGCCAACACCACTCGCGAGGACACAATTCTCGATTGGGTGCAAGGTGACTGGGTCGGCGGTGATCGCGAGCTTTATGTGGTCGCGGCAATGCAACTTTGGGGTGAGAACCGGGTGACCCTCGAGCCAACTTTGTCCGATGTTGACATCGAAAGGCTCGAATCAATCAGACCAACAGCCTTGGCCCTGTATGGTCAAACAATGGATGGCGTGATGGCGTTTTGGTCAAGCATCCCCGCGGCCAATCGCCCCACCGCCCCAAATTGCATCGACTTCACCTGGCCCAATTCGCAGATCCCGCAGGGGCACGCCTGCCTGACCAAACTCACCTGGGGCAACTAATGCGTTATCTATCGGCCCGCACCGCCTGGGAGACGTTGATCACCGCAGTAGTCGCGTTCGTGATCTCACTCATTGTCTTTGGCCCGATCCTTGGGTTACTCAATAGTGGCTGGGCCGGCTCCGACATGCTCAGCACCTACGTCAACGCCGAAGCTTGGTCCGGCTTCTCCTACGCCCCAACCACGCACTTTGGTTTCCCACTCGGTATGAACCTCAATTACTTTCCTGGCATCGACATCACCGAGAACGTGTTCGCTGAAATCATCACGAACATCACCGGCCAGCCTTTCGTCGGTGTGAATCTGCTAGTGATTATTTCATTCCCGCTCGTTGCCGCGTTGATGTATTTGGTGATCCGGATGACAGGGCTTCGCGGGCCGCTCGCGATTGCCCTTGCGGTAACCGCATCACTTATTCCATTTCACTGGGGCCGCGCCCTTGGGCACACGTACCTCGCCACGCTTTATTCGGCCGCCATCGGCCTCGCACTCGTGCTGCTAATCGGCAGCGGTCAGTTCGAACGGCTGCGGAGGCTTGGTACTAAACGGCAAAAGATCATCTTCAACTCCGTTATCTCGCTGATGGTAATCACCATCGCTTGGACGGGCGTCTACTTCGTGGCATTCACCTTGCTCCTCGGATTCGCCGCACTCATCTGGCGTTTCGCCCACCGCGCGCGAGTCAAAGAATTAGTGATCGACGCCGTGCCCTTCATCGGGGTCGGGGCGCTGGCCGTAATCGGTTTCATCCCGGCGCTGCTCACCTTGCGCGCCGACCCGCCGTTGCTCTCGCTCGGGGAGCGGTTGCCTTTCGAGTCGGTTACTTTCGCCGGCAATGTCGCCGTGGCGCTGCTCCCGCTGCCCCAAAGCTCACTTCCCCTGATGGGTGCCTATAACAACAAGATCGTCGAAGCTATCTCCGCCGCGCCGTGGGGTGAGGGCACGGCCATCACCAATCACGGAACTTGGATCACCACGTTGGCGCTGGCCGTGATGCTCGTCGGAATCGTGATGCGCACCCGCCGCGCACCACTAACCACAACTGCCAACCGGGCTAAAGCCACCGGCGCTCCTGTCACCCTCGCCTTCATCACCTACCTAACAGTCGTAGTTCTGCTGTTCTTCATCCCCTGGGGTTTGAACTACCTTTTTGCTGGCACCGTCTCGGCCCAGATCCGCGGCTGGAACCGCCTAACACCGATCCTGCTTTGGTTGTTCCTGCTCGGCGCTGCCGTCGTGCTGCAACGCACCCGCATTGCCCGCCGCATGCTCTATGCCCTACCCATCGCAGTGATCGTGCTCGCCCTCACCGCAATCGATTCAGTGCTGCCATTTCGCGCAGCCTACGCCGGCAGCGCGGCCGAAGTCGGCGGTATTACCCAGGCGGCGCGCGATTATGCAACCGCGGTCAACACCGCGATACCCGAACCCTGTGGCATCTTGCAATTGCCGTATATGGGGTATCCGGAGTTCGGCCCGGTGCGCGGCATCCATGACTACGACCACTTCTGGACATCCCTACTCAACCCGAACAAGTCGTGGAGTTACGGGGCCGTCAAGAACACCGACGCGAGTATTTGGGCGTCGCAACTACCTGAAATCCCGAACCCCGAACAAGTTGAACAACTGCGCCAAGGCGGTTTTTGTGCGATCCACTTCGACACCCGAGGCTTAATTAGCGAGCAACTCCCACCACTTGAGCAGTACCTAACCGAAAATTTCGGTGCACCGATTGCCACCGGCTACGAGGGCAAGTGGCAGCTCTACGCCATTGCGAATCCGATCCTGACTACTGGCGAAGCAAACCAAACCGGTGTTCCAGCATCGCTGCCCCCATTCTTCAATCAGCCGATGATCACCGCCGACCCGATTACTGTGGCACCGCGTGGCACCCATCTAGATTTCACTTGGTGGTGGACGATCAACCCGATCGCGACTTTCACCATTACGCCCACAACTTCAATGGTGCCCGTCACCACCGTCACCGGAGCAATTAGGTCACCGGCGTGCGGCACTCGCCCTGTCACGGTCAAACTCCAAAGCGCAGGTCAAGAGCAGGTCGCGACCCTCATCGCCAAGGACAAGAAGAACACTGAATTCACCCTTACCCTCCCCACCCCATCGACTACTCCGGTGACTCTCGTCATCGAGGCACCGGGTGAGGGTTGCAGTGTTGCGGGTTTCGGTGGGCAGCAGTTCGCCCAGGTCATTGACCTAGCGGCCAGCTAGCCAATAGCTCAACGGGTGTCAAAACGGTGACCCCTGACACGGTGGTACCCGTTCGCGTCACGACGAAAAGTGGCGTGGTTTCGTTGGCTCCCGGCAGCCTTGCTCGTTGATCTCGCAACTGCGCAAGGTCATGTGCGTCAAATGGCTGCTGTTGCCGCCATTTGATTGAACCCACTCCAAGAATTGTGTTTGCAATGGGTGCGCGATCTGCCAGCACTAGGTCGATTTCAGGGTCGTTGCTTCGCGTCCAGTAGGAGCCGGTGACTCCGAGTTCGATGGGGAGTGCGCCCACCGGTAATCGATCAACCGCTTCGCGAATTACCGGCTCGATAGCACGACCCCGCCAAGTAGACCACTCGGTACGCACAAGGTTCAGCACCCGATCACCACGTCCGCGCTCGATTTCGGGTAGGTGCGGGCCGATGAAACGCAACCAAAATCGCAGGTAACTATCGGCCACCCGATAGCGAGCATCACCCGGCTTCTTCGTTGAGAGGGGGCGCTCGGCTGCCACGACCCGCTTGGCGATCAAGGTTTTCAACGAGCGGTCAAGTGAAGTTTGTTTCAGATCACCGGCGGCTCGACCGATTGCCGTGAACGTGCGCTCCCCGGAGCCAATGGTCGCTAAGACAGAGCGCGCTTGGGCATCGGGCGGAAACTCTGCGGCCAGCACCCGTTCAGCACTAACGATAAGCGCCGAAGTCGGATTTAATAACGCCTCCTCGAGGTACTCCCAAATACTGCGCCCGGTGCTCCACTCATCACAGATGAGAGGTAGACCACCCGTGACAAGATAAGCATCGAATGCATCCGCCGCATTGAGCGCAAGTAAATCGCCAACCTCCGCCGGGCTAAGTGGTGGCACAATCATTTCGGTGGCCCGCTGATGAAATGGTCGGCCATACTCATTGAGTGCTTCCATCATCGCAAGGTCTGAGCCGATCCCGATGATCAGCACGCGTTTGCTAGACAGGTAACGGTCGAAGACCTTCTGCAGCGTGCCCTCAAAGCTTGGGTCACTTTGTGAAAGGTAGGGCAACTCGTCGAGGACGATCACGCTCGCGGAGTCTTCGGGTAGCGCTAAGGCAAGTTGGCGAAATGCCGACTCCCAGGTACTCACCGAAAGGTCGCCGAAGTTGGCGGCTCCTGGCAGGTCTGACTCTGCTACCTCCTGCACAAACAATTGCAACTCTTCGTTAGTCGATCTTGTTGATGCCGTGAAATAGACATGCGGGACCCCAGCTCCGGCAACGAACTCCTCGACCAGTCGAGATTTACCAACCCGACGACGACCACGGATTAATAGTGCTCGCCCCGGCTTACCGACGGGATCGGTGCGAACGCGCCGGAGCAGGTCGGTCAATATGGCCAACTGCTCGGTTCGGCCCACGAAATGCGCCATTTCACCCCCTAATTAATAGTATCATCCATGATAGTATCACTGATGATACTATTCTCAAACCAATCGGAGTCTGGCGTCTTCGCGTGAATCCGCCGCCAATCACCAACCGCTGCGCAAGCCCCTCGGCGGCCACCGGCCGCGTAGCCTTGCCCCTATGTCAACCTGCGCAAGGCAGCGCACCTCATCGCCGGCACTGATCGCTGCTCTTATCCCGCCAGCCATCACCACCATCATGCTGTGGTGGTTGATCACCTCGGGTAGCTGGAAAATCTTCGGCATCTGGACGGTGCCTTCGGTATTCGGCGGGAACACCGGCTTTGCCGACCTCGCCTACATCACCGCGACAGCAGACTGCATGAGCGCGGGCACCGACATCGCAACCTGCGATCCATACGGCCGCCCTTTCACCCCCTATACCGTCATCCCGTCAAGTGCCCTTAGTGCTCTAGGCCTTGGGCTTCAGCAAACCGGCGTGTTAGGTGTGGCCCTCGCGGTGATCTGGGTTGCGTTAGTTGGCGCGTTGAGTGTTCTCGTCGTAACGCGGTGGCAGCGAGTTGGCGCAAGTGGAGCGGCCGGCTTAATCGCAGCCCTTGCAGCTATCACCCTGCTGGCCATCTCACCTTCAGTTCTACTCGGTGTTGAGCGTGGCACCGTCGACATTCTGATCGCCGCACTAGCCGCCGCCGGCCTGCTCGTATTCGCGCGCCCTTCGAGTGGCCCGGCACCTAAGACAATTGCAGCACTCGCGCTCTTCATCGCCTCGATCCTGAAGTATTTCGCGGTCGGAGTCTTCGCGGTATTCCTTGCCCCGAAGCGGTGGTCCTGGATCGCCGCAGCCGCCGGCGCAGCAACTATCGTGTTCTTGATCTGGAACTTCGATGACCTGCTACTAGCTCAAGGCGCCGCTCGATCTAACGTAATGTCGACCACCCGCATCATGTTTTCCAGCACCACCGGCATTGTCACTTGGCTAGTGGAAGACCCGCTTGCATTCAATCCACCCGAAGGTCAGGTGCTCAACTCCACGCTGCTTAAAGTAATCGGGGCGCTCATCTTCTTTGTGCTCATCGCACTTTTTACCGTGCTACTTCACAAAAGTAAAACGAGTAACACACTCACCGATGGCCCCGCGTGGTATCTCATCGTTGGCGGCACTTTCATTCTCGCTCTGCCTTATTTGATCGGTGACTCTAATGACTACCGGCTGCTATTTCTGCTGCTGCCACTAACTGGAATTCTCATTTGGATCGGCCAAGGCGGCCCGCAACGGTTGCTGTGGCCAATGGTCGCCGCACTCGTTTTCTCCTGCCTCACCGGCTCTTCAATGATCACAAATGACGCCGGCTTCATCATCCCAAAGGGGGTCTTAATCATCGGTGACGTCACCTTGGCGGTGGGTTTGGCTTTCGGGGTTGCGGTGTGGTGCTGGGCTTGGACGATGAAATTCGCGTCACGCAAGACCTGAGCTACTGACTACTGCCCACCCTGCCGGAATGTTCGCCACTTGAGCGCTGGTCAAGGCGTTCGGCGATCCAAGTCTTAATCACCGATTGCCTCGTTACCCCAAGGCGCGTGGCTTCTTGATCAAGGGACGCGACCATCCAGGCCGGGAAATCCACATTTACCCGATGAGGATTCCTAGCTGGTCTGCGCGCACTAACGCCATCCAACTCAGCGGTGACATCTTCGCCTGCGTCAAATCGCTCATCGAATTCACTCGTCTTCATAAAGCTCTACCTCCTCGAACCGTGATCGCCGACCAATGCACTTCACCGCTCAGCAAAACCAAAGCGCTTTATCGCCATGAAGCATCCTGCTCGCGAGCAGAATATATACCATTTTTATACCTATTTGGCCACAAATGGCAACTTTGGATACCCAACATGGCCTTCACCTCCGAAATCGGCGCCTCCAAACACCCTGCACTACAGGTATGACACCCCGGTAGCAGCGCGTAACCTTGCCCTATGTCCACCGGGTCCGAGCTTTGGAACAAGGCCAAGACCTTGATCCCCGGCGGCTCGATGCTGCTGTCAAAGCGCGCCGAGATGTACCTGCCCGCCGGGTGGCCCGCCTACTTCTCGCGCACCCAAGGGTGCACGGTTTGGGATCTTGACGATAAGCCGTATCTCGATGTCGGCCTGATGGGTGTTGGCACCAACATCCTTGGCTATAGCCATCCCAAGGTTGATGAAGCCGTGATGCGCACCGTCAAGAATGGCAACCTCTCAACCCTTAATGCCCCCGAAGAGGTGTATCTCGCTGAGGCGCTGATCGCCTTGCACCCCTGGGCCGGCATGGCGCGCTTCACGCGCAGTGGTGGCGAGGCGTGCGCGGTAGCGGTGCGCATTGCGCGCGCGGCCTCGGGCAAAGACAAGGTGGCGTTCTGCGGTTATCACGGTTGGCACGATTGGTATCTCTCGGCAAACCTTGGTGAAGACGATTCACTCGATGGCCATCTACTGCCTGGCCTCGAGCCCAACGGGGTGCCGCGGGTTTTGCGCGGCACCTCAATCCCGTTCCGCTTTAACGATCTTGCCGGGATCACCGCGATCATGGCCGATGATGAAGTTGGCGTCATCTACATGGAGGTGCAGCGCAGCGCCCCACCAGCACCGGGCTTCCTTGAAGGGGTGCGCGCCCTTGCGACCAAACATGGTGCGGTGCTCGTATTCGACGAGTGCACCTCGGGCTTTCGCCGACCAATGGGTGGTATGCACCTGCATTACGGGGTTGATCCCGATATCGCAACCTTCGGTAAGACGCTCGGCAACGGCTACGCAATCAACGCGATCATCGGCCGCACCGAAGTTATGCAAGCTGCCCAAACAACCTTTATTTCCAGCACTTTTTGGACCGAGCGCATCGGCCCCACCGCCGCCCTTGCCGCCCTGGCCGCCATGACCGAGGAGGATGCGCCCGCGCGCGTGCATCAAATCGGGGTGAACGTGCAGCAGCGTTGGCAAGAAACCGCAACCGCTGCGGGCCTAGACATCACCGTCGGTGGCTTACCGGCACTGGCCAACTACACCGTCACCGGCCTCGATCCACTCCTCGTCAAAACTTATGTCACCAAGCGACTCCTTGACCAAGGTTTCTTGGGTGGCATGAGTGTCTATGCCTCGATAGCTCATACCGATTCGGTGCTCGACCAATACTTCGAGGCCCTCGCCATTGTCATGGGCGAGCTGGCGGACGTTGATGACGCCGCTCTGGTCGCGCTGCTGCCCGATGGGCTGGCGCAGGCTGGGTTTGCACGCCTGACCTAGCTGAGAAGTGCTGGTAAACCCCGCTGGCGGAGGCCCTCCTCGATGCCGCCCCAAAAACTTGTCACGTTGATCGACCGCGCGCGCTGCTTAGCCGCTTCTTGGGCGGCGGCTAACTTGGCGGGGTTAGCTAGAAAGCGGTCTACCACCGCAGGCACGTCATCCGGTGTAGCGAAGTAGCCATATTCAGCTTCGGGAACCCAAAAACGTTCGGTGCGATCAACGTCATCGGTGAGGATGACGCAACCCACAGCCGATGCTTCGAGCACCCTGGTCTTCAGTTGCTGGTAGGGCCCCGCTGATGACTGAGAAAAGTTGAGCGCGAGATTGCTTTGCGCAAGCGCCGTCATGTAGTCGAGCCAACTGGGCTGGTTGGTGCGGGCGTCGCCACTTGTTTCGCTGGTGTCGGCCCGATGTGGATTAACCGCGACCCGAACTCCATGGGCACGCAGCTCCTCTAGCATCTCGACCCGGTATGGATACAGCACTCCGATGAATGCCAGGTCATAGATCTTGGGTAGACCCAAAGTATTTGCATCAACAACAGCAAGCGACTGGTCCGATACCGGCATATTTACCGGGCCGACCTCAACGCGGCCCTTAACCAATACGCCATCCATCGGCATGCAGATGTCAACGAGCAGGAAGTTCGGCGATATCCGCGCGAGCCGGCGGGCGCCAAATGTGATGTAGCGGTAAGACGAGTCGGTGACAACTCCAAGCAGCACGCCATCCCAACGCGTGCTCAACTGCGCCCAGCAGGTATCCCAAGTGTGAAGTTGCTGCCCAGAATTTGGATCGGCTTCGATCTGGGCGACGAGGTGGGTAGCACCAGATTCGATCAGGAATCGAATGAGTCGCATATGCCACGAAGCTGGATCCTCTCCAGCCTCAACTGTAAAAATAGTTACCTTTTCAGTCCCTGCGTATTCACGGGCCGCTTGCGCGATCTCATAAAAGAAGTTGCCGCCAGCGGCCTTCCAGGTATCAACTTCGGGTCCAACCTGCGGCACCACCACTAGGTGGCTGGGGCGATCTGACACCAACTTTGGTAAGTCGGCCAACATAGCTGCGTAATTTGCCCCGGCTATTTCAGCTTGCATAACTCGTTCGCGCTTGCGGTTCCAAATCACCTCATCGAGGTTTGGGTAAAACCGCGAGGCGAGGGAGCCGAGCTTGGCTCTCACGGCTGCGCCGCCAGGAGCGGCTGCCCAACCGCCCACTCCGGTCTGAATCGGTCCAGTAGGGATCTTAGAGTTTCCAGCCCAACGACATTGTCATAATCATCGAGCAAGATCACCTGCTTATCGAGTACTTCCACCGGCATTTTCACCAAGTCAGGCCAAGCTGCCGTCCATGCAGATGAATCAGTTAGCCACTCCCGCCTGAGTAAATCTACGATAGGTTGCGCGCTGCGATCCATTCCGGATAGGCCAACGAGCAGGCGAGTGCATGAGTAAGTGGTCTGCCCGTTAGGCAACCCAGTAGGCACTAACGCGCCTTGGGGAAATCGAACACAACCTAGTGGCGAGGCAGCAATGGACTGTTCAGGAATGTGCCTCACCTCGGAAGGCCTCCAATACCGTTCGCTCTCACTTACAGCTGCAGGAAAGCGGCTAGGACTTACATTTGCCAATGCCCGCGGGAGCAGACTGTCTACCGTCAACACGTAAACAACTACGGCCACCGCAGCAATACCGGCCACACCTAGGCGCGCTTTCTTACCAGCCACTTCCATTATTGCTAATGGGGCCGACACGGAAAGTAAAATGATGGCGGTCAAGAACATGGTTTTGTTAGCGCCATAATTGGGCCCGGCACCGGCCCACCAAGTGCCAAAGAGGCTGAGCCCCAGGGCGTAGGTCACTAGAAGCAATGACGGCCAAAATGCTCGAAGCACCTGGAGGCGACTGAAGCCCTGCCGCAGACGACTCACAAATATTGTCGCCAGAACGACCGAAGCCGCGGTGAGAAAACCGAGTGCTGCAGCCACAATTTCAGTGCCGCCACCACTTGTCAATAGGTCCAACCGAGGAACCCGGATTCCGGCGCTGATACCAACACCTGGCGACGACCCACCCGCTGCCACCGGTATATCAGCCATGAATAGCAAAGCACTCAAGGTGGGCTGGATCACGCCGACAAGCACAATCACCCACATGCCAACCGAAATCAAGTCGAGTCCTCGGATACTTCCCGCTCGCACCATCAAAAGCACATACCAAGCCCCGTAAGTCGCAAGGATCACAACAGCCAATGGCGCCAGTGGAAACCAAACGCTGGCGGCGAGAACTGCCGACAACGACGTTATTATGCAGGCACGACGGACGCTTGACCGAGCCAGGAAGATCGCGACCCATAGCCCAATGACCAAAAAGACGAACTGCATAGTTAAGTGCCCGTATCCAATAGCGGCCATGCTGCCCGTCGCCATTACCAGCACGCCGACCCAGTAAGCGGCGGCTGGCATCATTCGCCACTTTGCGATACCAGATGCCCTCGAACTGCGCCCAAACTTCATCTCGGCAAGTGGCGCCAGCGCTACCGGGATTGCAATTACCAACAGCGCCTGCGTATAAATGACCGAATTTGTTGAAACCATGACTTGATTTGCCCCACCTAGAGCAATCATCGACACAACTGTCATCACCGTAGCGACGAAAACTATGACAAGTTGCAATGACCCACCCATGGGAACGGCCTGCGAAATAGGGAGACCGCTCGCAAGCTGCGAGGAAAAATCAAGCCATTTGGCGTTATCCTCGGCTTCCACATTAGTAATGAAATAACCGACGCCAGTAAATAAACCTGAGTCCGGAGCAGCCGCCAATCTTGAGATCAGGAAAAAAGCAGCGAGCAATATCGTAGGTACGAAAACGGCCAAGGCTTGGTTTCTCAGAGGCACTCCTGCGGTTCTCGTAGACAGGAAAGCCAACACCGCGACGAACGAAAGCGCCAAGAACAGGAGTCCTTGAAGTTCCAAATACGTCCAAGAATGGCCACGATCGATCAAAAAGTTAACTACCATTCCAGCGGCCGCAAACGCGCCGGTCAGGTAGATGGCAACCCAAGTGACACTCCGCACGCGGATATAGGCGACAACTGGCAACGCCATGAAGGCGATTAAGAAAAGAACGTTGATCATTTGGCTCCAATGAGATGGCGAGAGCCTTTGAAGTTTACATGGCAGTACGAAACATTGATATCTCTGCAGGTATCTCATCCAAATATTTGACTGGGTCAACTCGATTACACCAATTTCCGTCTACGATAAATTGATGATGTGCAATAGATCCCAAATTGGCCCGCTGAGCCCAATTGCGCCAATTTGGGCCTTGGCCTGCGTCACCAAATTGGTAAATCGTGTTACTCAGGGCGCCAACCGGCTTAATCTGGCTGAAATCCATTTCGGTAATCGACGATATTGGACTGCTCCTTCCCCTAGCAATCTCCGCGGGGCTGTGGTTGAGGCAGTGGGTCCCGGTGCGAGTTCCCCCAACCACGGCCAGTAACTGACAGACTTACCGACCGTGAGCCCAACAGTTTCAATCGTGATCCCCGTGTTCAATGGGCTGGCGCACCTCAAAGTCGCGGTCAACTCCATCCTCGCCCAGACCTACACCGACTTGGATGTCGTGTTGGTAGATGGCGGTTCGACCGACGGCTCGCGCGAGTGGATCCATACGGTCGACGACTCACGGGTCCGGGTCGAGCTAATGCCCCACGGCACCACCGCTGCTAATAATTGGACAGCGGCGTCGCGTGCCGCCCGCGGCGATTACGTGAAATTGCTCTGCCAAGACGATGTGCTGCACCCAACAGCGATCGAGCATCAAGTCGGCGACCTTGAGGCAAACCCGTCCGCGCATTTCGCTGTTGCCCAACGCGATATTGTTGACGTTAACGGCAAGATGATTTACCGCAGCCGCGGTTGTGCCGGTCTTAAGGGCGGGTTGATCGACGGGCAACTTGCCCTACGTGCTTCCTACGCCCACGGTACGAATATTTTTGGTGAACCACTGGCAGTCTTGTTTCGCCGGGCACCACTTGATGCGGTGCTTTCTTGGAATGACGAACGGCCCTTCCTCCTTGACCTTGAGCTCTACACCAGGGCCCTTTCGAACGGGCCGATCGTGGTACGCCGGGAATCCGTCGGAGCCTTTCGGGTCAGCAGTAGTTCGTGGTCCACCCGGTTGGTGAAGAGCCAAAAGGAGCAGCTGCGCTCCTGGCAGCGCGAGCTGGAGCACACCTTGGTGCCCCCGCCCAACACCTGGCAGCGAGCCTCGGCAGCATTTCGGCTGCACGAGCAGATGTTGATGCGCCGAGCGGCGTATCGGCTCCTTAAACTGCGCGGGTCCTTTCAGAGCCACCCAACGGGCTAAACTGCGCGGGTGGCAAATAACGGCGATAAATCCCTGAGCGTGAGCGTTGTTATTCCCGTTTACTCCGGAGTTGAAACCCTGCCGCAACTGCTCGGTGAACTCGCCGCACTCACTAGCCCCCAAACCACTCCTGACGGGCGCAAATTCGCCGTTACCGAAGTTCTACTGGTCTGGGATCGCGGGCCCGGGCGCAGCGATGAAATCATTCGCAAACTGAAAGTTCAGTATCCCTTCCTGCGACCGATCTGGCTCTCGCGCAACTTTGGGCAGCACGCGGCAACTTTGGCGGGTATGACATCTGCAAGTGGAGACTGGATTGTCACGATGGACGAAGACGGTCAACAAGATCCTGCATACATAGGTCAGATGATCGACCTTGCTTATCACGAGCATGCGCAACTTGTCTACGCCGATCCAATAAATGATGCTCCGCATGGGGCGCTACGAAATGCCGCATCGAGAACTGCTAAGTGGCTATTCGTAAAACTTCTCGCCGGCCGATCCTTCGCCGAGTTCAACAGTTACCGGCTCATCCTCGGCGAAGTTGGCCGCAGCGTTGCGGCCTATACCGGCTCGGGCGTCTATCTCGATGTCGCGCTCAGTTGGGTGGTTGCCGACGTCGCCAAGGCGCCGGTGATCTCGCGCGCCGAGGGCCGACCTGCTAGTAACTACTCGATGAAGAAACTCGTCTCCCACTTCGGGCGCCTCGTAGTCTCGTCCGGCACCCGCCCCCTGCTCTTCGTCTCAATCCTTGGCGGCGTCTTCGTCGTCATCGGCGCCTTGTTAACCCTTTGGATCATCGGGTCATTGATCTTTAGCAATGTGCCAGTAACCGGCTGGCCCTCGACCATGGTCGCCATCCTCATCGTTGGCGGTGCCACGCTGCTTTCACTTGGCATCATCGCGCAATATGTCGGCGCCGCGACCAATATGTCGCTCGGCAAGCCGCTCTATGTGGTCGTGAGTGATCCGCGCGACACCTTCGATGACTGAACGAGCGAATGGAAACGCGCTGACCTGGACGATCGGGGCCGGCGGCCTGATCGGTTCTGCCATCCATGCGCAAGCGAAGAACCCATTTCACGCCTCAGTAATCCCGTGGGCTGACAGCGAGGCAGCACTACGAGCCCTAGCCTTGAATCTCACCGACTTCAAGACCCAATCGGAATCGGGCCCCTGGACAATTATTTGGGCGGCCGGCGCCGCAACAGTATCCAGCAGTGAGTCCGAAACCGCCCAAGAAACCTTGGTACTAAGAGGTTTTCTAGAACTCCTTAAAGACGAAAAACCACTTGGCAGGGGTGTTTTCTTTTTGGTGTCCTCGGCCGGTGGAGTCTTCGCCGGGGCCAAAAATCCGCCATTCGATGCGGCCAGCGTTCCCCACCCAATCAGCCCATACGGCCAAGCGAAACTCGCCAACGAGCAACTTGCGCAAGAGATTCTTACCGAAACTTGCCAAGTGGTTATCGGGCGGTTCAGCAATATTTACGGTCCCGGCCAAAAGCTCAGCAAGTTGCAGGGCCTGATCTCACGGCTTGCGCTATCAGCAGCAACCCAAAAACCAATTAATGTCTTTGTGCCGCTTAGCACAGTGCGCGACTACATCTATGTCGATGATGCTGCAGCCGCTGCGCACGCTTGGGCAAATGACGCCCATGCCACCACGCAAACAGGTGCCGAAAGTGATGGCCCGGTGAAATTGATCGCCTCCGGCCAAGGCACCTCGGTTGGCCAATTGATCCGCATCACCCAAGATGTCAGCCACCGCAAGGTGCCGATCGCGATGGGCAGTCATCCGAGTTCGTCATCACAAGCGGCCGATCTGCGCTTCACACCGTCGATCCCACCTGGTGACCCATTGCCCGCTACGTCAATGCCCGTGGGTGTCAAGTGCGTTGTCGACGCAATCTTGCGGCAATTGCAACAACCCGAGAATGACTCGGTCAGGTAGCGTTCACTCGTGCCGTCGCCAAGAGTGCTTATCGTGGTGCCAACTCTTGGCACACGCACCAATTACCTCGAGCGTTGCCTGACATCTATCACCAATCAGGATGTTTCAGCTGACATAGTGCTCGTTGCTCCAGATCGGCCAGAGATACATGAGATGGCCGAAAAGTTCAAAGCCACCCACCTCACCGATCCGGGCAGCCAAACCAAGGCAATCAACCTAGGCATTACGGCAGCTCAAGCCCATCACGAATTCGTCAACTGGCTCGGTGACGATGACCTACTCGAACCCGGATCACTAAGTAAAGTCACCCGAGCACTCGACCTCAATCCCAAAGCGGTTGTTGCCTACGGTGCTTGCCGTTATATCGACCAGAACGACGCCGAACTATGGATGAGCAAGGCCGGCCCGTGGGCCAATCGCATCTTGAAGTGGGGCCCGGATCTAATTCCCCAGCCCGGCATGCTGGTGCGCACCAGCACCTGGAAACTAGTTGGCGGGCTTGATGAGTCATTTCGCTTCGCCTTCGATCTCGATCTACTACTAAAACTCCAAAAGCACGGCCAACTCATCGACGTCGGTCAGGTGGTCTCGAGTTTTCGTTGGCATGCCGATTCACTCACCGTGGGTGATCGCAGCGAAAACCTGCGTGAATCTGAAATCGCCAAGAGGCGAGCCCTTAGCCCCGCGACCCGCAAGTTTGCGTGGCTTTGGGAACGGCCGGTTCGGGGCGCAACCCGGTTGGCGGCCAAAGAGGTTGAGCGACGAGCAACGCGGGTTAACAAATGAAAGCACTACTGCTATCCCATAGTGATGGTGGCGGCGGAGCCGCCCGGGCCGCCTACCGGCTGCAGCAGGCGCTCGTAGCAACGGGAGTCGACTCGCGCATGCATGTCGACTTCAAGGATTCCGAAGATCCAAGAGTCGCTAGGAATCACGGTCCGTTCGCCGATGCCGCACGTCGCCTGCGCATCACGATCGAGGAGATCCCGGCCGTCGTGGCAAGGCACCCGCAGCCCCGCCTCTTCGCCCCCGGGCTGATGAGTGCGACCTCCGCCCGAAGGATCAATGCCTCGGACGCGGACATCATCAATGCGCATTGGACCAACTTCGGTTACCTGTCGATCGGCCAGATCGCTCGCATCACCAAGCCCTTTGTCTGGAGCTTGCACGACATGTGGGCCTTCACCGGTGGCCTGAACTATGCGCCCGACGACGCAGGCGCCCGCTGGCGCACCGGATACCTCAAAAATAACCGCCCCCCGCATGAGCACGGCTGGGATGTCGAGCGGTGGGTGGCCGGCCGCAAGAAACGGGCGTGGACTCGGCCGCGCCACGTGATCACCTCGAGCACCTGGATGGCGAACCTTGTTGCCGGGAGTTCCCTGCTTGCCGACTGGAACGCTCATGTCATCCCAAATGCAGTCGACACCAATACCTACGCACCGCAACCCGCGCAGTCCGCGCGCAGCCGGTTCGGCATCGACCCCCGAGCGAGGGTTGTCGTGGTCGTCCTACCCACCCATCTGGACGATCCACGCAAGGGTTTCGACCTGCTGCGCCAGGCCCTCGGTCACCTGGGCAGGGCATCACGACAGGGAAGCAACGTGGAACTGGCCGTTGTCGGCCATGGCAAGGCTCCCACCGACTGGCCGAGCGGCCTTCCCCCGGCCCACTGGCTCGGCTATCTCGACGATCAAGGGTGTATCGACGCCTATAGCGCCGCCGACCTTGTCGTGGTGCCATCGCGTCAAGACAACTCGCCCCAGACCGCCACTGAGGCGCTCGCCTGCGGCTCCCCGGTGGTCGCCTTCCGCACAACCGGCCTCCCGGACTTCGTCGCCCATCACGAGACCGGCTACCTAGCGCACCCCGAGGACCCCATCGATCTGGCCGCAGGCATCGAATGGGTGCTCGAAGATGCCGAGCGCAGGCGCACCCTGAGTAGCAGGGCCCGTGCCCGGGCGGTAGAACTTTGGTCTCCCGGGGTTGTCGGCCGTGCCCACCAAGAACTCTTCTCCGAGATCATCGGATAGCTTGACCGCTCCGCTCCTCGCCCTGCCCCCCCACCTGGTGGCTAGGGCCCAGCAAGTACCTGCGCACATTATGCGCCGGACTCACGGAACGGGGCAAACGATGCCACCGGTCGACAACTCGGTTACGACGTAAGGGCCGATGGTCCCGGCATTCACGAGCAGCGGATCCTTGGAGTTGCCGGCAAGTGCCCCATCCAGCGCCGGGTCCACCCCGCTCACGGCCCACGGCAGCCACAGGACGGTGTCGATACCTTTGCTGAGGGCGCTGCAGTAGAAATCAGGCACGCTGGCCAAGCTCACATCCTGATGCACTTCACGGCCATTGAGGCTGACGTTCTCCCATCCCCCGATGCGGTCCGGTACATTCCCCGGAATGCCGGTGAAGTAGAGGAAAAAGTCGTTAGTGAGAATCTGGCTGGCATTGGTTACATGACCAACCTCGCGCACACGAAGCTCTATGGCGGCTCGATCAATGGCGGCCTGGCTCTTGGCTGCCACGCTGAAGGCGATCTCCTTGAGCTGAGGCAAGGTGACGATGGCGCCGAGCAGCAGCACGACGAGCACCCGCCGCCACACGACAACTCCCAGACCGGTGCTGTTGAATATCCAGCAGGCGACAAGTGCCATGCCGATGGCCGCCTGAGGCAGGATGGGCAGGGGTCCTCGAGGCGAAGCCGCCGCAGACACGGCCAGCCCGAACACAACCGTGCTAGCGAACATCGCAATCAAGACATTGCGAGCCGCACGCTCCTTGGTAAGTAGGGCGGCAACACCAAGCGTTGCAATCGGGATGACGTAGTTGGTGAAGGCCATGACATAGCTCGCCAGGAAGGCCATCGGATGGTCAAGAATCACTTGTACCGGATTAACAAAAAGTTCCCGAGGAATCGAGCTGGTTTTGTACCAGTCCATGCCCAGTGCGCTCTCATAGATGTAGAAGCCGGTGTCGGCTTCCAGCGGGCCAAACCCACCCATGAGGTTGATCACGACTTGCGGAAGGATCCCGATCGCGACACCTGTGGCAGCAAGCAGGAGCGAGCGGACTCGCTGGTTTCCTTGGAGCAGGGTCCAGAGCAACAGGCCGCCAGCGAGGATAAGCGCGTGCACCCGAAAGAGCCCCGCAACACCGAAGAGAAAGCCAGTCAGGACCAGCACGATGGGCCGCTGGACCTGCTGCCTCAGCGCTTCATTGGTGTAGACAGCGAGCCCAACCGTGGTCAGGCCGATCGCGATGAGGTCGGGGCCGGGGCTGGCAAAGTAGTCGAAGAAGAGCGGGTTGCATGACAGCAGCAGGACCGCGGCAAGGCCCCACCAGCGCCCCGCAAGCCGGGCCGCCACGCAGAAGGTTGCGATGAGGGCCACCAGCCCGAAGGCCAGCGAGAGCAGACCTGCCACCTGAAAGACACTCGCGTCAGGGATCACCGTCAAGAGCACCGGCAGGCCCACGCCGAAGAAGCCGTTGTGCACGGAGGAGATGCTGCTCCAGTCGATCCCGTGCGCGATGTTGAGATTGCCCAGGAAATCGTTCTCCGCCGGCCTGAACTGCATGCGGACGGAGAGGGTGAGGTGCAGTGACCCATAGAGGGCGATGTAGAGCGCCGCTATCAAGGTCGGCATGCGTCGTGCGCTCATCTATGCCGCCCCATGATTCGAGCCTAACGATCCAGTCCTTACTGTGACGCACCCCGCCCAACCGCCTAGACTCCCAATGTGTCTGCCATCAAGCGGGTGGTAACCGGAGTTCGATCGATCATCAGCGACCCCGTGGAGCGCCGGGCCTACCTCTCCCGCCTCAAGTTCTTGATCCATGGCACCGAAGGTACGCCGGCTTGGAGCCTGGAATACCGGGCCGGACTGAGCGGTCTATTCGATGTTCCCGTTCAGAGGATTGCTTCCGACGAAGAGGTTATAGTTCGCACCCCAGAAGGCGCGGCGCACAATCCGCTGTCGCACCTCTACGAGCGTCGCTTTGTCTACCGGTTGAAGGACACCGTTGCCTCGACTTGCTCCGGGGCGACCCTCATGTGCGGATCACCTGAACCCCCGTTCTTCATCCGAGAGAGCATCTCGTGGCCGTTCGAGAGTGTCCTCGCGCACGGGCTGGAGGTGCCCGAGGTCGGCAAGGTCGAAAGTGAGTTCGCCGAAACTCTGACGATCTTCCCCACCACTCGCAACTACTACCACTGGCTCATTGAGGATTTGCCGCTGGTGCTACGCGCCCACGCCTCGGTCCCGACGACTGGACTACTTGCCTTCGGCCCCGGCATCACCGACCGCCACCGCACGGTGGCCTCGCACCTCGAGGTCCCGCTCACGGAAGCCCCCCTGCTTGTGCGATTGCAAGACCAGGTCCTTCCCGGACGGGCCAGTGACTCCTTCTTCATCCACCCCGTTGACCTGGCCAGCCTGCGGAACTTCGGTCTGTCCGTCACGTCTGGCGCTGCCCCTCGGCTGGAGAACTACCCCGATCGGGTCTACGTGTCACGAAGCAGGTCGCGTCGCCCGTTGGCTGACGAGGTGCGACTTAAGGGCCTGCTGTCCGACGCTGGATTCAGCGTCGTCCACCTCGAAGAGATGCCGTGGCTCGAGCAGATCCGCCACTTCCAAAACGCCGGCATTGTCGCAGGACCCCATGGGGCCGGCCTGTCCAATCTCGTCTTCGCACGACCCGGCACCACGGTCATCGAGCTAACAGTCGGGTCCATGTTCAACCGCTGCTTCGAGTGGATCAGCAATGTGGCCGGACACAATTACTATCCGATCGAGGCGGACTCACTGCCTGCAACTTCTAGCGCGGAGTCACTTTTCCGTCATGTTCAAGAGCTAATCGACTGACCGGTTTCTAGGAGGTCGCGACTACACTCGTCGTGCTCCACCAACTCACTAGGAGTTCGATGTTAAATTTAGCGTTCTTGGCGGCGTTCATTACGCTGCCGATTATCGCTTTCTTGCTCATCAGGAACTTGACATGGCTCGCCATCTATCTGGCCGGCGCAACAATGATCACGGGAATAGTTGTCTCGTCTGGTGCAATCCCCCCGCATGACTGGGACTTTCATCAGTTGCAAGTCGCGTTACTTGTGGCCTTATTAGCGGTCGTTGTGGCTGCGTTGATTCACCGCAGGCGCGAATCTCCTCGGCGCCCTGCTATTTCGGTGCGGCGGCAGATGGCAACCGTCTTTCTGCCCGCAATCGTCATCTTGGTACTTCTGGTCCTTTCCCGAGTCCTTGCACCACCGACTGGGCTGGGCGGTCCAGTTGGTTATTTCATCCTCAACCGAGGAGCCGAAGACAACGCCAAGTGGCTCGATTTCTCATCGCAACTCGCAACGGGTCTGCCGATTACGCAGTCGATACAGACCGGTGGGCCGCTCCAACTCGCCTTAGTGTTCGTGGCAACTTTCTTTGCTGTAGTGTCGCTAATTTCGCTCGGTGGAGTGAATGAAGTTATGGTCGCCGCCAATACGGTCATTTACGCCCAGTTCATGTTCGCTGCTGCAATACCATTCGCGCTCTCGCCCCTTGCGGAAGCCAGAATCCGCGGCAGATCCAATCCAAATGCGGAGTCGCCATCAAATTTTATCCCCGCGCCGGCGATCTGGATTGGCATCGTGGCCATGGCTGCTGGCAGCTTGGGTGCAATCGGGCTCGGACATTTGACTCTGCAATTCGTTTTCCTCTCGCTGGGGCTCTGGGTCGCCGTTTTCCTTGTTCGTAGCCCCATCCCACGCGGCCGGATCCTGACTTCACTCGCAGCTACATCACTTGCAACCGTGTGGTTTCCGCTCGCACCCGTGTCCGTCCTGATCTTGCTTGGCTGCGGGGCGTGGTTCGTTTCGACGGCCCTGCGAGCGCGCAACATCAGAGTTGTTGATCCAATCTCTTTCCTGCTGTGGCTTTTTGTCTGCCTGGTTTTGGCTGAACCCCTGATCGCTAACATGAGGTACCTAACGGATCAGCCCATTGCCACCGGGATGGGCGTGGCCTCAGGTGGTGGAGTGAGCACCGCGACCGCCATCCCAGCACTGGACCTACTGGAAAGCGCTGGTGGCACCGAAGTCGTAGCTCCAGCACTTGGCCTTCTGGTAGCAGCGTCAGCATTGCTGGCCGCCCTGTTCGTTTCCCGCGCCAACCATCAGCTCGGCCGCGTCCAAAGATCGCTTCTCTTTGCCCCGGCTTTGCTGCTTGTGGCTTATGACCTGGCCTTGAATCTAATCGGCACCTGGTGGGCCGGAGCCGGGCCGAATTACGGGGCGAGCAAGACGATGTTCATGACATCAATAGTCCTACTCTCAGTCAGTCTGCCATTGGCGATTATGGAAGTGGACCGAAAACGCACTGGACTCACCCCTGTGCGAGTTGTCAGCATCATCGCGGTGATCTTCATCCTCACCATCGATGGCTTATTGCCACGGGCCTTGATCCGGGTGAGCCCGGCCAACTACCCCCTGAGCGCTGGAGTCGATAAGGGCTATTGGTGGCCAGCGGAGGTCCGCATCACCAGCGATCAGTCAATCGCCGCAAACCCGATCGGTTGCGTTTACTTCCCGCAGGGGGCGCCAGCCCCCACCGCGCTGCCAGACGGCCAGACCGCCTACTCCTGCACCCGCCTACTGGCGGGGCTCTCAGGTGAAGATTCCGGCGCACAACCCGTGGTCGACTGGTTAAGGCGCGAATGGTTGACTAACGAGGCGGCCTGGACCGCGGCCTGGCCCGATATGGTCAAGATGTCCCCTGAAGTTCTCGACAAGCAATTAATCCTTCTTGATGAGCGCAACCAAGTCATCGGACTCGAAAGCATTCGCGCGCTCCTAGACCGAGTCCGGCCGCAGTGGGCCGAGGGGCAACCGTTGCTTGAGGCGAAGCCATAGGCGCGACACCACTCTGCGGTGACGGCACGCCGTTATGCTGGCCGGGTGGCGGCGAAGATGGGCACTAGCAAACACAGCCGTTTCGGCCGGTATTCGTTCATCGCTCTGCCGACACTTGCTTTTCTCCTCCTTGGCTGGATCTGGGCCTTCGCCTCACCACCTGGGTCAGCAGCCGATGAGAATTTTCACCTTTCCACCATCTGGTGCGCTTGGGGTCCATCCGAATCATGTGAGCTGACCGCAGATCCGGCCGTGGTGTTAGTACCTGAACGTGTAGCGAAGGCTAACTGCTTCGCCCTACTCGGGAATGAGGATGCTAGCTGCACGTACGAACTCACCGACTGGTACACGCCAGCGGTAACAGTTAGAAGTTCCGATAGCTCCTATCCGCCCGTCTACCACACCGTCATGCGGGTATTCGTCGGCCCCAATGTAAATCAGTCGGTGTTAGTCATTCGAATGGCCAACGTCGCGCTCGCCGCAGGCCTACTTGCCCTTGCACTCCTAGTAGCACGGCCCGTCATCCGGCGAGCGGTGGCGCTGGCCTGGATGGTGTGTCTGGTTCCCACCGGGATCTTCTTTATAGCATCGGTCAACCCAAGCAGTTGGGCAATTACCGGCGGCGCACTCTTTTGGGCCTTCCTTCATACCGCCAGCACCGAAAACTCCTTTCGAACTCGACGAGCCTTGGTCGCACTCGGTGGCGCTGCAGTTTGCGTCTTTATCGCCATGGGTGCCCGCGCCGACAGTTTCTATGTCCTACTGCTATCCACCATTGCCGTTGCGATCGTGACCTGGCCCCACCTTCGAAAGCGGATTAACCGCCTTTGGTTTGGACTTCTCATCATTCCGTTAGCAGCCATTGCTTGGTTATTCAATATTGGCCGCTACTGGAACCTGAACATGTCTTTTCCCGCAGGGAACGAGGAGTTCGATCAACCCAATGCCTTGCTGAAGATGCTGCTGGAGCTCCCAAGTTTTTTCGCTGGCATCGTTGGTGGGCAAGGCCCCGGGTGGAGCCAGCGCGCGTCACAAGATGACGGACAACTGCCTGGATTTTCGTGGGTTGGATTAGCCTACGGTGTTGGGTCCCTTGACGTTCAAAACCCAGAGATCTCCGGACTCTTGGTTTTGGCCTGCGTTGGTGGAGCGATCTTCTTAGGTTTTCACAGCCATGGAACCCGTAAGGTGTTAGCGGTCCTACTCCTCGCCGGTGGTCTAATTGGCCAACTCGTTGTCATGCGCGGCCTTGCCGGGTTCCAACCCACCGGTGTAATACAGCCGCGTTACGTATTCGCCTTGGTGCTAGTGATCATTAGTTTTGCGGCGATTGGTTACCCGCGATCGCACAGTCTCGTGAATCGTGGCCAAGCGCTGCTATTCATCATCGCCCTGACCGTCGCCGATGCAGCGGCACTCATGGCCACGAACGCCCGGTTTGTTTACGGCCAGGTTCACGCTTGGACCGGCGTCTCCGCTGAGCCGGGCTGGTGGTGGTCAATCGGCCCGAGCCCGTTGGTGGTAACAATCCTCGGCGCAGTAGTCGGGTGCATCTGGCTTATTTTCATGGCACGACTAGCGATGGCGCCCAATGACAAGGCAGCGACGATCGGTGCATCGTGACCCGAAACTTGGTATTACTACAATCCCCCGTGCCAGGCTGGTTGTGAGTCATTTACCAAGAGCGCGAATCGCTCGCAATGACTCAGGCTGGGAACTGCTGCGGGACCAAAATCACCCTCCCCTTCCCGAGGAACCGTAATTCCAGCCCAAGGCTTCTAGCATGCACATCCCTAAGAGATTTGTTGTGTGTAGCCCGCTAGCGAGGTGATCCATCCTGCTCGAGTGGCACCCCGTTGTTCAACGCGATGAGCAGTTCCTTGGCCCAGTGAAATGGCTCTTCGGCATAAAGGTAGAAATAAGTCAGCGGAATCAAAGTCACGATCACCGCGGCCCAGATCAACCAGACTTGCGCTCCGCCCGGCAGTCTGACGGCCAGTTCCCCAATGGTGCGGCTGCCGTAAACGGCGATAGCAAGAATCATGGGCGCACAAATGAGTGCTAGATCCCGCGTGCGATCTTCCCCAAAGACTGTTGCCAAGCAAATCGGCAGGATTGTTACGACGACGAGTAGGTAGGCCGCCATTCGCCAAGACCGCTGGGCTAGAAGAGCCACCAACAGCAGGAGTGCAGTAGCGCCCAAGTAGCTCCAAACCAGGGATGGGCCGGCAGAGACGGCGACCATCGCCTTTTCCAGTGTGAAGCTGAGGAAGCCCTGTTTGGGGTCGTATGCGGTCACAGCCCCAATCGGTTGCCCCGAAATGAATGGCACCAAAATCCCGATGCGCGTCCTGTCTGCATTTCCCGAGACCGTGAACCAAATTTGCACCAGCACTAGTACCGTCACGGCGGTAACTAGCAGTCGCGTGGCAGGCTGCACCCACTCGCGAAAATTTGGGGCGAGCGCGATGAGCAGCAGCAAGCCGCCGGCTATCAGGGTCTGCTCGGGCGAGGTTAAGGCCGCGATTGCCGCACCTAGCCACGAAACCCACCTGCGCAGGGCGAGCAAAACGACTGCAATACCCACCAGATAGAACGCGTCATAGCGTCCGATTTCGCGCCATGCCACCGCAGCGATCCCACTGGATAGCACCGCGGCCAACGCGAGGTATGAACTTTCGGCCTTAGTCCGCCTTAGGACCAAGGCAGCGATCAGGACGAGGGCACAAATCGTCACCGCGACCTGCGTGATCAACCAGACCATGCTGGTCGGATCAAGACCCGCACTCATCCAGATGGTGCCGAAGGCGTTGAACAGCACGTTCTCCTGGAATGCATTGTCCGGGGCACCCCAGTTGGTAAGCAGTTTCGGTGAAAGCTCGAACCAATTCCAGACGACGAAGCCGCACTTTAAAAGACTAATTAAAATGAGTACTCCGGCGACGGTCAGCGCCGAGCGGTTGGATACCTGACCAGAAAACGCAATGAGCCTGCCCGTGAGTGCCTGTCGCGCGGATGCCCGCACCTCACCCATCGTCATCCGGGCTAACCCCCCGCCTAATAGTCACTGCCGCGAGCCTACTGCGCAACGTTCAGGTCGTTAGGAGGCTGCGCCACAAGCATCTTGGTTAAGACTCAATAGCGTGACCGCTTCGTTTTGAAACTGGCGCTTAGCAAAAACCGACCAATCTTCGCTCAATTCGGTGGCCGCACCTGAGATCCATACCCAGGTAACTCCAGTACTACAAAGTTCCAAGAAGTCCGCCTCGGAGGGTTGCGACGTGAATCTTTCGGACACTCTCACCCGGACCGGAATGGCCTCGACATCGGGCTGCCTCCCATAGAGGGTCTGGTAAGGGGCGCCGGCTAGGTAGGTTCTTAAACCCGTGAGCGCCGGGACTAGTGCGCTCGCACTTAGGTTGGTCACCACGATGTCATCTTCTTTCGAAATGGCTCGCAAGAATGCGGCGGCCGCAACTTCAAGATCAGACCAGCCAAGGCCGGCACCCTCAGGTTCGGTGGCAGGGGATTGTGTTAGCACCGAGGTCTCCCCAATTGGAGACTCCAGTGATTCACCAGCGGCCGCCTTCCCACCGATCTGGCTGAACACGGGTGTGGCGCGGGCTAAAACTGCACTAGACACCAAGATGGTGATTAACGCGGTGGCGGTTAATTCAACCCAGTGGCCTGCTACCTTTTCCCGAGAAAACCAACCGATGGCTAATGCAACTAATACCGACAGGGCGATCGCCAGGACCGGGCCTACCGCGCGCACCGAAACTGTCCCGTTCGCGCCTTGGGCCCAGATCACCGAAACCAACACGAGCAGCAGGATCCCGGACCCAATGCTGATCCAGAGGATCTTGGTAGGCCACTTGCTGGCAGCGACAACGCGGGCCTCGACCGACCCCCAGGCCAAGGCGCAGCCGATGGCCGATAGCACCGAAAGTGGGGCCGATGCCGTCAAGGCGAACCACAGTTCGTTAACCCCCTGGCTTAAAAGAATGAGCGGGGCAAGCGCCATGATCACCAGACCGAACCCGAAAACGCTTTGGGGTGCCCAACGAGTCTCGGGGCGAAGCCAGAACCCGGCCAAGCCGGCCCATCTTGGCACGATGGCAAGCATTAAGAGCGCGGTGCCGGCGGCGATCCCCCACCCATTGCTGCCGAGGTCTAGTCCTTGGACCGATGATGCTCGAAAGTCCCAAGTCAGCAGCCGAAGATCCCCCGAGCTGGCGCTTCCGAAAAGGACCAGCAGGTAGGTGAGCGCTCCTGGCACTGCCAGCACGATAAAAGCGAGGAATACCCGACGCTGCCAAGCGCATCGGCGAAGCAGGCCAAGGACCCAAGTGATGGCCATTGCACCGATAGTGACGATGGCGGCGCTGGCCTTACCTCCAACACATGCAACGCCAAGGGCACCAATCAACCAAAGTGCCCCGGCCCCAACGTTGCCGGCCAAATACTCCAGCAGCACGAAAGACAAAGCCAACACCCACACGGTCGTCATGGCTTGGGAGGGTGAGTCAAAATTCAGCAGCGTGCCGTAGGTGGCACCGAGGTATCCGCCCGCGGCAATTAGTACCGCCGCCAACGATGGCACCCATGCTTGTTTGCTATGCCGCGCGGCCCAGCTGGCCGCGAGGGCCACCGACCCGATAACAGTCATCAGGGGTAACACCCGAGTCAGGCCGATGAAGGGCTCAAGGCCTAGGGAGTCACTGAGTTGCCCGATCCACGCGTACGCGAACCAGTGATAGCGCAAATCAGCGCCAACCATGAAGATGCTCTCGCCCGGCCCGAACCTAGCCAAGCCGGTGGCTAACCCCTCGAAGAAGAGCATGTCGGGGTGATAGCCATCCCAGAGGCCGGACCACTGCAGCCGGTACCGGGCAAGATTAACTACCACCCCCGCAAGGCCGATGCCGCAGCCAACGAGCAGGCCTACCAGGACCGAGCGCCGCGGCCAATCGATTTTGGGGTTGGTCTTCGCCCCGCGCTGACTGCGGTTACGTAAGCCGAACAGGTAAATCCCAAAGACGATGACTGACGGCGCGGCCCAACCGAAACCACCTGGAACTACCGGGCGCAATAGCACGCCACTTGCCATCGCCAAGAAAGTGCCGAGGGCAAACCCCACGGCCAAGATCTCCAGGCTGGAAGCCGAGCCCCCTGACCGCCCGCGAACCCAAGCCCAAAGCCAACCGCCAGTAGCCGCCTGGAGGGCTAGTGCCACCGTCACCAGCAGCGCCGCCACCAGCCCAACTCCAGTTAGCAGCAGCCAGCCGATGATCGCTAGAGCCAAAGCCAAGCCGCTGACGAATACCGGCCGGTTCTTCACCTCGTCAGAATAGTCTTAGTCTCCCAAGACTTGGGGTGGCTAACCGCAGTTGAACACCGAAGGGGTATCAGTTGAAGTCGAATGGAGGAGTCCTTCGATTCTTAGTGCCAACACTGATCTTCGCGATCAGCAGCGCATCTTTGTATCTAACCGAACTCTGGTATCGCTCCAATGCGGCGGCCGAACAATTATTTGACGGCTATCTGCTGCAGGCCTGGTCGTCTAACTGGATGATGCAGACCCTTGGCATCGACGAGATGAATTCCTTCGGGCTCAAGTCACTGGTCTACGACCACATCTACCCGCCGGGCCTTGATGCGATCCGCTACCTGCTCATGCAGCCCGAGGTCAGCAACGCCCTGCCGCCCGACCAAGTGGCGGTCGACATGCGCCTGTATGTCGTCTACTGCCTGATCTACGGCCTATTGAACACCTTAGTTTTTCTCTGGGTCAAGGACCTCACCAAGAGCATCGGCTGCGGGATCGCGGGTGCTGCGCTGTGGGCGGTGTATCCCGGTCACCTGATGATGGCGATGCTGCTCGAGCCGTCCGAACTCTCGCTGCTCATGGTCTCACTCATGTACTTCTTCCTCTACCGATTCTT
>FLOH01001131.1_pt1 | contig 43541 bp, 40 predicted proteins | sample 756751 | NCBI WGS metagenome assembly FLOH01 (sample SAMEA4026879, study PRJEB14308) | marine metagenome | biome: coastal water; material: water | depth 74 m
TAGAGGATTTAATGGCACATTTGTCAGCATCCCATATGCTTGCTTATAAAGAAAAAACAAAAGATTTGGTTGATAAGATGTCTGTCAAAGTACTCAAAGAAGTATAATCGTATGATCAACCAACCATTTTTATCAGTTTAACTTAAACGAGTCCGGTACAAATTTCTGCGCAATTCAGAAGTCTCCTTTGACAATATATTGCCGGAACGTCGTCCAAACTTAGGGGAAAATTTGACCAGTTAACCGAATGTGCAAATAAATGTTTAATAGAGACAGATAAATTTAGTATCGTGGCTGTTTGTGAGCCCCAACTTCGCCCTGGGGCTTAAAATAATTTGTAAAAAATTCGGGTATTTTGGTTTCAAATTCCATTTCTTCATTATTAAAGGGGTGTTTAAACTTGATCGAAAAAGCATGTAACGCCAAACGCCCTGTCTCATTCTCACTATATTTTAAATCCCCGACAATGGGATGCCCAAGTTCGGACAAGTGAACCCGGATTTGATTTTTTTTACCCGTCAAAAGAGTAATTTCCAATAGACTATAGTTCTTAGAATCATTTTTTACCGTATATTTAGTCTTGGCAAACTTTCCTTCTTTTGGATTCTCAACTGAGTGCATCATATAATCTTCTCCTTCAGCAAGATAAGACTCAATGATTCCACTTTTTTTTGTTAAATTACCATGGACAATAGCCAGGTATTTTTTTTCTACATCGTCCCACTGGCTTGCAAATTTTTCACGAATCTTGAAACTTTTAGCAAAGACCAATACTCCAGAGGTCTCACGATCCAAACGGTGTACAACAAATAGGTTGGCCTTTGCTCTTGGATTGCCTTTTTTAACGTAATTTATAAGCAACTGATGAGCCGTCTTTTCTTTTTCGTACTTCGCTTTAACGCTTAAAAGACCTGGGCTCTTATCAATGACGATAATGTCCCGATCCTCATACAAAATACTGATGCCGGCAGGCACATATTTAGATCTTATTTTTATTTTTGGTTTAATCACAGTTTTTCCTAATAAATTTTTGCTTAACACGTCTCGATTGTAAATTTTGATCAATTAACATACTTTAAAGGCATGACTTCATGTGATATATATTATGAATCCATCTTAAAAGTCAAACTCATGTTTGCTGTCTGTATAAGTGCCTATGCCCTTAAAAACAATTGACTTTGTTACATGGGATAATGATATTCTCATACGAGAATGCAGCATAATTTTGTGTCTACAATTTCAAAGAAGGATCACTCAGATGGTGCCGGTTAATGCCGCTGTTGCCTGGGAGCTGTTGCAGAGCTGAAGCAGACCCGGCATGACGGTATTCCTGCCGTTAAGTTTTGCTTTATACATCATTGAGTCTGCATCTTCAATCAAGCTGAGCATGTCGGATGAGTCCGTCTTTTTATAGGAAGTATTCAGACTTGCAATTCCAAAGCTTGCAGTGACACAGATATCATGGGAGTCTGTTTTTGTGACGATATTTTCAATTTCATGACGCATACGATCCGCAATTTCCATGCCTTGTCTTTTTTCGGTGGAAGGTAGTATGACAATAAATTCCTCTTCGCTGTATCTGGCCAGAACATCATTGTTTCTGATGTTTTTCTGCGCCAGACTGGAGACCTCTTTTAAAACTGCATCGCCTGCCTGGTTCCCATAGGTGTCATTGACCGTTTTAAAGTGATCAATGTCAAACATAAAGATGGAGAGCGGGGTTTTATGACATTTAGCACCCGCAATAGCTTTTTTCATCTGAATTTCAAACTCACGGCGGTTGTAACACTCTGTCAGGGGATCTCGTGTGGCTACATTGGTCAGCTGCTCAATATTCATCTGTTTTGCCAGGGCAATACCTGTACTTTTTAAAAGCATGCAAACAACGTCATCATTATATACAGGGGTGTTCAGGTTAGGAAGCATGTAAATTTTTGCCTGGCATGTTCCTTCAGACAGATCATAGGTGACAAGATTTTCCAGATTATATGAATGCTCCTCTTCATCGTTATGAAAGGTGTGGTTCAGATAATTAATTGCAGTCTCACTGTCCAGGCGGAAATCTTCCATGAGCACTGATTCAAGTGATTTACGGTACATTCTGGGATCAAGCCATACATCAATGCCGGTTTTACGTTTAAGGACAAAGGCATATTGACGATAGTTAAGCAGCTCCTTAAGATAGACCGATACCTCATGGATAATGTCCTGGATACTGTTTTGTTGATTCAAGTTGATGATATGCCGGGCCAGTTTTTTATGATCAGCTTCTTTTGCAATAGCATTAAAAAAAAATGACCCTATTTGAAACTTTTTTTTAAATTCAACTTTCATCGCTCTTCCTTTCCATAATCAGTTATCAAATTGAACAGATTATTATGCAAAGGTGGTGCCAAAGATTAAAAGATTATACATTTCAATTGGTTACATTATTATGCGGTGCGGCGATGTGAATAGTAGAGGAATATTTTGCCGGTCCCGTCGGTATTTTGATGTCATTCTTTTTGTATATTGCTTTTGCAAAAAAAAGATAACCTCATCTTTTATACCACCCACTATTCCCTTTCCAGGGCCTATTTGAGCCATTTTTTCCGTATCCAATTTTTACGATCAAAATGACCAATCGGCCTTCATGAATTTCATATATTATGAGATATTTTTCGATACGAATCTTATGGAAAGAATTGTTTCCTTTCATCTTTGTGGTTTTTGGCTCCAGCAAATTCCAGCCAAGCTCTTCTATTTTTTTCTTAATGTGCAATATGTACCTCACTATCTCAACCAAACCCGTAAAAATTGAATATTAAATATTGAATATCGGGGCATTTATAAGTAGAATACCAGATATGAATAGCCAATTGCCACAACGATATGCCGACCGGGCCAGTGTTAACACCATAAGGGAGGTCTTTGATTACATACGTCGGTACAAGGGCAAAACCTTTGTACTGAAAATAGAAGATACCCTCATTGGCCATCCTCTCTTTCCCCTGCTAATGAAAGACATTGTCCAATTGCACGACATCGGCATCCATCTGATCATTGTGACCGGCACCAGGGCAACTATTGAAAAACATCTGACCAAAGCCAAGATTAATACCAGGGTTGTCAATGGAATCAGGATTACCCCCAAGTCTGCCATGGCACACGTCAAGCTGGCAGCAATGGAAGTGGTCCAGGCTGTTATTTCCCATCTGTCTGCAGGCAATGTCAACGCAATTATGGGAAACTGGATCCGTGCAAGATCCCTGGGGGTAAGTGAGGGATTGGATTACCAATACACGGGTTATGTGGAAAAAATTCAATCCAGTATTGTTCATAAGCTTCTGTGTCAGGACTTTATACCGGTAATTTACAATATTGGAATGAATGCCACAGGAAATTGCTATAATCTAAATTCAGATCAAATTGCCCGGCAGATTTGCCTGGACCTGGACATTGAAAAACTCTTTTTTATCCGGGCCCAGGATGCCATCCCCACAGCCGGTCTTGAACTCCCACCAGGAAGCCAGGTCCACCCTGATGGAAAAATTTACTCCAACATGGATCTTGTCCATGTGGATTTTATACTAAACCAAAATAAGGACAGTTTAAGTTTTGAAAACCTGACCCTGCTTATGTACGCAAAGACAGTGATCGATCAGCCCCAAGGGGTCAATCGAGTCCATATTATTGACGGCCGACGAGAGGGGCGGCTGCTCCAGGAAGTTTTCTCCAGTATCGGCGGTGGAACATTGATCTATGGCAACCAGTATGCCCATATTCGTCAGGCTACCCTTGAGGATATTCCTGAAATACTCCATCTCCTGGATGGGAATATAAAAAAAGGCAACATGGTCATGCGAACTGCATCAGACATTAAGGATAAAATCAATGCCTATCATATCTATGCTGTAGACCACGCAGTATATGGGTGTGGTGCCCTTTTCGAATTGGGTCAGGGTTGGGCTGAAATCGGTGCCGTTGCTGTGAACGATGCATACAAATCCAAAGGAATCGGCCGGGGACTTGTGCAATATATCATCCAAACCGCTCAAAAGAAGCATATAAAAACCCTTTTTCTTCTTACCACACAGGCTGCGGATTGGTTTTTTGAATTTGGATTTGTCTGGGCAAATCCTTCGGAGCTTCCCCAATCCCGGCGGGAAGGATACAATCCGGAACGAAACTCAAGGGTGCTGCTCTTAAAACTTTAAGACAGACTGTTGCGGGGGCTTAACCCGCTTGTTCCACTGATGAAAAAATATTAGAAATTAGAAATTTCCATGTTTGCTTTTTCCCCCGCTCTTATATAAATTGGTAAAGTATCTGTAAAATTATTTTATTTCGATATTCTCAAGTTGCAAAAAAAAGCAACCGACAGAGCGGAGCAGTGTCAAGTTACTTCAATCAAAGGGAACAAAAATATCATTATGGATCAAAAGCCCCGGGTTCAAAATCGGGAATCAACAAAAATGAGGTGAATATTTGTTATGGAGCAATAGAAAATGAATAAAATATACAATTGTACAGGACATACCATACGGATTTCTAATATCGTCAATAGTGATGGAATCTATCTGTTCGATGATAAGGCAAAAAGGTATATGGATTTAGAATCTGGCGTTTGGTGTACCTCAATCGGTCACAACAATATCCGAATAAACAAGGTGATCAAAAAACAAATAGACTCCATCATGCATGCTGGTTTTTGTTACTCCAATAATATACTCCAGGAATCTGCAGAATCAGTCCTCTCAATAACCAATTTTAAAAAAGGCAAATGTGTTTTCCTTTGTTCTGGAAGTGAGTCAATCGAATTAGCTCGGCAAATATCAAAGCATCTAACAAAAAAAAAGATATCTATGACTCTTCATGATTCCTATTTAGGGTCATATAGCGGTGTTACCGATAGAAATGAAAATTGGTTTTTATTCAACTGGGAAAAATGCATGCATTGTCCAGACAAGGAAAATTGTAAAGCAACTTGCCAGGAACTACAGAAAATCCCCAATAATGTATCAGAATTTATATTCGAACCAGGAAGCTCTTCCGGATTTGTCAGGTTCCCTCCAAAGTCATTGATAAAAAATATTGTAAATATTGTCAAAGGATCTGGGGGTAAAATAATTGCCAATGAAGTTACAACTGGAATTGGCAGGACAGGAAAATGGTTCGGATATAATCATTACCAGATTGAGCCGGATATGATCGCTATTGGGAAAGGTATTGGGAATGGATACCCTGTCAGCATTACTGCAATAAATCGTCGGACAATTGATCAATTGGAAAAAAGTTCTTTTAAATATTCGCAATCACACCAGAACGACCCCTTAGGAGCGGCAATAGTTAATGAGGTCATAAAAACAATAAAGGATAATGATCTAATCTCAAAAGCTGAAGTTATCGGAGACAAGTTTCTTAAAAAACTTCAAACATTAAAAGATGGTGTCAAGGTGATTGATGTTAGAGGCAGAGGCCTGATGTTTGCGATTGATCTTTGCAATGAAAAAACAGGCGATCGCATATATCAAAAACTTCTCGATAAGGGATATATTGTTTGCAATAGAAAATCCTTATTTCGAATTGACCCTCCTCTAACAATAAATGAAAATGATTTTAATGTATTTTTTAATGATTTTAAGACTATATTGAAATCACAAAAAGATGACAAATAACAAGACAACTACAAAAAACACACCAAACAAAGCCGTAATTTTCAAATTAACCCATTATCCTGGATTTTTCTGGTCTAAAGGAGCCTAAATGGGAAAAAACTTTAAATTATCAAGACGTGATTTTATGAAGCTTTCCGGCGGATCACTGGTACACATAGGTCTGCCGGGTACTTTTGTTAAGCTCACACAAGCTGAAAACCAGGTCCTGGCATCTGAATTAAGACCGGATGGAAGATCCCGAATTCCACCGGGTCAGACGGCAGTCCAATCGATTCGCAAAATGGGTGGCTTGCCAGGTCCAGGACTTGATCCTGATTGGCGGCTGCAGGTTAAAGGCGAGGTGGAAAAACCCATTTCCTTTAAATGGGATGATTTAATGCAGCTCCCACAAACCGAACTGATTTGTGATGTCCATTGTGTAACGGGGTGGACTCTTCTGGATTCCAGATGGAAGGGAATTAGATTGACAGCGATTATGGAGGCTGTCCGTGTTTCAAAACCGGCAGGCTTTGTTATTTTTCAAGCCCACGCAGGTTATACCAGCAACATTACCATCAAAGAGGCCGGCAAGGACAATGTAATTCTGGCGCATACCTATTCTGACAAGTATTTGCACGAACAACATGGGGCACCGCTGCGGGCACTGGTGCCGGATCGTTATTTTTATAAAAGTGCCAAATGGATCCAAGGTATAAAATTCAATATCCAGGATGAACCCGGATACTGGGAAAGCGAAGGCTACAGCAATTCAGCCGATCCCTGGAAAGAAGACCGTTATAGCTAAGGCAAAACCTTTGCCAGATCAAAATATTGGCCCAGGGTTTCCGGTGCATGGGAGTCAGACCCCATTACAATTGGGATGCCTCTTTTGATGGCATCCTTGATAATCCAGGGGCTTGGATAGGCTTGTCCTATGGGTTGAATAAATCCTGCCGTATTAATTTCCATCTTTAACTGGTGGGCTTTGATTACATCCAGTGTCTCTTCTATCAGTTTCCTGTACCAGGGGCTTTGTTCATCAAAATATTGGTTTGAATAATTGTATTTTTTTATCACGTCCAAATGACCCACACTATCACACCAGTCTGTGCTCACTGCCTGTTGAACAAGGTGATAGTATTGGCGGCAAAAGGCCTTGATATCTCCGTTAAAAACTATGTTCAGGGTTTTATTGAATTCTTCTTCATTTTCATTGATCAGATACTGGGTATTGTCAATAAAAAGGCCATGGACCGATGCTATCAGATAATCCCAGCCCAGATCAATGATGGGTTTAATCCAGTCCGAGATTTCCGGCAAGTATTCAATTTCAAGCCCGGTCAACAGGGTCAGCTTGTTCCTGTAAATCTTTTGCACTCTTCCAATTTCATCCCGATAGACCTGGATTTTATCCATGTCCACGCTATACCATGGATAAAAGGGAAGCGGCATATGATCGGTAATACAGATTGTGGTCAATCCTTTTGCAATGGCTGATTTCGCCATATCTTCAATAGTGCCTGTCCCGTCTGAATAGTTTGAATGCATATGGAGGTCGCAAAAAAAATCAATGGTCACAATAATATTTCCTTTAGCCGTGGAGTATTGGATGAATTTTTCTTCCCAAGGCTTTTAGGATAGGAGCTTGCTTTTTGTCAAACAAAATATAAAAAAATACCAAATAGATACATTGATCATGCTCTAGTCATGAATTTTTTTGTTTCAGTATTGACCTTGACCATTTCCCCGACCTCAAGATATTCCGGGATAAGAATCTCAACGCCATTTGAAAGGGTTGCGGGCTTGGTCCTTGCTGTTGCACTTGCCCCTTTGATGCCGGGAGCTGTTTCCAATATTTCAAAAACTAGGGCCTTTGGAATTTCAATGGAAACCATATTTTCATCAATGATAAGGGCAACAATGTCTTCCATGCCGTCTGTTATCCATATAAGTTCATCTTGGATTACATCTTCTTCTATCATGTATTGGGAATATTCCTGGGTGTCCATGAATACATGGAGGGCGCCATCGGGATATAGATATTGAACAGGTCTTCTCAGAAGGGCTACCTCATTGAGCATATCATTTCCCTTGTAGCTTTCTTCATATTTTTGTCTGGTCTTAATATTACTGAATCTGACCCTGTAAAGGGTCACAGCTCCTCTAGCAGAGGGAGATCTCACATCGATTTGTTTAACCATATAGGCTTCATCATTTATCTCAACAACATTTCCTTTTTTTAAATCACAAGCCTTGGGCATTTTATGTTCTCCTGAATGGTATTTTTTAGTTTTATCTTTTTTTCTGATCTTTTTTTTCAGGTATTTAACATTTTTAAGAATTTAAGTAAATTCAGATGACAGAAAATTATTCCCATATCAATATCAAAGAGTGCATAAAAATTAACCACGACAAATTGCTATTTACACACCTATCGTTGTACAATAAAAATATTGGTAAATATCAAGAAAGAGAGCTCATGAAATAAAGCTTATTTTAAGGGAACTCAAAGGACAGAAAATGAGGCAATCGGGATTTACGATGCAAGCAAAACCGGCAAGAATCCACGTGCCTCAGAAAATCTACATTCGATTTGAACTTATGCAAGACAAAAAAGAAAAGGCCTTACAGGAGTCTAATTAATGCCACAAACCAAAAAATTTGACTGGAAAAAAAATCTGGTTTCTCCAGAAGAAGCCTTGGCGAAAATCAGACCCGGTATGACGGTTTTTATTGGAACCGGTCCTGCAGCGCCGCTAACCCTCATGCAATCTCTTTTGGAATCTGATGGCCGAAATGTCAGAGATATTGAACTGGTTCAACTGGCCATCCAGGGGAATGTAAGCCTCTCTGTCCAGGATCTTAAAACCTATAATTATTGTTTGATAACATTTTTTTCAGGATTTATTTCCTCACAAACCGTTAAATCCGGACTGGTAGACATGATTCCAGCTTATTCATCTGAAATCCCTGAACTCATTAATAAAGGGAAAGTTTTAATTGATGTAGCCTTTATCCAGATTACACCACCGGATTCTGCCGGTTATTGCAGTCTTGGTGTTGCAGTGGATGTTGCAAGGGAAGCCATGAACAAAGCCAGCCTAGTTGTTGGAGAAATTAATACGGATATGCCTTTTACCTATGGAGACACCTTTGTTTCCATAAAAGAATTCGATCTTCTTGTTAACTCAACAAACAAACAAGCTCCCTACAGGCGTCATAAAGTTAGCAAACAAATGCAAAAGGTTGCTGAAAATGTGGCTTCCGTCATTAAGGATGGGGATTGCCTTGGTTTTTCCAACGGTTCGCTGTTCGAAGCACTGGGCCCTCAACTGAAAGATAAAAAAGATTTAGGATTTCATTCTCTTTATTTTACCGATGCCATGGCCGAGCTTGTTAAAAATGGTGCTGTGACCAATTCAAGGAAAACACCATTTCGCGGCAAATCTCTGACATCCTATGCCATCGGATCAAAAAAACTCATGAAATGGCTCCACCGTAACCCCCTGGTTGAATTTCAAGGCACAGACTTTGTCTGCAACCCCATATTTATTGGAAAAATCCCTCAATTCGTTGCCCTATATCAGGCAGAAAAAGTAGACCTGATTGGTGGTGTGGCGTTTCCAAGAACAGGATCAGTCATCTCAGGCCCGGGAGAGGTGGTGGATTTTTTTCAAGGTGCGGAAGCTTCGGAAGAAGGGTGTACAATAATAGGCCTTCCCAGTCGCAATATTAAAGGAACCTCCAATATATTATTTTCATTAATGGACTATCCCAATCAACTCAGAATTCGGGAATCCGTCTATATGATTGCTACTGAATACGGTGTTGCCAATCTAAAATGGAAAACATTAAGGGAAAGAGCGCAGGCCATGATAGACATTGCTCATCCGGATGATCGTCAATTGCTTATGGAGCAGGCAAAAAAGGGGAAACTTCTATACCCCAATCAGATTTTTATCAGTAATTCGGCACACCTTTATCCTATCCATATTGCCTGTAATACCACATTTAAAGGCGAAATTCCCATACAATTCCGGGCGATCAAACCTTCTGACGAAGAACAGATGCGCCGTTTTTTCTATCGATTTTCCGATGAAGCAAAATTTTATCGGTTCTTTTATTCCGTCAAAACCATGGACCATGATAAGATGCAGGAATATGTCAATGTTGATTACAACAAAGAAATGTCCATTGTTGGGTTTAGCGGTAAGCCGGGAGATCAAACCATTGTGGCCGAAGCAAGGTTTGTAAGGGATGACCGCTCCTATTACGGAGAGGTAGCCTTTTTAATCGACGATTCTTTTCAAGGGATAGGGATTGGCAGCTATATGCTGGACCTTTTGATACAACTGGCGAAAGAGCAAGGACTTATGGGGCTGACAGCTGAAATATTGTCTGATAACCTGCCGATGAAAAAGGTATTTGAAAAGGCAAATTATCCAATGGAGGCTCAATTGGAAAACGGTGTTTATTCTCTTACCATGCATTTTAATGAATAAATTATAAACCAATTATAAATATGGAAAGGAGACATCATGACGGATCAAGCCTGGAAAACAGCCTTCTGGCCACAGGGAGTTGCACACACTATAACAGATTATAATTTTCCTATTTTCAAATTCCTGGATGACTCAGCAAAAAACTTCCCTGACAATGTGTTTACAATTTTTAACGGGGCTTTTAAAACCTTTGCACAGGTCAATGATACTGCGAACAGGATAGCTAATTTCCTTGCATCAAAAAAAATCGGCAAAGGGGATAAGGTGGCGATCTTCCTTCCCAACCTGCCCCAGTTCCCTGAAATCCTCTTCGGCATTCTCAAGGCCGGAGCAGTGGCTGTTAACTGCAACCCGGTTTACACACCGGCAGAGTTGAATCTCCAGCTCAAAGATTCAGAATCAAAAATGGTCTTCTGCATGGACCATGCTTTATTTTACCCCAACACGGTAAAAGCCATAAAAGGTACCCAGGTTGAAACAGTTGTAGTCTGCAACATCAAAAGCTATCTGCCAAAATTTAAAGCCTTTTTAGGCGGGCTTCTTGGAAAAATTCCCAAGGCAGACAGGCATGAACCGGGCCATGTCATGTTTGATGATATCGTGGCAGGGTTTAAGCCTCTTGCACCCCATGTAGTCATCGACCCTGAAAATGATACTGCAGTCATGCTCTATACAGGCGGCACCACAGGCGTACCTAAAGGAGCAGAGCTGACCCATACCAATTTCACCTATGATGTCATGGCTGGATTAGAATATATCCGCATCTCTCAGGGAAAAGGAAAACCACCGGAAAAATTATATCTGGGAGGCTTTCACACCTATCTTGGCGTTCTGCCCTGGTACCACAGCTTCGGTATCACAGTGGCCCTGCTCTCTGCTGCCATGTCCGGCAGCAGTTTAATCTGTGTCCCTGACCCCAGGGCCGGAAACCCACCCTTTACAGAAGTGCTCAAAGCGGTCCAGAAATATAAACCCACTATTATGCCGGCCGTACCCACCATTTTTGTGGCATTTACCAATCATGCCCTGCTCAACAATTATGATATTTCCTCCATCATGGGATGTTTTTCAGGTGGGGCTCCCCTGCCACCGGAAGTCTGCCGCCAGTTTGAAGAAAAAACAGGGTCTATTATCTTTGAAGGATACGGGTTGACTGAAACAGCTCCCGTGGCCAGTGTCAACCCCACAAACAGAGAGACAAGAAAGATAGGGTCCATAGGCTTTCCTTTGCCTGGCACTGATATCAAAATTCTGAATTTAATAGATCCAACAAAAGAGCTGCAAAATGGAGAAGACGGAGAGATTGCCATCTGCGGTCCACAGGTCATGAAAGGATATTGGAAAAGACCCGATGCCAATGAAGAAGTATTTACCTATATCGACGGCAAACGGTATTTTCTAACGGGTGACATCGGCCACATTGATGATGAAGGCTATATCCTGATCACAGACCGAAAAAAAGACATGATCATTGTGGGCGGATTCAATGTCTATCCAAGAGATGTGGAAGACATTCTCTACACCCATCCAAAGGTTGAACTATGCGCCGTAATCGGCATCCCCGATGAAAAAAGTGGTGAAAAAGTCAAGGCATTCATCAAACTCAAACAGGGAGAAACCTCAAACCCGGATGAAATCATGGACTTTTGCAGAAAGAACATGGCCGGCTATAAACGCCCCAGATCTGTTGAATTCAGGGACGAAATCCCCGTATCAAATATCGGCAAGGTTTTGCGCCGTGTATTGAGGGATGAGGAAATGGGAAGCTGAGTTTTTTAAAAATACAATTATGGCAAAAAATAAGCTTCACAAATACGAACGAGTCCAACATCTTCCCAATGTGACATTTTCCGTGTTGGGCGAGTCAGGATTGCCCAGTACATACCCTTGGTACGACAAACGTTACAAAGGAATGGAAAAAATTCTCGAACTGGGTTGCGGCAAAGGAGAGTATAGTCTTGCATTAGCAACTGCCAATCCTTCCAAACTTTGTGTGGGGATCGACTTTAAGAGTCATCGCATTTGTGTCGGCGCAGAAAAAGCAATTGCCAAAGGCCTTGAAAATGTCCTTTTTTTTTGCATGCGGATAGAGCGTATCAAAGAATTTTTTGTAGAACACTCGATACACGAAATCTGGCTTACCTTTCCTGACCCGCATCCGAAAAATCGGACAATCAAATCCCGATTATCTGCCTCATCGTTTTTAGACACATATGCGCATTTGCTCATTCCAGGAGGTCTTGTGCATTTGAAAACAGACAGTGAACTTTTCTACAACTTCACCTTGGAATCCATCCAAAGATGGGGTGGACACGTGGTATCTAAGTCAGATAATATTCATGGGACAGATTTCATAAGGCATGGGACCCGTGATATAATATCAACTTTTGAGAATACTGCTCTGTCACAGGGATTGACCATCAAATACTTGGCATTCACTCTAAACTGACAAAGTGAAACGTTTGTCCATAACCTTTTAAAAAAAATCTAAATATAGATTTTAGACAGACAATAACAAGGGAATATTTATGCAAATTCAACAAATCCGAAATTCGACTTTAAAGATAACTTATTCTGGACAGAAGATATTAACTGATCCCATGTTATCCCCCAAACATGCCATTGAATCATTTGTTGGAAAGTCACCGAATCCAATAGTCGATTTACCATTTCCTGCCAAGGATTTAATCAAAGACATTGATATGGTGCTTATCTCACATTTGCATTTGGATCATTTTGATAAAGCAGCTCAAGATTTACTTCCTAAGCAAATGCCTATATTTTGCCAACCATGCGATGAAAAAAAACTAAAAGCATTTAGTTTTGAATATGTTACTCCTATCATTAACTCGGTAAAGTGGAAAAATATTCAAATGACTCGAACTTGTGGTCACCATGGAACAGGGGACTGGGGAAAACGAATGGGAAATGTTTCAGGATTTATTTTCAAAGCTGAAAATGAACCGATCGTATACTGGGCAGGGGATACAATATGGTGTGATATCGTTAAAAAGACGATTAACGAATTTGGGCCTGAAATTATAATTACTCATTCTTGTGGTGCTAAATTTCCAGACAGTGATCCCATAATTATGGATGCCGTTCAAACCATTGAAGTTTGCAAGGCAGCGCCAAATGCAATTGTCATCGCAACACACATGGAGGCCTTGGATCACGCTACTATATCTCGTACCGATCTTCGGGCATTTGCTGAAAATTCGGCAATTAAATCAAATCAACTTCGCATTCCAGCTGATGGCGAGGTCTTAAGTTTTGATTGATGAAAAAACTGAGTTTAGAGTACAGACCTGACCCCGGGAGAACTGATGAAAATACGAAAACCGACCCAAGAAATGCACAGCAAGGTATCCGGCCTTTTAACTTCAGCCTTTCCAAAAAGCCAATACGAGTCCAGACTGGTGGAACAATTCCATGACAATGACACTCCCATCCATGAGTGGGTCTGCATCCATATCAAAAAGGTAATTGCATATATCGCATTCTCAAACGCGTACAATGGCGACCAGGTCTGCGGACTTCACCTGGCTCCCCTTGCCGTGGCACCAAAGTTTCAACGCCAGGGTATTGGCTCCCAGCTGCTTAAGTTTGCACTGCGCCAGGAATCCATTAAAAAAAGCCCTCTCTTTGTTCTGGGTGATCCCAAGTTTTACCGACGATTCGGGTTTGAATCCTGCACTTTACCCATTTGCTCCTTTGACAAGAACAATAGACACTTTTCAGCTATTCGTAACACAACCACGACCCGGTTCATTATTGGCTATGAACCGGAGTTTGGACCAAGCTTATGAACGGAAAACAAAGAATCATCACTGCCCTTGAAGTGAAAGAACCGGATTGTGTCCCTTTGTATATCCACGGCATTAACGAGGTTCCCATTATCGGGATAGGAAAACACTTAACTGACAATCTACCTGAACCGCAGGATTTCAGACTCATGAATGCAAATGATCAACTCAAGCTTGTTGATACCCTTTTTTTGATCCATGAAGTTTTTGATATTGACGGTATTACAACATTTGAAATCGGTCATGAAACAAGAGTGGATGATCTCCACGTCAAAGATGGCTTTGGTGTTGTCTATAAATTGTCAAAACATGGAATTCCCGTTCCTGTTGGTTACCCCATAAAAACCTTTGATGAATTAAAAGCATTCAAGCCCCCTGTACCACAAGTAGAGGACCTTGGACTTCTTAATCTTGCCATTGACAGATTTAAAGGACAAAAAGCAAGCTTCTGGCTAATGCGCGGGATTTTTGTTCGTTCCTGGCGCTTAGTCGGCATGACAAATCTTATGATTAATATGATTGACAATCCTGAATTTGTCCATGCAATTGCCGGGATGATGCTCAAATTCAATCTTGCCCAGCTTGACCTGCTGGTTGAAGCCGGGCTTGATGTGCTTGTAATAGAAGATGATATTGCATCCACTAAGATGCCCTTGATATCTCCTGAGCATTTTAAAACATTTGTAAATTACTATAACAGGCAGATCGTTGACAAGGCCCATGAAAAGGGTCTTAAAGTGGTAATGCATTCTGATGGAATCCTCTGGCCCCTTATGGATACCATTCTTGAAACCGGTTATGATGGGATAAATCCTCTGGAACCCCAGGCTGGCATGAAATTAAAAAAGATGAAAAAATACTGCGGCGATAAAATATGCCTTCTGGGGAATATTGACTGCGTGGATATTCTGCCCGACGGCACACCCGATGAAGTTGAACAGGAAGTCATTAAGGCCATTTTTGACGGGGCAAAGGATGGTGGTCTGATTCTATGTTCTTCAAACTCCCTGCATCCCGGGGTTAATCCTGAAAATTGTATCGCCATGTTTGAAGCTGCACGCATTCACGGCCAATATAAAAAAGGCTTTAAATAATGACTAAAAAACAATCCTGGACTATTTTCTGGCTGCTGTTCGCCCTTTACATGTTTGACTACATGGATCGTATGATTATTGTATCCCTTTTTCCCTACCTGCAACAGAATATGGGCTTGACTGATGCCCAGTGCGGCCTGCTTATGTCCAGTGTATACTGGTCCATTTTAATTTTTTCTTTTCCTGTTTCCATACTTGTTGACCGCTGGAGTCGTACAAAAAGCATTTCCATCATGGCAGCATTCTGGAGCATGGCAACTTTAGCCTGTGCGTTCACGAGAAGTTTTACCCAGCTTTTGATTACCAGAACAGCCATCGGCATTGGAGAAGCAGGATATGCCCCTGGCGGAACCGCCATGCTCTCTGCTAATTTCCCAAAGGAAAAAAGAGCAAGAATACTTGGGTTCTGGAATGCATCCATTCCACTTGGAAGTGCCCTTGGCATTGGAATAGGAGGGTTTGTAGCCCATAACTTTGGCTGGCGTCATGCCTTCGGGCTTGTGGCTGTTCCCGGCCTGATCATCGCCATAATATTTTATTTTGCCAAAGATTATAAAACCATCCAACTAACTAAAAAAGAAAAAACCGGCCAAGAAACAAAAATGCAATTTGCTGATATGGCAAGACAATTTACCCACAATAAAACCCTGATTTTTAACAATCTGGCCTTTGCCTTGAATGTTTTTATCACCACATCTCTTCTGACCTGGCTACCCACTTATTTTCATAGATTTGACAATCTTGCCATGGACAAGGCCAGTATGAAAGCAAGCTCCATCATGGTTCTTGCAATCATTGGCGCTCCTCTGGGCGGTTTTCTGTCAGATCTTTGGATGAAAAAACAAGAAACCGCCAGACTTTTGTTTCCGGCTCTTTCATCAATTCTCACTGGAATTCTACTTTTTATTGCCTTTGCTTATTTACAGGGAAGCCTTCAATATATTGTCCTGCTTTTCATGGGTATAACTGCTGTGGCTTTTGTTCCATCTGGAGTAGCAGTTACCCAGGATGTAGTGCACCCCGGACTTTGCGCCGTCTCTTTAAGCCTGAATATTATCATCCAGCACCTTTTCGGCTCAAGTCTTGCTCCCATTGTCATAGGACAGCTTTCCGACACATACGGTCTTGATAAAGCACTTACAATCCTGCCCATATTTGCTTTCCTTGCCGGCACTTTACTTTTTATCGGATCATTTTATTATAAAAAAGACCTTTATCAAGGAGATTTCTAATGAAACATAAAGATGGAACCTTCAAAGGTGTTCGGGATGCAAATATCTATTATCAATCCTGGTTACCTGAAGGTGAGCCTAAAGCCATACTTGTAATTGTTCATGGATTGGCTGAGCACAGTGGACGATATATGAATGTTGTCAACCACCTTGTTCCATCCGGATATGCTGTCTATGGAATAGATCATATTGGACATGGAAAATCAGACGGTAAAAGAGGTTACGTGGAACAATTCCAGGATTACACAAAAGTGCTGAAGAACTATTTTGACATGATTGGAAAATTGCAGCCCAACAAACCAATGTTTTTGATCGGACACAGCATGAGTGGGTTGATTAGCACAGCTTTTCTTCTTAATCACCAGGATAAGCTATCAGGGGCCATTCTTTCAGGGCCTGGCATCAAACTGCCTGACAATATCTCGCAAGCCACCATTTTTGCGGCAAAAATGTTTTCTATCATAATGCCCGGGTTTGGATTAAAGCAATTGGATTCAAAAGGTGTAAGCCGGGACCCTTCCGTGGTAGATGCCTATATCAATGATCCTCTGGTGTATACTGGAAAAATCACAGCACGTCTTGGCGCAGAATTAATAAAAACAATGCAGCATGTAACACAACAAGCAGCAAAGATAAAATTGCCCATTATGATTGTGCAGGGAAGTGATGACAAATTAGTTGATCCTGGTGGTGCCCAATTCCTCTATGATTTAGTGGGGTCAAAAGATAAAACTATAAAAATTTATAATGGTTTTTACCATGAAGTATTTAATGAACCAGAACATGAACTAGTCTTGAACGATGTCGAAATATGGTTAAACGCTCATCTTGACTCAGGATAGAGTGAACATACCTTTTTTAAGTCATACAGACATAAGGCGCGCAGGCGGAAAACCGCCTGTGCCTGAAACAGTGTGTAACTGTAAAAATGTTCATTGTCATCTTACCCATTTTCTGCCCACAACTATATAAACAATTACAGAACTCAAAATCAGATATCCAAACATCTGTATATTTTTTGTTTTAAAAATAAAAGAAAGCGTAATAATAACTGCTGCACTGATTACAAAAAATACGGGTTTAGGGATCTGTTTTAAAATCACCCGTCCAAAATGAACAAACCGAATATGAGTCACCATTAAGACAACTGAGATACAGGTAAGGCCCCACAAAATTACCGGAGGTGCAACAAGAGATGCACCAAGCACGATCAAAGCTCCTGCAGGACTTGGAAGTCCATTGAATATACCTTCAGGCAGATCAGTGCGGATTTTATCCATAGCGATAAACCTGTATAGGCGAAAAGCAACCCCAAGAACAAAGATAATACCGACAAACCAGGCAAATGTTCCTCCTTTTTGCACAACCACATAGGCCGGTGCCAGTCCAAAGCTGACAAAATCAGCAATATCATCCAGATAAGGGCCATATTTGGTTCCACCATGTTTTAGAGCCATACGACCATCAAACAGGTCAAACAATTGTCCGACTATGATGATACAAATTGCCCAGGCAAAATAATTATTATGTGTCAGGATAAGGCTTGTTACTCCACAACAAAAATTAAGGGCTGAAAGGATATCTGCATAGAGCCGGTTAGGAATAAATTTAAAGACAATAGATGCGGCAGATAGTATAACACAGGCCAAAAGTACTTCATCTACTATGTTTATCAATCCTGGATTTTTCTCCATCAATGCACATAAAATAACAAGACCAAAACAAATAATAGCCTTTATTTTTCCAAAATTATTGGCAGCTCCTGAAAATCTTATCCAGGTCAAAATCTTCCGGGCAAAAAACTGACCCACAAATTCAATGACCACCAGAATCCATATCAATTCTATTGATACCATTCCTGTATAGGCAAACCCGATCAATGGCGGTAAATAGGTTAATTTGTCACACATGGGATCAAGCCATTCTCCCCATTCAGACCCCAGATTGCATCCCCTTGCCACAACACCGTCTGCGCCATCAAGGATTGCGGCAAAGGTAAATATAAATATAGCAATGGCTTGATAAGGGGTAAAAAAATAAAGGATAAATCCCAGGACAGCCATGGCTGTCCGCCAATAGCAAATTGAATTCGGATGCCAAAGCCACTGGTGTGACATGATATATTCCTGCATAGATTGCTTTTTAACAGCCTGGGAAAGCCATAAGAAAAAAGCAACTCCAATAACAGCGGAAAAAACAATTACCAAAAATCTTTCCATTTTATCATCTCAATTGATTAAATAATTTATCTTTCTTTTTCAGCATCCTGGACAATTTTACGCAATTTTTCCTTTACCCCCAGGGGTAATGGCACAGGCTTATGATTCTCCAATATGTTTTGTGCCTCTATTATTGCTTTCTCATACATGGTTTTAGATCCATCCGCCATCCATCGATCGATTCCCTTACGATTGATTATTTTCGGCTGTGACTGAATTCGCATGTGTTTAAAAGTGGCGGGATGACTTAAAAAATCTTTAAAAGGCCCCACGTCCTTTGTGACATCCACTGCCAGAGTTTCATCGTTAACGGGGATTCCACCCAGGACATATCGAATCATTTTTGCGAACTCATTATCTATAACCAATTGACCAAAATCAAATGTCATGCCCGACTCTACCATACCCAAGCCGTAAATGAGGTTGGCACCTGCCAACGCCGGTAACAAGGCTGTAAGGGTTTTTTCATGGCCAGTCTGGACATCGGATATTTTGCTGTCAGCCTAGCCACCGGCGACAAAACTCGGTAAGGCATAGTATCGTGCCAGCCTTGCCACTGCACCACTGATCATTGCACATTCAGGAGATCCCACTGAAGCACTTGCCAGTCTCAAGTCCATTGCAGTGGTGGAGCTTCCATAAATAACCTTGGCTCCTTTACAGGTCAACTGACTCAACACAATCCCGGATAATACTTCTGCATTGTGATTGACCAGGGTTCCGGCAAGTGTAACAGGAGATGATCCGCCAGCCATGGCCATTGACAGAATATTAACTGCCATACCTGAACGGGCAGCACCCATAATCACCTCACAGGTATCTTTCACAAGCTTTAAGGGACTGACCGGGCATGTTACAAATGTGACCAGAGGACGTTCCAAAAGCTTTTCGTGGCTTCCGGCAATGGCCGTGGCCATTTCAACAATTTTAGCCAGCTGAAATCCATCAAAGGGGCCAAGAAACAGATGCTTGCTGGTATTATTAAAACTTGCTTCTGCATTATGCAATTGGGCCACTGCCTGGGGCACTTCATGAGCTCCTATAGCCCTTTCATAAACATCGATTTCATCCATGGCATCGGCCAGTTTTGCGGCATTGGCTACATCCTTTTTAGTGGGTACCCGCAGTTCACCCGTGTATGGATCTCTTACTTTGACACCTTCACCAAAGGTGGTAAAGCCGACTCTATTGCTTTCAAGGATGATATCATTTTCAGGCGTCCTGCCGGCTAAAAAAAGCTTGGACGGGGCAGAGGCTATGGCCTCTTCAACCATATACTGCTGAAGTTTAACGACTTTACTATCCGGATCAACCTTTGCACCGCCATTTTGAAAAAGTTCAATGGCTTCAGGGTCTTCGACAAACACCCCCGTATTTTCAAGAACTTCCAGGGTTGCCAGATGTATCTCTTCAAGCTCATCATTGGAGAAAATGTTAATACCGAATCCACCGCTAAGGGTCTTTCCGGAATGACTATTTCGTTTCAATAGTTCCCTCCTTGTATTAATGTTTAAATCAATGGGATGCCATGGAAAAATCAAATTGATGTTTAAGTCCATGACGAGGTATATACTTTATTTCAACGCAATTACCTTCTGATAAAATGTGAGAGTTGTCAATGACAAATCAGCAAAACATATGCTTCATCCAAATTAAAATATAACTTGATGATATTTGATTTAAGACCTATAAAATGGATATATGTATGGTCTGAATGGAAACATATTGAACTCAATGAATAGATTTAAACTCTTTTTGTGGTTGTTATTAATTCTGATTATTCTTTCAGGCTGTTCCACACGACCGCCTACACATATCAACAATGCCTGCCGTATTTTTGATGAAAAATCAAAGTGGTATAAAGCTTCGTATAAATCTTATAAAAAGTGGGGGGTTCCTGTGCATGTTCAATTGGCAATAATGCATCAAGAATCACGTTTTGTCCATGATGCAAAACCTCCCAGACGAACATTATTATGGTTTATTCCCTGGACTCGTCCCAGCGATGCATTTGGTTATGCCCAGGTAAAAGACAGTACCTGGGATTGGTATAAAGATAAAACGGGCAATTGGTTTGCCGATCGTGATGATTATAAAGATGCAGTAGATTTTATCGGCTGGTATGGAAATGTCTCCTATAACATGCTGAAAATTTCCAAATGGGATGCATATGGACAATATCTTGCCTATCATGAAGGACATGGCGGATATAAGCGTAAGACTTACCTTAAAAAAAAATGGTTGATGAAGGTGGCTAAAAAAGTAAAAGCCAATGCAAGCCGTTATGCACAGCAACTAAAACAATGTAAAAATTAGATTCCCTCAAACTATTCAGAGCGTGTAACAACACATCCCAAAATGCTCATTCAGGGCAAACTGACCTGAACTAGTTGTTGAGCCAACAATTACAATCCTTGAAGAGTATAAGACCAAATTTTATTTTACAAAAAACATTTACGAGCTTGCTATACCTTCCAGTGGAAGGGTGATTGCCTTATGGGAGCATTATGGATCATGGCTTACAAGCTCTTGATTACTGCAGCGGTTAAACCGTCATGGTGTTTGAGCGAAGAATGAGCGAGTTCATGGCGGTCAGCGAAAGTAATCATAGAGCTTGTAGCAATGTCCATCCTGCGGACGTAAGGCGATCACCCTGTAACGGATTATGCAAAATTTCTTATGGCAAATATCCAGTCTTATGACAACCCTATGGTGATGTTTTCTTCATTGTGGTATAATGCCTTGATAACCTAAAGGTCACACGTAACCTGAAGGTCATAAATAAAATTATGTTCAAAACAAAGAATCATAAAAGGAAAGATAACACTAATGTCCGGCATTAAAAACGAATATGGATGGGACAACGCCCTGGGAATCTCCCTTTACGATAAGATTCGCCAGGATATGAAGAACGCCATGATTAAAAAAGATACAGGAGTTAGGGACACCATGCGGCTCATCATGGGATCATTTCCCAGCCTCACAATCCCCATTACACTTGAGAGCGGGAAAAAAACCACCCGGGTCAAAAAGCCTGCGGAAATAACTGATGATGACCTTATTAACATTATCCGCAAATTTGTTAAATCGGAAAAGACAGTGCTTGAGTTTAAGAAAGAAACCACGTCAGACTATCTGGAGCTTTTGAACCTCTATCTTCCCGGGATGGCTAGTTTTGAACAGATCGAGCAATGGATCAAAGACAACATCGATCTCTCCCAATTCAACAGTCCCATGCAGGCCATGGGAAGCGTTATGAAGCATTTTGGAAAGCTTGCCGATGGCAACCTTGTAAAACAGGTCCTTAAAAAAATGGCGGGTTCCTGATGGTTAAAAATATAGACGGCATTCTCATTATTAACGAAATTTTCCAGTTAAAAACCGTATGGGAAGAATATGCTTAAAATAGGACAATATAATAATCTGATTGTGGAAAAAAGGGTAGATTTTGGTTTATATTTGCTAACCGAAGAAGAAAGTATTTTACTGCCGCAAAAATATGTTTCAGAAGATGTAAATATTGGTGATACGATTAATGTGTTTGTTTATATGGATTCCGAAGATCGACCCGTTGCAACAACCTTAACACCAAACGGCATTCTTGGAGATTTTGTTTTTCTTGAGGCAAAAGATGTGACATCCTTTGGGACATTTATGGACTGGGGGCTTGAAAAAGATCTGTTGGTTCCCAAAAGTGAGCAGCAGGACAAAATGGTTCCAGGCAAAAAATATATCACAAAGATATGTTTTGATGACATGACCGGCAGAGTCTTTGGCTCTACAAAAATATCCATGCATTGCGATAAGAATATCAAGGATCTTAAGGTAGGCCAGAAAGTAGATCTTCTTATCCATTCCCTTACAAAAATCGGTATTATGGCAATAATAAATAACAGACACTTTGGTATGTTATATATAAACGAAACCTATCAGGACCTATCAATAGGAAATACCTGCACTGGTTATATCATGCGGCTTCGCGAAGACAATAAAATTGACCTCACTTTAAAAAAACCGGGCTATGATTCTGTAAAAGAATCCAAAGACACTATCGTAAATATTTTAAAAAAAGCGGGTGGTTTTGTACCATGCCATGATAAAAGCTCTCCAGAAGAGATAAAAAAGATCTTTTCCATGAGTAAAAAAGAATTTAAAAGGGCCATCGGTGGTCTGTTCAAAAAAAGAATCCTGGTATTAAAAGAAAACGGAATTAAGCTTACCACTGATAAATGGGCAAGTGATAAATGGACAGCTGATAAATGGACAGCTGATAAATAGACAAGTGATAAGTGGGCAAAAAAATTGATAAATGAAAATTAGAGATACAAATACTAAGCTTGTTTATTCAACAGAACTGGGCAGGATGTGTCCTTTCTGCGAAAAGCAATCTGATAAATGTAAGTGCAAAAAGGAAAAAAACAACACTCCCAAAGGAGATGGAAAAATTTTTGTGGAAAAATCTACCAAGGGCAGAAAAGGAAAAGGTGTTTCCATAATAAAAGGACTTACCCTTGAAACTTCCGACTTAAAAGAACTTGCAAAAAAGCTCAAACAAAAATGCGGAACCGGCGGAACTCTAAAAAACGGTGTAGTGGAAATTCAGGGAGATCACAGAGATCTTTTGATTGAAGAGCTAAATAAGCTGGGATATAAAGCTAAAAAAGCCGGGGGATAAACTCCAGGTTTTCATTAGCAATAAAAAGAATCCATACAATGCAGCGGAACACAGATTAAGATTATGCTTCAAATATTGTGTTCGCTTTTTAGAAAAGTGATTTTTGTTTGAACTTTTTACCGGAAACCTGCTCCTTTAAATTCTCAATTATAAAATTCTTCTTTTCTTCTTGATAAATTTTTGACCAGTCTTTACAGAATTCTTGTTGAGGTACCAAAGAATAATCGACTATAGATAAGTTTTCTTCAATTGTCGTAATATTTAAGGGTTCATTAATCAGGAGTTCCTTTTCCTGGGTAGTCATTACTGGAAATCCATAATGAACATTATCATATTTCAATTTTCCCTTGGATTTTATTCTCTGAAAAACAAAAGCTAAATGGTTCACAAGTCTTTGTCTGATAATATTTTGGGAAATTTCGATAATTAAATTTTTTGCACGATAGTTTGCATCTTGAAGTGGTTTTTCGATTTCATAGCCGACACTATTTCTTCCACATGCGATAGCTGCTGATGTTGTTGTTCCAATTCCCAAAAAAGGATCAAGAACTAAATCCCCTTTTACGGAATACATATTTATTAACCTGTAGGCCAGCTCAAAGGGAAATGCAGCACTTCTTTTGCGGGCATCTTTGTCACAAAGAGCTTGCGGGCTTCCTTTTATATCCAACCATATATCTGAAAACCAAAGATTGCGCTCTTCCCAGAACAGAGCACTTGCTCGCCTGTTTTGTTTATCTGTTTCTTTTTTGAATTCCCTTTTGGGTCCTTTTCTTAAGATAAGGATATATTCATGCTCCAAAGTAACATATGCTCCCGCTGGCAGCATCCCGGAACCCATAAACTTATTAGGGGCATTGGTCTGTTTTCTCCATAAAATACAGGGAAGAGATGAAAACCCCAGTTCCTGTGTAAATTTAAGAATTCTTGCATGATTTGTGTATAGAGCAAAATTACCATTAATGGTTCTGGTTGCATCTCCAATATTTATACAGGCAAAACCCCCAGGTTTTAAAACCCTATAAACTTGCTTCCAGGTGGCATCAAGTATTTTATGCATGGATTCATAGGTACCAAATCCATCCCCTTTTTTTAATTTCTTTTTAACTAAAGGGCTTTGAAGTGAAAACAGTTCATCCCACATCTCAATCATGGGGTATGGAGGGGATGTGACCATTAAATCAACACTTTCATCTAAGAGGTATAGCATCTGTCTTGAATCAGAAAATATCGATTTGTGTTGAGTTTTCATATGGTTCCCTTATCTTTTTTTAAGTATTTTAACATTTTTAAGGATTTAAGTAAATTACGCTAAGTCACAATTCCCAGCAGACGGCCCATGTTTTTTGAAAATACCAGGTCCATATCTTGTTTGGAATATCCTGCTTTTTTAAACATCAAGTTTTGTAAATCAATCTCCGGTAAATGAGTGAACCAGGGCCAGTCAGTTCCAAAAATGATATGTTCAGGCCCATGGGATTTTAAAAGATAAATAAACTCTTTTTCCTCCATCACGTGGGCGGCATTTGACGTATCAAAAAAAAGATTGTCCACGGGGACAAGATTTGTACTGATTTCCTTAAAGGGTGCTGCAAGTCCCCCCATATGGGCGGCAATAAAATTAATCCCAGGAAAACTTTTAACCAAATCACTCAGAAGTTTTGGTGTTGTATTGTGGTCAGGATGACTTCCAAAAAACAGATCTGCCCCATACAAGGTATCCAGAACCACAAAAAAAGAAGTTCCCTGGCTTATATTAAATTCCTGGATTAAATCAAAAAGATCAAAGGTCCCAGGGTCATTTAGAGCAAATTTCTGGGAAAATGAACAAAGCTTTATTGCCTTGATCTTTTGTGATTTGAATTTGATCAGCTCTTCTCTATTGCCTGAATACTCTGGATGAAGAGTGCCTGCAGCATATAAAAAATCAGAGTTTTCAATGGTTTTATAAAACAAATCATTTACCCTGCCAACATCTTGCACTCCGGCAGTGGGAAGGATAAGACATCCATCAATCCTGCTCACCCTTAGTGCCGCTTCCAGAGATATCTTCCCAACTCTATCTTGCGCCCCTTCCGTCTTCAATCCCAATTTTTCAACCATGCCTTTTTTCTTTTTAACATTGGAAATAACTTTTGGATGAAACAAATGGGTATGGCCATCAAACATCATTTTTCCTTACTACTCCATCATATATGGCTTTAATTTAGTGCCTGACACAAAACTGCCAAATTTCACGATTGCTGATTTAAATTAAAACTTAAATCCTATACTCGACAACAAACCTTGTCTCATAAAATTTTTATGCAACGTTAGGGTTTATAATCCTTTACAGATATTCAAATTTATAAGAGAAAGCAAGATATATACAAAATTCAGATTTACAAATTTCCATCAGATTAATTATTTATGTTATGATTTTAAAATATCAGTTCCGTTTAAAATCTGATTATAAAATAGCTGTATTAAAAGCCCTTAATCTTTGCTTTGACTTATGAGCCCCGGGGCATTGATGCCAAGCAATAGGCCCAATAACTATTTTTGATTTTTCTAAGTTTTTTTTGCTTGCATTTTTACAGATTTTTCTTGATACTCTCCTTCACTCAAAATGTGCTTTGTTTACGTGATATTTTTTGTGATCATTAAAAAACAATTTAATGAAAAGCTGTAATAAAAAGTGTTTCGAATTTTATTAGTTCTTGTTTCTCAACTCATATTTTTGTTGGATTATTGAATGTGATTGCATTTTGATATAGTCAATTTAGAGTACGGAATAGGTAAATATGACAATCAATCAGCAGGGAGATACGCCGATCAGGGGAATTTTCTTTTTACTCGGCGGGGTGTTTATTTTTTCAACCCAGGATGTTTTAATAAAATATTTGAGCAGTGGCTATCCTTTGTTTGAAATTATGTTTATTCGAAGCCTTGCAGGCATTTTTCCCTGTTTGCTGATTGTACATTTCGATTCCGGCTTCAAAAGCTTGAAAACAAAACGAATTGGGGCTCTCCTTCTTCGGTCGACGCTTATGTTTCTTGCTTATATTTTCTATTATTTGGGAATTGCCGCACTTCCACTGGCCGATGCTGTTGCCTTGTTTTTCACTGCTCCTTTTTTTGTGACTGTTTTATCAATTATTGTTGTCTGTGAACGCGTAAAATTAACTCAGTGGGCATCTTTGTTGACTGGATTTATTGGTGTGTTGATCATCATGTCTCCGGGATTCGGCATCTTTGATTCAGCCGCCATATTTCCAATTATCGCAGCCTTGACATATTCATGTACTGCTTTGATCACACGAAATGTTGCCGGCAGCGAAAGTGCTTCAGTGATAGGGTTTAACATGATGGTTTACTTTCTTTTAATGTCCGGAGTGTTAGGATTGTTACTGGGAAACGGCATAATGCTTGATGATCCTCATCCTAGCTTGGTATTTGTAACGCGTGCCTGGATTTTCCCTACGATTAAAGACCTGGGAATCATGATTGGAATCGGTATATTTGTATCCATTGGATTTTATTGTTTAGCCCAGGCTTATAGCGTGGCAAAGTCTTCGACCATAACACCTTTTGAATACGCCGGTATGGTACCGGCTGTTTTGTGGGGTTTTGTTTTCTGGAATGAGATCCCTTCTCCCACAACCCTTATTGGTATTTTACTTATTATCGGCAGTGGTTTGTATTTGATTCAACAACAAACCCGAAAAAGGACTGTATAAAATTATATTTTTTGATTATTGCTTTTATTAAAATCACTTTATATAACACTATAGAATATTTTTTTGTCTGTACTGCCAAAAATAATTAACATGTGAACAATGTCTCAAATCATTGTTCCTATTATAAATATGAACTTTTGTAATCTTGATGTTGAGCAATAATTTGCTTACCAAATGACAATTAAAAAATGTTTCGTTGAAAAGCTGAGATCTGCCCTTGGAGCTAAAAACACTAACTGCTGATAATTATGAACTTGCATTTATGGAACGAGGCCATGGCACACCCCTGGTTTTAATTCACGGGTCTCTGAGCGATTATCGTTCGTGGGCATTACAGATAAAAAATTTCAGCAAAAACTTTCGAACCATTGCCCTAAGCCTGCCTCATATTTATCTGAAACCTTTAAAAGCAAATAAGGACTGTGCTGTTATTTTGCAACAAGCTTACGATCTATCCTTATTTATAAAAAAGTTAAAGGCTGGTCCGGTTAACCTTGTCGGGCACTCCCGGGGTGGTGCACTTGCATTAATCCTGGCTGCCGAACACCCTGAACTTTTTCGGTCTGTCGTTCTTGCCGATCCAGCTCCTTTTGATTCAATAATTCCAAATTTACCAGAAGTTCTTGTTGAATTAAGAAAACGAAAATCCTTTATTATTGAGGCTATTGATCATATAAAAAAAGGTGAATTGGATATTGGCTTAGAAATTTTCACAGATGCTGTTTCCACTAAGGGCAATTGGAAAAAACTTCCTGAAGCCGGTAAACAGATTCGTCGAGAAAATGCATTATCTTTAAAAAACCTTATTTCTGACGGGCAGGTATCTTTTACCTCCAAGGATGCCGGAAAGATTGACATGCCTGTACTGCTTGTTACTGGCGAAAAAAGCCCTTTGATTTACGGGATAATGCATACGGCACTTGAAAACCATCTTAAAAATTTTAAAAAAATCCAAATCTTAAAAGCGTCCCATGGGATGCACAGAGACAATCCAAACTCTTTTAATACAGCTGTTCTTGATTTCTTAATAAAACATAATGATCAAGAACACAAATCTGATGATATGAAAAGATCAACATAGTTAGTGGTCCACTAAAAAACCTGGTCTATGAAATGCTCTAAGGAGACTAATGATTAAGGATCTTATTAAGCGCTGTATCAAACTCCCCCAACCCCAGGCAAATCTGTTTCCAAAAAAAGAGGGACCACTGGATCTGCCACTGGACCCTAAAAGTCCCTGGCCAAAATTCAGAGGCAATGCACTGCAGACCGGCCGCTCAAATGTAGAACCCAAAATCTCGGACAGGCTTCCCTGGGAATATCAAACAGGCAAGGGAATTTTCAGTTCCCCTGTCATTGACGATGACGGAACTATCTATATTGGATCTGCAGACCATTATTTTTATGCCATCACAGAACATGGCCGACTAAAATGGCGATTTGCCACAAAAGAGATCATTGATTCTTCTGCATTGCTTGATGACAGACAAAGGGTCTACTTCGGATCAGGGGATGGGCATGTTTACTGCCTGGACCGGAACACGGGAACACAGATCTGGAAATTCAAGGCCCATTCAACAAAAGAGGTGGAAGAAATATTTAATATTAAAACCTATAATTTAAACTGGTTTGAGGGCAATATGGCCATGCTGAAAGATGGTACCATCCTGGCCCCAAATGACAACTACCTGGTTTATGTTATAGATCGAGACACTGGAAAATCCAGCACCCGATTTTTAAGCAACGAGATGATCTGGTCCTGCCCGGCCGTGAACACGGATACTGATCGTATTTTCTTTGGTTCCTGTTTTATTGCAGCAATTAATTTTTTCTGTTTCAATGCAGGCACAGGGGAAAAAATCTGGACCTCCGGAGGTCTTGGCACAATTTCCGCCTCTTCCATGCTGACCTCAAAGAACCCGGACGGGGCTGTTATCGTGGGTGGGTTTGACGGTATATTAAGGGCAATGTCCCAGAAAAATGGAAAACAACTCTGGTCCTTTGGCAGTCGTGATCATATCTATGGCAGCCCTGCCCAACTTTCCTGCGGCACTATTGTCCAGGCTTCCTGTGACGGTACTGTCTATGGCCTGGACCCCCAAACTGGAAAACCAATCTGGACCTTTGACACCAGGGAACCCATCCGGTCATCTCCAGTGGTGGATGCAAAGGACCAAATCTATTTTGGATCAGGCGAAGGAAGGCTTTATTGTATTAATAAAGACGGCAGTTTCAGGTGGGCCTATCAATGCATTGACGGGAATCGCAATGATTTGAACGGATCCCCGGCCCTGGGAGACAACGGGATCTGCATTGCCGGAGAAAACGGGACTATCTTTTTTATCCCCTATGATTATCCCTTGACCAAAGCGGGCCAAAAGGACAAACGGTCTGTTCTTACCTCTGAAATAACCCTTCCAAGAGATGGCAGCCATTTCTTTTATGTAGACAAATTTGGCAGTCTTCTCAATGAATTACCCGAAATAATAGATGCCAATGATCCTATCATGCTCACCCATATGGTCAGAGAAGATGACAAAACTCTGTTGTCTGCAATTGATATCAAAAGCCTTAAGATCTCTTTTGCCGATGGAAATCAAGCCCGGATCAACATCTCTGCCAACCGCAAATTCATCACCCTTATCCCAAAAGAATTATGGACCGGTCCTGAAGGCGGGTTACTTGACATTCACATTCAATGCGATTTCATTACCCGGCTGAGACGTCTGGGTCTCAAGTTTTTTGGAGGCAAAAAAACAAATTCCCATGTGAGCAGATTCAAATTTCAAATTGCGCCTTACAAAGAGATAAAAAATGGTCCAGACAAACTGCCCATACCCTATGACATTCCTAAAAACCTTTCAGATCCGTCCAGTGTTTTTGAAATCAGTCGACTTTCCTGTCCCAGCCCCACCATGCTCCCCTCCTACAATCAGATCGGTTTTGATTCCCTTCATTACCTGGCCTGCATGGTTGAAGACTGCGGAGCCAATGCCATCCTCTGGGTTGTTCCCGGCAGACTGGATGAGGCAACAGGTAAAACTATTGTGAATCCGGTTTTAAAAGATGTTTATGTCCTGAACATGTCCTATGACAATGGGCTTTTGACTCTGTATAATTATGAAGGGTTTATGCTCAGTTTTGTTGGATCATGGGACATGCCATTTGCATTATATAGAATTGCCACACGGGTTGACCCGCAAACAGGAAAGATATTGAAAAAAGGGGCCTTAAATGCAGTGGCCCAGTGTGATAAAATCAAGATGTATGGAAAATTTTTAAAACTCATGGGCATGTCGGATATTAAAACCGGTCTCATGCATATCTGTGGCGGCCTGAACCTGGATCTATGGAATCCGGGCAAGGTCACAGGCCCTTTAATTGACGGCCAAGTGGATCTTAAAATAGGGAATAAATCAGCATTTGCCGACCTTTCCAATTGCCGGCTTAAAACAAAAGACCATGTGTTTGGCATCCTTTTGATCAATGCCCACACAAACCAGCACATTGCTGCCAATTATGCCCGTAAAACAATAGTTGAAACAGACGAACTGGGATATGCCACCGCCATTATTCTTAATTATGATGAGATTTTATTATCCGGCAATATCCGGGGTTATGTCATGGTGGATACCTATCCTGTTTTCAAGGTTGCAACCAATGTGGATAAGTAACCCCAACAAGACAATCCAAGGGGGAAAAATAATGCAAAGCCAAAAATCAGATGGGCAGACAAACCTAAGCAATGGATTGATAAACGATACGATCAAACTTCCCCTTGCCACCATCCTTTTATACAACCTGGCCGGTTTTGCCTTTAACCTGTATGACACCATACTTTATGCCTGGCTGCCCTATTTTTATACACCGCCGGAGAGTGCCCATGCCGTCCAATATGTGTCTCTCACACTATTTGGTGTTATCCTGGCTGCAGGCCGGATACTAGATGCGGCCACGGATCCTTTTGTGGGGTATTTGAGCGACAGGACCCATTCTCGGTGGGGCCGGCGAAAGCCTTTTATCTTTGTGTCCGGGCCCCTTCTGTTTATTTTCTTTGTCCTGGCCTGGCGTCCCCCCGTTGAAGGAACAAGTATTGTCAATGCAGTTTATCTTGGACTGGTCCTGTTTTTCTATTACTGGGCCTATACAGGATTCCTCATCCCCTGGCTTGCCACGCTTCCAGAGTTGAGCCAAAAGAACGATCAGCGTATAAAAATCGTGTCCGTGGGTATTGTTTTAGGCACCCTGGGAGCTATAATAGGTGGTGGCTTGTCTGGAATGCTCATTGATAAATACAGCCCATTTATAATGGCATTAATATTGGGATCTTTTGCCTTTGTGGCAGGAGGACTAAGCCTTTACGGGGTCAAGGAAAATTATGTCCCGCCCAAAGAGGCAACAGATAAAAAAGGCTTTATTAAGACCTTTAAAGAGGTGTTTAAGGACAAACAGGTACTTTCCTTTTGCGGCATGATCATGTTTGTACAGCTGACCTACCAGCTCATGCTCATGAATGTCCCCTATATGACCACCTTGGTTCTGGGGCAGCCAAAATCAGCCGCATCCGTACTCATGGGCGAGGTTATCCTGCTCATGGCCCTGTCCATACCTTTGTGGTATTTTCTTTTGAATAAATATCCCAAAAGAAGTGTGATGCGATTTATCATTGGTTTAATGAGCCTGGGTTTTTGCCTGAGCTTTTTTATCGGCAGGGTTAATATTTTTTCCCCTTATCTCCAGGCCATCATTATCCTGCCAATTGCGGCCATACCTATGGGGGGAATGTTTACAGCTTCCCTGGGACTTATTTCCGATCTTACGGATTACGGTGAACTCAAGAAAGGGACAAGGACGGAGGCCATTTATTTTGGAATATACGGGGTTGTGAGAAAAACAGGCTGGGCTTTTTGTTCCATTATTCTGACAACTACATTTTCCATATTTGGATACAGCCCTGAAAATTCTTTTGGAGTCAGTGTTATCTGGATCATCTGTGCCTTGTCCTGTATAATGGGTTTCATCTTGTTTATCCCCTATAAACTTGGAGATACCATGGAAGAAACAAAAATATTAATTGAAAAATAAAAACTGCCCATAAAAAGGAAATAAAATGACAGGGTCAAATTCCAAAAAAAATACTATTAACTTACCAAAAATCCAAAAAGTTGCAATCATTGGAGCCGGAGCAATGGGTTCTTATTTCGCAGGCAGATTTTTTGATACGGCCGGCTTTTCAACTGTATTGATTGCTAAAGGCCGGCGTCTGGAAAAACTCAAAACCAATGGTTTAATTGTTAATGGAAAATCTTATGCAATCTCGGCTATCCAACCTGATGAGGCTGATTCGCCCGTTGATCTCATTATCGTGGCCTTAAAACATCATCATCTTGAAAAAGCAGTTCAAGGTCTGGAAAAACTTATAAGTGATTCAACCACCATTATTTCTGTCATGAATGGTCTTGAGAGTGAAGAATATATTGGTTCCATCTATGGCATGGACAAGGTGCTATATACCATTTCTGTTGCAATAGATGCTGTACGTCATAGCAACCGGACAACTTATACCAAGCCGGGCAAACACTATTTTGGTGAAGCAGACAATACCCGTTTAAGCCAGAGAGTTCTTTGCGTTCAAGAAGCCTTTGACAGAGCAAAAATTGTTTATGAAACACCAAAAGATATGATCCGGATGTTGTGGTGGAAATTCATGATCAATGTTGGGATGAACCAGGCATCTGCTGTGATGCGAGCGCCCTATGGCGTTTTTCAGACATCTCCAGATGCCCGGGGTTTAATGGAAGCCTTGATGAAAGAGGTAATTGCATTGACAGATGTTCTGGGTGTTAATCTGACAAACCAGGATATAGAAGACTGGTATAAATTTCTAAATGTTTTATCTACCCAGGGAAAAACGTCAATGCTACAGGATATTGAGGCGGGACGTAAAACCGAAGTTGAGATTTTTGGAGGGAAAGTCGTTGAATTAGGCAAAGCACATAACGTACAAACACCTTTTAATCAAGCCTGCCTCCAAATTATTCATGTTTTGGAACAACAATATGGAAATAAGGAAAATTATAATTATGAAATCTAAAGTCGATGAAAAAAATTTCGATGTGACTTTTGCACGGCGGCAATTCGCCTTTTTTAAATTGGATCAATCAAAGCAATGGAGTTTTTTTGATAATGCCGGCGGGACCTTTGCATGCAGTTCCGTGGTCAACAAATTAACCCGATTTTATCAAGCCAACAAAGTTCAACCCTATGGTGATAACGCACTTGCCGCCGCTGCCGGTGAACAAATGGATACAGGTCGCAGAGTCATTTCTGAACTATTGGGCGTACCAAAAGAAACACTTACCCTTGGCCCATCAACGACTCAGAATATCAATACACTCAGCATTGCCTGCATGGCCTTTCTTAAGATGGGGGATGAGATCATTGTATCTGAACAAGATCATGAGGCGAACATTGGTGCCTGGGAAAGAGTGGCTCAAAAAACAGGGGCAACCCTGAATTTTTGGCGGATCAATGCAGAAGATGGTGAGCTTGAGCTTGCCCAATTTGAAAAACTCCTGAATAAGCGAACAAAAATTGTATGCGTGACACACAGCTCCAATATTATTGGAACGGTAAATCCTATCCAGGAAATTATTCGTTTAGGGCATAATTTCGGGGCAAAAGTGGTCATTGACGGTGTTTCCTATGCACCCCACAGATGGCCTGATATCTCATCGGTTGAACCGGATGCCTATTGTTTCAGCACCTATAAAACCTTTGGAACACATTTGGGCATCATGTATATAGCCCCGGATTTTATGGAACAACTGGCCCCTCAATGTCATTTCTTTAATATTGACAATCCCTGGGCTCGTTTAGATGCAGCAGGCCCTGATCATGCTTTAATTGCAGCTCTTGCCGGGATAGGCGATTTTTTTGGGACACTTTATGATCACCATTTTGGTTTTTCTGATAAGAGCCTGAACCACAAGGCAAAAAAAGTTTCAAGCATTATGAATCAACACGAGCTATCTCTTTGTAAAATATTAATCAAAGCGCTCAATCAATTGCCATTGAGAATCATTGGAAAATCAAGCATAAAAGGACGTGAAGCAAATATCTCCTTGATTTCATCCACCCATTCATCGTCTTTGCTTGCCTCATTATTAGCTAAAAAAGGTGTTGCTGCAAAAAATGGTCATTTTTATGCCTATAGAGTATTGAAAGCATTGGGTATAGATACCAATGATGGCGTTCTAAGATTGAGTTTTGCCCATTACAACTCAGAGGAAGATACCATACGCCTCATTGATGCACTGACTGCTATTTTTAGATAGCCTGATCAGTTTTCATATGTCCCGTATTTACGGACTGCAGCAACTGCGGCTTTTATATTTTCCATGGGGGTACCCGGCGCAATATTGCACAGGTAAAACCACAGGCGACCATTTTTTCCCCCAACCTTAACATAGTGTTTTACCCTGTTAAACACCTCTTCGGGGTTACTGGCTCTGAGAAAGACAGCTCCCACGCCCAGCAACAGCGGAAGATCATGCTTTTGGGCATAGTCCTTGTAAAATTCAGGGCCAAGGGCTTCAACATCAGGATCCTGGCCTTCCACAAACTCAGGGTTGGCCCGCAAACGGATATCCATTACTTCTTCTGGATTCTTTGCATATCTTTCCCCTGTCCAATTGGGCACGCAAACGGTTAATCCGCTTGCTTTGCGAAGCTTTTCTATATAGGGAGCAATGAATTCATCCATGATCTTTATATTGACGATGGGAAGAGAAGCCAGTGCATCAGCACCCATAAAAGCAGGCGTATGGGGAAATTTTTTTTTCAGATACTCAAGCCATGGAATGAGCAGTTCTTCTGTTACCCTTGTCATAAGTTCATGGGCAAATTTTGGATTCAGACACATGTCCATTATGAGCGTTTCAATTCCCCTTATGTTTGCAGCAAGGCTGAAGGGAGCGCAGAATGCCATGTTTGCCTTGACCCCTGTCAGTTCCTCAAAAACATTATACATGTCAATGACAAGGGAACATCTTCCTGCCGTGTCAAAATCAGGGGTGACAATTTTTTTAATATCACGCTCGTTCTGGATAAGAGGATGTGCCCGATCAATGTCCGGCATGATGTCATCGTGGAAGCGTAACTTCTGGCCAATTGCCTCAGCTTCAATATTATAAGTGTCTAAATCCACTGAAGGGATATCGATATCATATCTTTCGCAAATATCAAAGGTTCCAATATTCAACAATTTTGCATCGTGGAAAATCTTTTTGGCTGAAACCTTCATTTCCCGGGGCAGAAGTTCACAAATCTGGGCATATACGGGCACCCGGTCAGCAGTTCCTGTGGCAGTATCTGCGGCTCTCTGATATCCTTTTTGAAAGTGGTAATATTTCTTTTCAAGATTCATAATTGTTACCTGTTGTTTCCCTTCAAATTAGCTTCAAACGCCTCAAGCAGATCTTTAATCGTTGCTTTTGCGTCTTCAGAAAGAGCAAAAGGTTTATGATTCTTTAAAATATTTTTTGCCTTTTCATAAGCCATCTCTGTGAGATCTTTACCATTATTGGATTGCATCCATTGCGCCCGGGTTTTTCTGTCAAATACTATAGCCTGGGACTGGCTTCTTGTATGTTGAAATGTATGGTTATGGGTAAGATAGCTACCACCGGGACCAATCTCATCTATGAGATTCAAGACCATGGACTCTTTATCTACCTTTACTCCGCTGATCAGTTTATGGATATTTGTGATGCATTCATGGTCCATAATCAGTTTGGCATAATCAAAGGTCAATCCTGTTTCTAATCCTCCTGCTCCAAAAATCATATTGGCTCCTGACAGGGCAATAGGCAGTACGTTCAAGCTAAACTCATACCCTGCCTGGGCATCGGGAACTTTGGAATCACTTACTCCTGCACCGATTCGACAGGGAATACCATAATATTGGGCCATCCTTGCAATGGCTGTACCCACCATGCTCCATTCAGGAGCCCCCACTGAAGTCAGTCCTGTTTTCAAATCCATTATAGTGCTGCATGAACCAAAGGAAACATTAGATCCTTTTTTAACAGTCTGGGCAAGAACCAGTCCGCCAAGATGCTCGGCAAGGGTCTGAACAATTGTACCGGCAAGTGTTACCGGGCCTGTTCCGCCGGAAAGAGCCATGGCCATTATATCTACGTTTACGCCTGCTTCCAGGGCTGCAATAAGGGTTTCACAACATTGAGTTGCAAGGGTCAAAGGACTTGTGACACAGCATGAGCAGGTGCATATGGGGCGTTCACGTAATTGGTCCATTCCTCCCATTGCTGCTGCAGCCATCTTGACTATGGTTTCTACGCTGTGCTTATCCACCATGCCGATGGTAATATGTTTGCTGTTGTGTGTGATCAAAGATTCAAAATTGTGTACAGCCTGGGAAGCAGGTTTTTTATCTCCGGGACAAATCGTTCTTTGACAGAAGGCAAGTCCATCCAGAGCATCCACAAGCCGATAAACATTGTTGCAATCTTCTTTAGTTGTATTGCGGCACAGCTTGGTATCAAGATCAATAAGATTTACCTGCTCACCAAATGTGGAAAATCCCACATTACCCTTTTCCATATAAAAATCTTTTTCAGGGTCGCGGGCATAATAGGTCACACTTTTTGCCACACTTGCTATGCTGTCTGTAACCATCCATTCAGGAATTTTGACCAGCCAGTTTGGTCCTTTTTTTATAACTTGAGCTCCTGCGCTGCTTAAGCGTTCAGCAGCTTCTTCCATCTCCAAAAGCACACCAGTGTGCTTTAAAATGTGGCAGGCCCCAAGATGAATTGTTTCAAGTTCATCCTGGGAAAAAATATTTAATCCCATTCCAACAGCGGAATTTAAACCATTTCTGACCATAGCCATTTTTTGCCTCATTCTCTTTAAATGAACAATTGAACCTATCTCTAAAAAAATGGTTTAATCCCGAGTCCAGATTTTTAGGGGAAGATATAGTATAGAGCCGATTTTAAAAAATGCTCTTAAGATAAAAACTAAACTATTGTCAAGAAAAATATGGGTAAAATTATTCTATGTTTGAATAAATTTTTAAACGATCATCCTGCCATGATTTTTCTATGATTTGTCAGGTTCACAATATAACTGAATTTCCAACCGGAACGGCTTTGATAATAGTTCTATAAAATAGTTGTGCGACAAATTAAATGATGCAAATTATATTCTTTTAAAAATGATTGAATTTTATAAAAAAGTTTAGTCGAGATTAATGGCTAGAATATTTTTCTTTTTACCAAAATTTAAAGCCTCTTCCAAAGATCCCATGACCAAATCAATTCTTAAACCATTCAAATCGACGTTCATTCGATCTTCGGCTCTAAATACACCAATACCTTCAATATATATTTTTTTTCCTAGCCAACCTCTATTTACAAGCTCAGAACTGATCGCACACGTCCTGCCGACAATCGGCTTGGTCATGGTAGCTGTTTTTTCAGGATAACCATCTGAGTTGATTCCATTTGACCAGGGATGATATCCAGTTATAGTAACATTTGCTTTTGTGATTATATCCAATTTTTTTTCTTTAGCTTTGATGATTGATCTTAAATATATATCTTTGCTTTCATACAAAGATATACTTCTTTTCAAATCCTGGATATCGCGGGCTAAAGATGAAATTATTTTGGCATTAACAATATTGAGATCATGCTCTTTCTTGAATTGGCTGGCAAAAAATACACTGCTGAGACCTACTAAGAATAAAATAAGGATAGAATATATTCTAAATTTCATAATTATCAGTCTATCTGTTTTCAAAAAAAACCAAATTAGTAATAATAACCCTTAATGCTCCCATACTAAAAAATGACTAAAAGATTATTACAAGCTAACAACATAACCGCAAACTTAATCAGAAGGCTTCTACAAGCCAATTCCAGTAAACCACAAATCTACACTAAATGCCATAAAATTCTTGCCTTTGATTTGAATATCACCTGCCGGAGTTCTTACCTGGTAAAGACATTATAGTTCGGATTTTAATAAAATTTTAAAACCCTTATTTTAAAAAAAGATATTTTCCATTTTTGGCAGTTCAAATTAATAAAAATCTATTTTTCTGGAAAATCAATCTCACACTGGTCATTCAAATGAAGTCGAAAAACATAAATTGCTATTCCTATGACGGGTATGGCCAGCAAAATTCCAAAAACAGGAAGCAGGGTTATCCCTATAATAATAAGACCTATAGCTGCAGCCAGCAGCAATGAACCCAGCATTAATTTGGATATTTTCTGAGGTACACATTCTATTGCTTTCATGACCATCTCCTTTTCTTTAAGATTATTAAAGATCTGACAGCATTGAGTTTTTTGCATTTAAAAAACTTGCTTTTCTTTTAAAAATAAGGCCTTGATTTAAAAACGCAATCAATCGAGGGAAAAAAGAACTTTTCGGTGGGAGATAAAAACAAGCGATAGAATTGTTTTTTGATATTTTATTTACTTTGCCACACTATCTATATTATCATATGGATTGATCATATTATTACATGCATTCAGATAGTTTAATGGTGTTGGTACTATGGCAGGCATTCTGCTTTGGCAGGATGTGCCCATTGTATATAAGAGGAAATTTTTATGGCTAAAAAACCTTCCAACAACGAATTAGAACAGGTGAAGTCTCAGCTTAAACGCTGCAAGGAACAACTTGCTCACTCCTTTGATTTTATGGATTATATTCTTTCTAATGCCCGGAGTGCCATTGCAGTTTATGACAAGGATTTAAGATATATATATGGAAGCAAGCGTTATCTTAAAGATTACAAGGTCACCAAGCAAAATGTAGCTGGTAAACACCATTATGATATTTTTCCGGATATTCCGGAAAAATGGAAAGATGTGCATCAAAGAGCATTGTCCGGTGAAGTGATAACCGCAGAAGACGATCCTTATTTAAGAAAGGACGGCTATGTAAACTGGACAAGCTGGGAAACACGTCCCTGGTATGAATATGATGGTTCAATCGGGGGTATTGTCATATATAATGAGGTTATCAACGAACGCAGGGAGATTGAAGAGGCGCTGAAAAAGAGTGAGCTGCTACTTTCGACTCACCTTTTAAATACACCCATGGGTGCAATTTCCTGGGACTTGAATTTCAATACGATTGAATGGAACCCTGCTGCACAAACAATATTTGGTTATACCAAAGAAGAGGCAATGGGAAAACATATTACCCAGCTTATTCTTCCCAAAGAGCTGAAGGAATTTGGTGATGATCTTTTACAGGATCTGTTATCTGAAAAAGGTGGCGGACACAGCATAAACGAGAACCTGACCAAAGATGGCCAGCGAATCACATGCGACTGGTACAATACTGTCTTAAAAGATACTGATGGAAAAGCCATTGGCATGGCATCACTTGTACATGATATAACAGAACGCATACAGACACAAAAAGCACTGAAAAAAAGCGAAGAAAAATACAGAACCATTCTTGAAAGCATTGAAGAGGCTTACTATGAAGTCGATATTGCCGGAAATCTAACCTTTTTTAACAGATCATTGTGTAAGATTCTGGGATATTCCAAAGATGAATTAATGGGCATGAATAACAGACAGTATTTGGATGCGAAAAATACCAAAATTGTCTATAATGCCTTTAATTCTGTTTATAAAACAAAAAAACCTTATAAAGCATTTGATTGGGAATTTATTAAAAAGGATGGTTCTATTTGTTATGTTGAGACAACTTTATCTATTAAAGTTGATTCAAAGGGCCGGACAATAGGATTTCAAGGGGTTATAACGGATATCACGGAACAAAAAACAATTAAAGCCCAGCTTTTGCAGGCCCAGAAGATGGAATCAGTGGGGCGCCTGGCTGGCGGGGTGGCCCATGATTATAACAATGCCCTCAGCGTTATTATGGGTTACACCGAACTTGCTATGTCAGAGGTGGAGGACCCTACAGGAAGGCTTCAAGCCGACCTCAATCAGGTTCTCAAGGCAGGCAGACGAGCAACAGACATTACCCGCCAACTTCTGGCCTTTGCCCGCAAACAGACCATTGCTCCTCTTTCCCTTGACCTGAACGAGAATGTGGAAACCATGCTGAAAATGCTCAGACGTCTCATTGGTGAAGACATTGATCTTGCCTGGTTGCCGGGGAAAAACCTTTGGCCTGTGAAAATGGACCCTTCCCAGATTGATCAAATTCTGGCAAACCTGTGCGTAAATGCCAGGGACGCCATTGAGGGAGTAGGCAAAATCACCATCCAAACAAGTACCAAGATCCTGGACGACAGCTTTTGCACCGATCACACAGGTTTTGTTCCAGGCAAGTTTGTTCTCCTTGCCATAAGTGACAATGGCTGCGGTATGGACAAAGAAATTCTGCACAACATTTTCGAACCATTTTTCACCACAAAAGCTATAGATAAAGGTACGGGCCTTGGATTGGCAACAGTCTACGGAATCGTCCAGCAAAACAAAGGATTCATAAATGTCGAAAGTGAGGTTGGCAAAGGAACCACCGTAAATATTTACCTTCCACGGCATAAGGGCAAAACAGTAGAAGTTACCGAAGAAATATCAAAAAAAAGCCCCCAGGCCCGTGGTGAAACGATTCTTCTGGTGGAGGATGATATGCCAATCCTGAAACTAACTGAAAAAATCCTAAACGGGCTTGGTTACGAAGTCCTGGTTGCCAACACACCAAATGAGGCTATAAAGATTGCTCGTGAACATAAAGGCAACGTTCATTTGCTCGTCACTGACGTGATCATGCCTGAAATGAATGGACTTGAATTGTCAAAACAATTAAAACCCTTTTATTCAGATCTCAAATGCATGTTCATGTCAGGATATACAGCCGATGCCATCGAGCATCACGGGGTTTTGGACAAGGGAACTCACTTCCTTAAGAAACCTTTCTCCTCAAAAGAACTGGCAATAATCGTCAGAAAAGCAATTGGAGATGCTTAGTGGACGGCCTTGCCGATGTAGGGGAGCATAGTCATTTTAAGATGAGGCTTTTCATAACAATTCTATTGGTTATTTCTGTTCTGTATCTCTTTTGCGCTCCAGTTTCTGCCAAGTCCTATTTGGAGGGGTTGGAAGTCATTGTAATAGTAGAAAAGTGTAATTTAAGAAAAGCACCAGATACATCTAAAAAAAATGTCATAGTTGTCTTGTCAAAAAATGAAAAAGCAACTGTAATGGATACACTTACCAGGGAAGGACACCTATGGTATCTTGTTAAAACACCCAATTATGAAGGGTGGCTTTCAGCTTCTGTTTCAACTTTGAATAAAAAAATAAGTAATTTTAGCCTATCGGATTTAATCTACAAAAAAACCTTAATAAACCTGGAAAAAGAATACCCGGCTAAATACTTTAATTTATATAATAAAGTTAAAAAATATTATTCAAAAAAAGAATTTGATGATTTGTTATTAGATCAATCCAATCTCCTCCCACAGAGGGAATATCTGGATAAACTTGTTTTTCTGGCATCTCCTGTTTCAATTAAAAAGCAGAACAAGCAGCATAGGGACTGGGTTTCTATATTAGTAAATCAAAAGACCTTGAATAATGGAAAACTATTTTTTGAAAAGCATAAAATACATTTTTTAAACGCACAAAAAGATACTGGCGTTCAAGCCAGCGATATTATCTCCATTTTAAACTGGGAGTCTGCGCTTGGAAAATACAGAGGCAAATATGAGATATTCAAAATATTTATCCATCAATATTTTCATATTGATGAAGTTGAGTTTGAGCTCTTTAAAAAAGGCCATTATCAAAAAAAGGGGGCCATGGATAGACCCGCTGCTGTTAAAAGGCTTAAAAAAATAAAAAAACGAGCTCTTAATAACCTGTCACAATTATTAATTTGGGCAAGACAAACAGGTTTTGACCCAAAGATTGTAAAAGGATCCTGGGCAGGCGCTATAGGGATACCACAATTTATGCCCGCTTCCATGGCTTATGCAGTTGATGGAGACAAAGATGGTCTCATTGATTTAAATACGGTTCCAGATTCAATTTTTTCCGTTGCCACATATCTGAAACGTCATAAATACAAGGAACGAGGTAGAGAATATGCTTTTTATCGATATAACCACAGTGACATGTATGTCCGGGGTGTTAAATTGTACTCTGATAAGTTTAAAATGCTAATGCCCGGCCTAAACACTATAGAGTGAGTCAATTGAAAAATAATTCTTTAATTTGTAAAATTTTTTTTCTTTCTTCCATATATAGGTTGTGAGCGATTTTCAAATCAATTTTTTCAAATCTTATAGTATCCCCAGGGGTTGTCTGTGCAACCTTTGACAGATCCGTGGAAATAATAGTTGCAATTTTAGCATATCCGCCAACCGTCTGCTCGACCAATAAAATTATGGGTTGTTCATCAGGCGGTATCTGAATACTGCCGGGCATTGACGGTTCTGAAACAATGCTTTTAGGCATGTTGTTCTTTATGGGTACAGGGGCTCCCTGCAAACGATATCCCATGCGGTCAGCCTTTGCTGTAACCATATAATCAGTTTCAAACAAAGCGTTAATGCCTTGATCAAAGTGTTCCTCCTGGGGTCCCAAGATAGCACGGAAAATAGGATTGGAAGGATATTGGGGTATGGATTCAAGGGGAAAGGAACGGAATTTATTCAAGGTTTTTGCATTATTGGTTTGAAGAATATCCCCTTTTTGCAAAGACCTTCCCATAAATCCGCCGATTTTTCCACCCACATAGGTTGAATAACTGCCCATGATTTTGGGAACCTTCAGCCCACCACTAAAAGCAAGATAGGATCTACATCCGGATTGAATCTGTGAAATCGTCAAAATATCGCCGGGATTTACCCGTATGGATTTCCATTGCTCAATGGGTTTATCATTCAGGCTCATCCCCATTTTAGCACCCGTAAGGGCAATGTCCATTTTTTTTGTTATTTCCAGAGCCGGTCCCATTACCGTAATTTCAAGAACAGCCTGATTTTCATTATTTCCCACAAGGATATTTGCCACACTAAATGCAAAAGAATCTAGTACACCGCAAACAGGAATCCCCATCTGTTGATAACCAAATCTTCCTTTATCCTGAACAGTGGTAAATCCCCCTGGAGACAAAACTTTCAATGCACTCATCAGCTCTTCTCCTTTTGTGCAAGCAGGTCATATTCTATTTGGGATATCGGCTTAAACTTTATTTTATCTCCTGCCTTATAAAGAAAAGGGTTGGCTCGATCAGGTGCAAAGAGTTTCAAAGGCGTTTTTCCAATGAGCTGCCAGCCGCCCGGACTTGCAATGGGGTACATTCCTGTCTGATTGTTTGCTATTCCCACAGAACCTTCAGGCACGTGCATGCGTGGTGTTGCAAGTCTTGGGGTGTACAGTTTTTCATCCAGTCCCCCTAAAAAGGCAAACCCGGGAGTAAACCCTATCATATAAATCAAATATTCAGGTGTTGAATGAAGAAGGATGACTTGTTCCATTGTCAGACCATGGGCCTTTTGTACATTTTCCATGTCAGGACCAAATTTATTTCCATAACAAACCGGGATTTCCACAACCTTCCATGGCTCAATTTCTATTTTCTCTAGGGTATTTTCAACTCTTTGGATCAATTATGCAAGCGTA
>FLOH01001132.1_pt1 | contig 43538 bp, 37 predicted proteins | sample 756751 | NCBI WGS metagenome assembly FLOH01 (sample SAMEA4026879, study PRJEB14308) | marine metagenome | biome: coastal water; material: water | depth 74 m
TACGCTTGCATTCCAATTGAATTTTTATCCCTAAATTTACACAATAATTTAGTTGCGTTTATTACTTGAATTCAGCGAAATTAAAGCACTAGGAAATAAAAATCTAGGCTTAGATTTATTACCTGATGATTATCATTACCTTAATTTCTTTGAACAAATTTGTGTTATTTATTACGACGGAGACCAAATGATATATCCTGGTCTTATTAACTATATTGAGGGTGTGTGCGAATCAGTTTCCAAAGAACTCACGCCAATAGAGACATTTATTTTAAATATCTATTACGAAAGTCCCGATAATGATGAACCTATTGTAGAAGCAATATACGATAACCTATCTGATTATTTTAGTCACTATACAAATGCAAAAATCCGTAAAGCAATAGATAGATAACGTAAAGAAAGGTATATTACAGTACAAGTATTTACGATATATAATCTTTCTGTATTCAGTACCGATATAATTTAAGGGCATAATGAGTAAACATTATGCCCTTACTTGTGAATTGCTATTTTTGTACGGTTATTTTCTCTATCAATCTTTTTTAATGAAATTTGGCTCGAACCTTAGGTTAAATCAAAAGAAATCAAATACACTTTTTGTTTTTTGTATATTTAGATACTGATATGAATAAAAAGATAAGATGAATATTGCTTGATACATGCTGAGTAAAACGTATTAGTTACAAAATACAAAGAAGAGAAGTAAAAAATATATAATATGCATACTATCAGGTAATCAATAATATATGTTTAAAACATATATTATCAACTAAAAAAATCACCCATTTTAACCTTTGTGGGTGTTAAAATGGGTGGATAATCTATAAATCATTGATAATCAATGTTTATTGTGGACCTGGAGGGATTCTCTATACAACTCTTTAGCACTGATGTCTATTGTGTTTCTTAATGCTCTATTTTGTTTGTTTGTAAATGCCACTTTTTTTTTGCTACAGATTTTAACTCTATATTTTCCATTACCAGCTCTTCGTATCTTTTCATAAATGTTTCATGTACTTCCTCTTTTTTTCTTAGCATTTCACCTTCTCCTCGCATAAGCCATTCTGCAGATAATTGTGGATATCTGTTTAGTATCTTAACAAATGTACTGGCAGATGTACCCTCCTTTATGCTCGAATATACTCCTGTTTTAAATTCGCATTCCTTTTCAAAACCTCTACCAGATAGCCTTAAGTAGGATAAAAATATGTCCAAACGTTCTTTAATCATTTAGAATATGTTTAAGTAATTACAAATGATTAATGTGTTAACAGACTGTTATAAATCTGTTATTTAAACACAAAACACTGATAATATATTGATTATCAGTGTTTTGTGTTTTGTTTGTGGACCTGGAGGGATTCGAACCCTCGTCCAAACAAGAAACAAATACGCTTTCTACATGCTTATTTTCGCTTAAATTTTCGAGTTGCAACAAGACCGAAACTACCAATTGCAACCTTATCCTCTAAATTTTCACTTTGTGTGCGAGGCAACACAAAGCTATCCCTGATTTATTAGCACCTCTAAATCAAACCGCCTCAAGGAGAGGGCATTTGAGAGATGTCTCGTTCCGATACCTAGTATCAGAATTAAGCTAATCTACTGTTATTCGATTAAGCAGCAAGAGCGTAGTTATTTTCGCCTGTTATAAGGTTGTATATTCAGATTAAAGAGCGACTCATACAAGGCTCTGCATGCTTACATATCAATTTTACTCGCTGTCAAAACCAGTCAAGCCCAATTCCTATGATTTATTTTGCTACACTTACAGCACGAATTTCTCTTATCACCGTAATTTTTACTTGTCCAGGATAGGTCATTTCATCCTGAATTCTTTTTGCAATTTCTTGCGAAAGTTTTTCTGTAGCTTGGTCATCTATCTTATCCGCACCTACAATTACACGTAGCTCTCTACCTGCTTGTATTGCGTATGTTTTTGTTACACCTGGATACGACATCGCAATGTTCTCCAAGTCGTTGAGGCGTTTGATATAAGCCTCTACAATTTCACGTCTTGCTCCTGGTCTTGCTCCCGAAATAGCATCACATGCTTGTACGATAGGAGCGAGTAGGGTTTGCATTTCCACCTCGTCGTGGTGAGAACCAATTGCGTTGCAAATATCTGGTTTCTCTTTATACTTCTCTGCAAGTTTCATGCCTAAAAGTGCATGTGGTAATTCTGGCTCTTCGTCTGCCACTTTTCCTATATCGTGTAAAAGCCCTGCTCTGCGTGCTTTCTTCGGATTTAATCCCAATTCAGCTGCCATTACGGCACATAAATTGGCAGTTTCGCGAGAGTGTTGCAATAAGTTTTGTCCGTATGACGAACGGTATTTCATTTTACCAATTAGGCGAACTAATTCAGGATGTAAACCATGAACGCCCAAATCAATGGTAGTACGTTTTCCTATTTCTACAATTTCTTCTTCTATTTGTTTAGTAACCTTAGCTACTACCTCTTCGATTCGTGCTGGGTGAATACGTCCGTCAGTTACTAATTGGTGTAGCGACAAGCGAGCAATTTCTCTTCTCACAGGGTCGAAAGCAGAAAGCACAATTGCTTCGGGGGTATCGTCTACAATAATCTCCACTCCAGTGGCAGCTTCCAATGTGCGTATGTTGCGACCTTCGCGACCAATGATACGTCCTTTTAGTTCGTCTGATTCAATGTGGAATACTGTTACCGAATTTTCAATAGCCGTTTCAGTAGCCACACGTTGAATGGTGTTCACTACAATTTTTTTAGCTTCTTTATTCGCTGTCATTTTAGCTTCGTCCATTATTTCATTGATGTACGATGCAGCGGTAGATTCAGCCTCTTGTTTGATAGTTTCTATCAAGTTGTTTCTAGCTTCGTTGGCAGATAATCCTGCAACAGCCTCTAGCTTTTGTATAGCTTGATGGTGCAAACGATCTAATTCTTCTTCTTTTTTCTCGTTTAAGCTAAGTTGGTTTTCAAAATTTGTTTTTAAAGTTTCTAGTTCAGTTGTTTTTTTCTCTAGCTGTTTTTCTTCGTTTTCGATAAGCGTTTCTTTTTGCTTAATTTTTGCTTCAATGGATTGCATTTTAGCATTACGAAGAATGATTTGCTTTTCGTATTCAGCTTTCAATTGAAGGTGTTTTTCTTTTACCTCCAATAATTTGGTGTTTTTAAGCCTTTCAGCTTCCACTTTGGCTAATTCAACGATGCCATTGGCTCGAGCCTTTTGCAGACTTTGTACTGCTATGGCTGATACTGCTGCACCAACAATAAATGCAAGAATGATATAAATAATGAGTGTCATATGTTATATAAAGATTAATAAATAAATAAAAAACAATGCTAAGCCAAAAATAACGATGTTGGCGTTCAGAATTGCAAAGTCTTTTTTTTAAGTGCGTGGGAGAAAAAGAAAATAAAGGAGTTTACTCTTCGTTTTTAGTCTCTATATCATTGTCTTTGAAGTATTCAGCTAATCGATTGTCAATTGCTTTAATAGTTGAAATAAACGGCGATTTCGCTTTTTCTTCTTCTAATTGTACACAATGTAACGATAATTCAAACCCGACCATGATTACAAAATCTATGTCGTTCAGGTTTTTAGAGTATTTCTTTCGATAAGCTAAAATTTTTTCATTCAATTGTTTTGCTGCTTTTCGGTAAACTTCTTCTTCCTCTCGTTTTACCTTTATCGGATAAGAAGTGTCTAATATGTTTACTCTAATGGTGAGTAAGTCTTCCTTTTCCATGTTATTCGTTTAGCAGCGATATGCAATTGTCAATTTCACGCATCATTTTCGACAACCTCATTTTGCCATCTTTTATTTCTTGTTTCGATAAGGAAACAGTTTTGGCTACTTTTAAGTTGTCATATTTTTCTTGCAATTCTACTATTTCCTTGTGAGCGTGCATCAGTTCTTTGTTTTTCCTTTCATAATCATCATGTAATGTTGCAAGTTGAGATTGATACGAGGTCAATTTTTGCAACAATAATGAGATACGATTATCAAAAGTATGTAGTAACTTAGTATGCTCTTCAGTCATTTTTGTAAAATCTATACAAAAATAGAATAATTTGTATGAAAAAAAAAATATTTAGTCTTTTTTTACACAACTATTGCATAATAGAAATAAAAAGAGGTGCAAATCTTGCGAATTTGCACCTCTTTTTATGGTTGTACTATAAGAATACGAACTATCTTACTCTACGTTCTTTGATTCTTGCTTTTTTACCTGTTAATGCTCTTAGGTAATATAATTTAGATCTACGAACTTTACCGTATTTGTTGATTTCGATAGCGTTGATAAAAGGAGAATCTAGTGGAAAAATTCTTTCTACACCTACGTTTTCAGAAATTTTGCGTACAGTGAAGCGTTTTTTTACGCCGTGTCCTACAATTTTAATAACAACGCCTCTATATTGCTGAACACGTTCTTTTGTGCCTTCAATAATTTTGTACGAAACAGTAATGGTATCACCACTTTTAAATGATGGTAGTTCTTTTTCTGAAGCAAATGCAGCTTCTGCAACTTTTAATAAATCCATTGTTTGTGTTTTTTTTAGATTCAACATTACGGCGAAATATTACAGACTCCCATGTTCATGTAAGAGATTGCGCCAAAAACGATTGCAAAGATAGTGTTAGTTTTTTATTCTCACAAACTCTGATGATTTAAAATTCATTATATTTGTTTTTTCCCTTTATATTTATTTTCTTTGTGTAGATATATAGTTAAGTATAACCAATTCTAATACCTATAAAGTGTGAAGATGAACAGATATATTGCACTTTCGGTGCTTATTTTAACAGGTATAGCTGCAACGTATTTTTGCAATCCGCCAGAGCCAAGTATTGCCATTCAATCGCAAGCTATTACTGTGAATAATGAACTTGGCTTAGCACCTAGTCAGGCTATTACAGACTATGTGAAGCCATTTAAAGATAGTTTGGATAGCCAAATGAATGTTGTAATTGGCTATGCAAGAGAAGATATGACAAAAGGAAGACCTCAGAGTTTGCTGTCAAATTTTGTGGCAGATTTATTGTTGCAACAAGCGAATAAACTTATACCTACAGATATAGCGGTAGTAAATATGGGCGGGTTGCGGTATCCTATTCTAAAAGGAGATATAACTGTACGTTCTATATTTGCCGTAATGCCTTTTGAGAATGCGTTTGTTGTGGTCTCGATGTCAGGCGATGCAATTTGGCAATTAGCTACTGAAATAGTGAAAGTAGAAGGAGAGGGATTTGCAGGTATGCAGATTGTAGTGAAAGAGGGCGAATTGGCACAGGTAATGATTAAAGGAAAGCCTTTGGATAAAAGGGCAAGCTACAGCTTAGCTACGAGTGATTATTTGCTAACAGGGAAAGACGGTTTAACGGCATTATTGCAACATGAAGTCATTGTAGAATCTACCATAAAAATTAGAGATGTGATGCTAAACCATATACGGGAGTTAACGAAAAATGGAACCCCAATTACAGCTACTATTGATGATAGATATGTGGACTAGGATTTATTTAAGGGTGATTTTAAAATAATAGAACGATTTTATATGAGAATAATACACTATTTATATACTATTTGTTTGCCGTTGCTTATGGTTTCGTGCCAACAAGCGGAACGCCATTTGGTAATCTTACACACAAACGATGTGCACAGTGCTATAGAACCTGACGCCAATGGAAACGGTGGTTTTGCTATGCGTTTAGCCATTATTGATAGCATTACGCAATCGGAGGGAGAGGTACTGCTCGTGGATGCGGGAGATTATTTTCAGGGTACGCCGTATTTTAATTTCTTTGGTGGCGAAGTAGAGCTGGAAGCCATGAATAAAATGCATTACGATGTGATTACTCTTGGTAATCATGAATTTGACAATGGTGTAGAGGCTTTGGTTATGCAAATCAAAGCATTTAAAGGCATTGTTGTGTCTGCGAATTACGATGTGTCTGCTACGGGTTTGTCTAACTATGTTAAACCTTATACCATATTGGATAAAAATGGAGTGAAAGTTGGCGTGTTTGGTCTAGGAGTCAATCCACAAGGATTGATTAAAGAGGATTTATTCGGCGCTATACAGTATCTTAATCCAGTTGATGTAGCAGAGGAAATGGCAGAGAATTTGAAGAAAGAACAGAAGTGTGATGTTGTTGTTTGTCTTTCTCATTTAGGTTATTCGTATCCGAATGAACCTGAAAAAGTCGGCGATTCGTTGTTGGCTATTCAGACATCGAATATAGATGTTATTATTGGCGGACATTCGCACGATTTAATTATTGATAAGAAGTTACGGAATAAGATAGGGAAGGAAGTTACCATCGCCCAAATGGGAAGAAATGGCTTGTATATTGGAAAAATTGATGTTTGGATTAAGTGATACTAAAAAGCTCCTTTGAGGAGCTTTTTAGTAAAATCATATTATTTAAATTTGTAGAGCTTAAATAATAACGGTTTGATGTCTGTATTGTTCATAAAAGCAGAGAATTTGTCTGCACCTGTACCATAAGCATATAGCGGAACGGGCACTGGACTGTGGTCAGTGGTAGTAAATACCGCTTTGAGTTCCTTTGTTTTTCTGCTTTTTCCTGTAATCTGCATGCCTCCCGTTTCGTGGTCGGCAGTTATTATCACAAGCGTTCCTTTGTTTTTGTCGGCAAAATCCATTGCAATACCAACTGCTTTATCAAAATCCAATGTTTCTTGTATCACACCTTCTAGATTGTTGTCGTGTGCAGCCCAATCTATCTGAGAGCCTTCTACCATAAGGAAAAACCCTTTTTTATTCTTACTTAATATGTTTAAGGCTAATTTAGTAGCTTCTGGTAGCATATTTCCTCTACCATTTTGTATGCTGGGCATTCCGTTTTCAGCTAATAATACACCTTTCTTTTCAGTGGACGATTGCGCGGCTTCTTCTAATGAGAAATACATGCCATATCCTTTTTCTGTTAGTTTAGTTATCAAATTTGCACTGTCTTTTCGTTGCATAAAAAATTTACTACCTCCTCCAATAAAAACATCTAGCGAGGAGTTTACAATGTCCTCGGCAATTTCGTCTTCCATTTTACGATTGATTTGGTGAGCAACAAAACTAGCAGGCGTAGCATGCGTTACGGAGCTTGTTACCACAATACCTGTAGCGAGCTTATTTTTTTGAGCATCGTGTAAGATAGAATATACGGCAACGCTATCGGGATTCATCCCAATCATGCCATTTTTTGTTTTAACACCTGAGGCTAAAGCTGTTCCACCAGCAGCAGAGTCTGTAATGTATTTATTCGCAGAGTATGTGTTAATTAGCCCCACAGCATCTGCTCGTTCAATATTCAGCATTGTGTCTGCAGATACTCTAGCTGCATGTACGTGGTTTAATCCCATGCCATCGCCAATTAAAAATATCACATTTTTTACTTGAGCTTGGGTATTGAAATTAAATAGAAAGAAAGCTATCGAAAATAAGATTATCCCTTTTTGTTTCATGTTTGTTTGTTTTAGTTTTTGTATTAAATGAAGAGAAAACTATTCTTTCAAGTTGTCTAACTCATTTTTAATGTTTAGCAATTGTTTTTTTATATTTTGTAAAGAATCGATAATTTCAAAATTTTTTCTAGCTCCAATTTTATTGTCCTTTAGCCGTTTCTTTATACCATCTAAAGTTAAGCCTTTTTCTTCTTTTAAATGCTTGATAAGCAAAAGTTCATCAATATTCTCTTGGGTATAAAAGCTTGTTCCTTTGTCATTTTTACGCAGTTTGATGGTGTCGAACTGTTGTTCCCAAAACCGCACGGCCGATACATTCACTTGTAGTATTTCTGCTACCTCTTTAATAGAGTAGTAGAGTTTATGAGGTGTTGCGTCTGTTATTGTGTTATCTTGGTTGCTCATAATTAATCAAATACTCGTCCGTAATTTGCTGATATCTGCACCATTTGGTCGTATTCCTTCGGAGACAAATCCATAAAGTAATAGTTTTGCGGATTTTGTGGTTTACCTTTAAAACGCACTTCGTAATGTAAATGCGGCCCAGTTGATTTGCCTGTACTTCCCACTTCGCCAATTACTTCTCCCCGCACTACTTTACTTCCTCTACGTAGTTTTTTGGCAATTTTGTTCATGTGTGCATATACCGTCATGTATCCAAAACCATGGTCTATAAATACTGTATTGCCATATCCTTGCTGCCAACCAAGTTTAGCAACAGTGCCATTTCCTGTGGCGAAAATATCTGTGCCAGTAGGAGCAGAAAAATCCATTCCCTGATGGAAGCGACGAGTGCGATAAATGGGGTCGATACGCCATCCATAACCAGATGCAGTACGTTTTAAGTCCTTGTTTGGAACAGGCTGAATAGCTGGAATATGCTGTAATTTGCTTTCTTCTTGCTTGGCTAAAGTTACTATTTCGTCAAATGAATTAGATTGAATATATAACATCCGCGATACCATGTCCATTTTTTTGCTCGTGGCAATTACCAAATCGGAAGTACGCATGCGTTGCCATTTTTCGTAGCGATTATTACTCAGATTATTTCCTTTGCGAATGCTTGATGGTATAGAATCAACTTGTAGCACAACACGGTAAAAGTTATCATCACGCTGTTGTATGTCATTTAGTACCTCAATTACGGCATCCATTTGACGAGAAATAAGTTCGTACTGCGTACTTATGCGTTTATTTTCGGATTCTAATACTTTTTCGTTGGGTGATTTTATCGTAAAGATAAAAAGAACGAAAAAGACAATACCCATCAAAAAGCTTCCCAAAAAATATTGTCCGAACTTAATGAGTTTGTGCTTTAGCTTATTATCTATCCTGTCGTAGTTGAGTGTATGTTCGTTAAAGTGGTATCTTGCTTTTTTCATTCGGTTTATTTGGACTAAATCTGTGTCTTATTTGTGCAAACATGCACAACATACGCACAAAAATAAAGGAAATAAAATACAGACAACAAAAATAACAAAAAAAATACTAATTTTGTCGCTTGTTATCCATTTTAAAGGATTTTTTGTTTTTTATATTTTTGAAAGAAGAAAATTTAGTAAATCTAGTATATGAAATCTGCGAAAGAAATTAGAGAGTCGTTTAAAACATTTTTTGCATCAAAAGGGCATAAAATAGGACAATCAGCTCCCATGGTTATTAAGAATGACCCAACATTGATGTTTACCAATGCGGGAATGAATCAGTTTAAAGATATTATATTGGGGAATACGCCTATTGTGTATCCACGTGTAGTTAATTCTCAAAAATGCTTGCGTGTAAGTGGCAAACACAACGATTTGGAAGAAGTAGGGCACGATACCTACCACCATACAATGTTTGAAATGCTTGGCAACTGGAGTTTTGGAGATTACTTTAAAAAAGAAGCCATCGAGTGGGCGTGGGAGTATTTGGTTGTCGTTTTGGGTATTAATCCCGATTTATTATATGTTACCGTATTTGAAGGAAATCCAACAGAGGGATTGGAACGAGACAATGAGGCAGCGAGTTATTGGGCTCAGTTTTTGCCCGTAGAACGCATTGTGAACGGTAGTCAAAAGGATAATTTTTGGGAAATGGGTGATACAGGTCCTTGTGGCCCTTGCTCCGAAATACACATTGATTTGCGTTCAGCAGAAGAGAAAAAAGCCATTCCAGGAATAAATCTAGTTAACGAGAGTCATCCCCAAGTAATTGAAATTTGGAACCTCGTATTTATGCAATTTAACCGCAAAGCAAATGGCTCATTGGAATCTTTGCCAGCCCAACATGTAGATACAGGTATGGGTTTTGAGCGTTTGTGCATGGCTATACAAGGAAAAACGTCCAATTATGATACTGATGTATTTCAACCCATTATTCGTTCTATGGCAGCTATTGCCGATGTGCAATATGGTGCGAATAGAGAGCAAGATATTGCTATGCGTGTAATTGCCGATCATATTCGTACCATTTGTTTTTCTATTACCGATGGTCAGTTGCCATCGAATGCAAAAGCGGGGTATGTTATTCGTCGTATTTTGCGTAGAGCTGTGCGTTATGGTTATACCTTTTTAAACCAACGTACATCCTTTATGTACAAGCTTATACCTGCCTTAATTGATACGATGGGTAGTTCTTATCCAGAATTGGAGGCACAAAAAGGCTTGTTGGAAAAAGTGATTAAAGAAGAAGAAGAATCATTTTTACGTACTTTAGAAACAGGTATCCGACTCTTGGATAAGGTAATAGCCGAAGCGAAAAATAATGGACAAAATGCTATTAGTGGTACAGATGCATTTGCACTTTATGACACTTATGGTTTTCCGCTTGATTTAACGGAGTTAATCGCAAAAGAAAACCAAATGAGCGTTCAGATTGCTGAGTTTGAGCAAGAAATGCAAAAACAACGCGAACGTGCTCGCAATGCAGCCAATGTGGAAACGGGCGACTGGATAGTGGTGCGTGAAGGAGACTCGATGTATCACGGATACGATTTTTCAGAAATGGATGTGCAAATGTTGCGTTACCGCAAAATGGTGCAAAAAGGAAAACAATTCTATCAACTTGTGTTTGACCGCACGCCTTTTTATGGCGAAATGGGTGGACAAATTGGTGATACAGGAGTGATTGTGTGCGAAAATCAAACAATCAATATAGTTGATACCAAAAAAGAAAACGGGCTGACAGTACATATTACTACAGAACTACCAACAGCCATCGAAAGTAGCTTTAACGCTAAGGTGGATCTAGAAAAACGTACCAAGATAGCCGCTAATCATACAGCTACGCACTTGTTGCACGAATCTTTGAGAGAATTTCTGGGTACACACGTAGAGCAAAAAGGCTCATTTGTATCTGATGAAGCCTTGCGTTTCGATTTTTCTCATTACCAAAAAGTGTCTGTAGAAGAATTAAAAGCTATAGAAATAGCGGTAAACAAAAAGATTCGTCAAAACCTACTCCTTACAGAATACCGTAATGTGGCTGTAGAAGAAGCAACCCAAATGGGTGCTATGGCATTATTTGGCGAAAAATATGGAGAAACAGTGCGTGTTATTCAATTTGATTCTTCTATCGAATTGTGTGGAGGTTCGCATGTGCATGCTACAGGAGAAATCGGCATGATTAAGATTATTCACGAAAGTTCAGTAGCTGCAGGTATTCGCCGTATTGAGGCTTATACTGCTGAAAAAGCGGAACAGTATATGGATACTCAGCTAGATATATTGCTTGAAGTAAAACAGCTATTTAATAATCCGACGAATTTAATCAGTGTTATAAGTAAATTTCAGCAAGAAAATACGCAACTAAAGAAACAAGTAGAAGGTTATGTACAGGAATATGTGAAACAAGCAAAACTTGATTTGTTGCAAACCGTACAGCATATCAATGGAGTGGATATCATTGTGATGAAAACATCTGATTCAGCTACTATTTGCAAAGATATTGCGTTCCAATTTAAATCGCAGTTTGCAACGAAAGCTTTTGCTTTTATTGCAGCGACAAATGCAGATGATAAGGTAAGTATTTCAGTATTGCTTTCTGATGTTTTAGTAAAAAAAGGAATGAACGCTTCGGCACTTATCAAATCCATATTTGCTGATATTGACGGTAGCGGTGGTGGACAAGCATTTTTTGCAACCGCAGGAGGTAAAAACGAAGCAGGAATAGATGTGGCAGTAGAAAAAATTAAACAAGCCATTACAGCTTAATGCAGACAGGTAATTTGTCGCAAGACAGATATTCCATAAGCAAGGGCGTTGATACACTGTGTCAACGCCCTTACTGTTTTATATTGAGATTATTCTTTTTCTATACGCTTTATCAAATATATTAATGAGGGAAGGTGGTCGCTGTACCCATTTTGATATACGCCTCCTGCGTGTGTTCTAAATGGATATCCTTTGTATTGCCCTTCTTGTCGGATAAGAAATGGAGCGTGGAAGATTTCTGCTTTCCAAAATGTTAATTGGTCTTTATCTTTCCCTATTAAGCCTGATGAGATAATAATTTGATCGAATAAATTCCATGCATCTCCGTAAGCCAAAGAACCAATACCTTTGCTAAAAAGCTCCCAAGAAGTATTGTATAATCCACCTTCGGGTGTTTCTTTTTGCTTTCTTTTTGCATTCAAGGCAACTTTTACGCTTTCGTTGATAGGATCATCATTCAGGTCGCCCATAATGATAATCTTAGCATTCTTATCAAGTGTAATAATAGAGTCGGATATATGTTTTGTTAGTAAAGCAGCTGCTACTCTCTTGGGACGAGAGTTTACTTCTCCACCTCTTCGCGAAGGCCAGTGATTTACAATTACATGAACCTCTTCGCCGCTCATAATTCCACTCACGAGTAATTGGTCTCTGCTACGGCGAGAGGAATCTGCACTTAAATAAAATGGATAACTTTTTACATTGGTAACATAAAAATCACGAGGATTATAGAGTAAAGCACAATCCACTCCTCTATAGTCCCCTCCATCAATATGTACTATTTGGTAATTGATGTGTTTGATAGGATCTTGTTTTACTAAATCTTCCAACACACTACGATTTTCCACTTCTGACACTCCCAAAATAGAAGGACCCATAGGGGATAAGTCCGTTCCAATTTTTGAAATAGCATATGCCATATTGTGTAACTTAGATGTGTATTTTTTCGTATCCCATTCTATGGAGCTAGTTGGAGTGTATTCTTTGTCATTATCTCCAGGAATGGTATCGAAAAGATTTTCTACATTGTAAAAACCTACACAATAAAGTTCATACTCCTTTGTGTCTTTTGCAAACGCACTTGCAACAACAAACAATAAAGAAGCAAGTAAAAGGATGGATTTTTTCATATTCTATTAATTAAATGTTAGGATAAATCTTTCAGAACTACATTTACCTTATTCTATAGTGCAAAAATCAGTTAATTCATATAGGTGTAATCGTTTGGCAATTTGTTTTTCTATTCTTGTCAATATAAAACACCTTAATTCACTTTTTTATTATCTCTATTTTTCTTTTTAAGAGCAAGAGATTATTCTATTCCCAAGGTATCAATAGTACAAATATGCTCATTTTATTTATATACTGGAGCAGAGTATGTGTTAAAATACGGATTAATTTATAAACAACTGTTTTTAATTGGAACTTTTATGCTTATATTTGCGTAACACAAAATGGATGTTTTAACGGCAAAATAGAAAATGGCTGTTTGTTATCATTTTACTCTATAAGCAATAAAATCAACTTGTATAAAAAAATACTAACTATATGTTCATGAAAAAACTCTTACTCTTAATGTTGCTTATAGCTAATGGGATATTAGCTGTAGCACAAACTGGCATTCAAGGTGTAGTCCGCAATGCTACGACTGGTGATGGTATTCCCAATGTACAGATAATAGTAAAGAAACAGAACGTAGTGGCGTTTACAGATGAGTTGGGAGAATTCAAGATAACGGAATTGCAGGCTGGTAGTGATGTGTTGGAAATTGTTCACCCAGTGTATTCTGCCAAAGCTCTTCAAATAATCATTACTGCGAATAGGGTAACACCAATAGGTATTATTAGAGTACGTGATGAGCAAACAGTAGTACGTGAGGTAGCACAAGATGTAGCCAATGTAATTACGCTCGATGCAGAAATGGGCTCGAGTGAGGAGAATACAGGTGCTTCTGCACGTGGTACGTCGCTATCTGCACGTGGAGATGTGTATGCATCAGCCGCTAGTTATACTTTTGGAGCCATGCGTTTTAGACCACGTGGATATGACAATACGTATGAAACTACTTATATTAACGGAGTTAATTTTAATGCCTTAGCACGTGGAAATTTCAATTATTCCATGCTAGGTGGATTAAATGACGCTATGCGCAATAAAGATGTAAATCAAGGTTTAAGTCCTTCTTCGTATTCTTATGGAAACATAGCAGGAGTAACCAATATTAATACGAAAGCAAGCCAATATCCTACTGGTACACGTACCAGTTTAGCTTTTAGCAACCGTTCGTACACTTTGCGTGCACAAGCCTTGCATGCCCGTGATTTAGGGAATGGGCTGTCGCTAGCAGTTTCTGGTATTGCTCGCTGGGCTGACGAAGGTATTATAGAGGGTACGTTTTATAATTCTGCTGGATTGTTTACTGCTTTGGAAAAGAAATTCTCCGATAAGCATAGTTTATCCCTAACTCTTTTTGCAGCTCCTACGCAAAGAGGGCAACAAGGTGCTACGCTTAAAGAGGTATATGATTTAGCAGGAAGTATTTACTACAATCCATACTGGGGATATCAAGACGGTAAACAAAGAACTTCGCGCGTAGTAAATTCTGTTGACCCTACGGCTGTGTTGAGCTACGAATGGAATATTAGTCCTGAAGAAACACTTCGTGCAGGAGTAGGTTATCATTATTCTTTCTATAGCAATTCGGCATTGACTTTTTACAATGCTCCTGATCCACGTCCTGATTATTACCGTTATTTGCCAAGTTATCAAACCACGACAGAAGGACGAGAATTTATAACTAATTTGTGGGAAACAGACAATACAATTTCTCAGCTAGATTGGAATGAGTTATATAGAGCCAACTATGGTGTAAATGCTTCTGATGAGGCAAATGGTACAATATCTTCTGCAAAATATGCATTGGAAAGAAGACACAATGATTTGGAAGAGGCTACTTTTAATACCTCTTATATTAATCAATTGACCCAAGCGCTAAAATTAACTGCAGGAGTTGAAGTGAAAAATAACCAAGGAAAACATTACAAAACGATGGATGATCTATTGGGTGCCAACCAATGGATAGATATAGACCAATTTTCCGAAAGAGACTTTGCTGATGATACGGATATAATACAAAACGATTTGCGTAATCCAAATCGTATAATTGGTGAAGGCGAAATTTTTGGTTATAACTATAGAATGAATGTATTTAATGCGAAGGCTTTTATTACGAATAATTGGACTTTCTCATCCATTGACTTATACTATGCTGGACAAATGTCTTATACACAGTTCTTCCGAGAAGGATTTATGGAAAATGGTAGAGCAACAAATCAAGGAGTAGGCTCGTATGGAGTAGGAAATGTGTGGTTTTTTACAGATCCATCTTTTAAAGCGGGTGCAACTTACCACATTGATGGAAGAAATCGTGTAATGGTAAATACTTTAGCTGAACTTAGAGCGCCATTGGCACAAAACTCCTATGTATCGCCGAGAATTAAAGATCAACTAGTACCCAATTTGACGCAAGAACAAGTAATTGCGTATGATGGCGCGTATGAATTTGTATACCCATCTTTTAGAGGTCGTATATCAGCATTTCAAACTCACGTGTACGATGCTGTAGAAACCATGGGCTATTACGATGATGAAAAACGTACGTTTGTAAATCATTCGTTATCGTCATTAGATAAAATATATCAAGGTGTTGAACTCGGTTTCTCTGTGAAATTACCTTATAGTTTAACCTTATCAGTTGCAGGAACGCTAGCTGATTACCATTATACAAGTAACGCAGATGGTATTATGAGTCCTGAAAATGGTCGTTTTGAAGATGGAGTTGTGGGCGATATTGCAGAGCAAGTCAATACTAAAGGATTAAAAATAAATGCAGGGCCACAAACGGCCGCTAATATCGAGTTGGGCTATGTACATCCTAAAATGTGGTTTGCCGAGGTTTCTGTAAGTTACTATGATGATAATTACCTAGACTTTTCGGCTAATCGCTTCCGCCCAAGCAATATAGCAAAATACGATACTGATGCTAAAATGGCGGCTTTTGGTACGCAAGAAAAACTCCCTTCTGGATTTTTAGTAGATGCTTCTTTGGGTAAAATATTCTATTTAAAAAACAGAAGTGCTGTTAACTTTAATATTAGTGCCAACAATGTGTTAAATAATACGAGTATGATTACAGGCGGTTACCAACAAGCACGTTTGCCTTTGGATGATGGGGTTATAGATGATACTAAATTAAATTTGTTTGGTAACAAATATTACAACGCCTTAGGTTTTAATTTCTTCGTACACGTAGGGTATAGATTCTAATAAACAACAACATAAAATAGAAAGATATGAAAATAAGTCAATTAATTCTTAGCGTGGGTGTTGTAATACCCTTACAAGCGTGCTATCCCAATTTTACAGATATACCTTTGGTTCAGGTGCAAGGGGAAGAACGAGCTGCTACTTATACTATAGCTGAGGTGATAAGTGAATTTACCACTCCTACCAGTTTGTTTTCGGTAACTCAAATTATAAGTAATGAAGATGTTGTTATTAAGGGTATTGTTACCTCAGAGGATAATGCTGGGAATATTTATAAATACATTATTGTGCAAGAAGAGGGAGACAACGCTCAAGCTCTTCGCATTTCCATTGATGCAGGCAGTTTATCTGGAATATATCCTCTAGGTCAACGTGTAACAGTAAAGCTTAACGATTTGTGGATAGGGAATTACGCGCAATCTCCTCAAGTAGGCGTATATTATGCCAACACAACGAAAACTCCTGTTCGTGAAGAGCCTGGTAGAATTGCAAAAGTAATTTCAGACCAATACATTATGCCTTATGGAATGCCCGTGCCTGCTGCCGTTGTACCCAAGGAGATGACCATAGCTGAGATACGTGCAGCAGGACCAGAACTTTACAATCGCTTGGTGAAAATTAAAGATGCTACTTTTACTGGAAAAGGGTCGGATTTTGGTAAGCCAGCAACAATTCCTGCTAGCGAGAAAATTTTTGCACCTTCCACAGGTGGTATTGGTTATCCTCAGTCTAGAGAAATTACCGATGGAACAGGTTCGCTTTTTGTTTCTACAAGCGAGTATGCTCGTTTTGCAGAGAAAAAATTGCCAACAGGTACGGGTGATATTGTAGCCTTAGTAGGATGGTACAATGATAGAGATGTAACTCAAGACCCAACAAAAATTTACCATCAACTTACAATACGTTCGTTGAGTGATTTGAGTGGTGGTTTTACGTTTCCCGAATAATACATTTTAAATAAATAGATATGAAAACAAAAACTAATTTCCTTAAATTATGGGCAATATTACTTGTCGTAATAGTGTTTGGTGCATCGTGTACTAACGTTGAGCCAACTCCTAATCCTAATCCAACTTCGACGGATAAATTACCTGTAATAGAATCGTTTGCAACTGGTTTTGGTAACTTTACACAATTTAGTGCAACGGGCGATCAAGTATGGGAACATACTGCTCAATATCAATATGTATTGATATCTGGATATGTTAATTCAACAAATTTAGCCAATGAAGATTGGTTGGTTTCGGGCGAAATTGACTTAACGGAAGTAACGGCAGCGAAATTGACATTTGATCATGCCTCACGTTATTTTGGTACTATAGCAACAGAAGCTACGATTTGGGCATCCGAAAATTACGAAAGCGGAGATCCAACAGCAGCTACTTGGACACAGGTAACAACACCTGCATTCTCCGATCAAGGTAGTTGGACGATGGTAAGCTCTGGAGAAATTAGCTTAACCGCTTTTGCTGGTAAAAAAATAAACATAGCATTCAAATATATCTCTACTACTACAAAAGCAGGTAGCTGGCAAATAAAGAACTTCAAAGTGGAAGAAGGAGAAGCCGTTATCGATCCAATAACAGAGATAGAAGCAGAAGGAGCTGGCACAGAAGCTTCGCCGTATAATATAATGGCAGCTATCAGTAATCAAGGTGCTAGTAACTGGGTAACTGGTTATATTGTAGGTGTAATTGACGGAGAAGGGATGAATATTACAACAGAGTCCAAATTTGACGCTCCTTATACTATTCAAACCAATGTGTTAATGGCAGATACTCCAGATGAAACGGATTATAATAACTGTATGCCCGTTCAGTTGACTGCAGGAGTTATTAGAGATGCTTTAAATCTTGTAGGCAATGCTAGTTTAGATGGTGGAGCGAAAGTAACTGTATATGGTTCGTTAGAAGCTTATTTTGGAAAACCAGGAATAAAAGCACTTAGTTATTTTGAAATAGAGGGTGGAGCTACAGGAGGTACAAAACCTGTAGATGTTACAGGTGCTTATTTGTCAGAAACATTTGCTGCAAATCAAGGCAGTTTTACTCTTGAGAATATTCTATTACCTGAAGGAGGTTCTTATGTGTGGATATGGAATACAAGTAAATATATGAAAGCATCTGCCTTTATCAGTTCTGCTAAAGCATCAGAGTCATGGTTAATTTCGCCAAGTATTGATTTGTCTAATGCTACAGCACCTAACTTGACATTTGAGCATACTGGGAAATATTTTACTACAAATAAACTGACTGAACAAACGGTGTGGATTTCTACAAATTATACAGTAGGAGCACCTTCTACAGCTATCTGGACACAACTAATAGTACCAACATGGCCAAGTGGTAATGATTGGACGTTTGTATCTTCGGGTGATATAGATTTATCAGCATATACGGGTAATAGCAACATCTGTATAGCCTTTAAGTATGCAAGTACTACCGCTGGAGCGGCTACATGGGAGATTAAAAATGTAGTAGTGACTGAATAACTTGATTGCTATGTAACAAAAAAGGAAACACGAAAGTGTTTCCTTTTTTTATGTGAAATTTTTATTAAAAAAATTATCCTAAATAACTTTTCAGTAATTTGCTTTTGCTGCTGCTACGCAATTTGCGAATGGCTTTTTCTTTAATCTGACGTACACGTTCGCGTGTTAAGCCAAATTTATCGCCAATTTCCTCTAAAGTCATTTCTTGACACGAGATACCAAAGAAGGATACAATAATGTCTTTTTCTCTGTCACTAAGCGTACTCAACGCTCTATCAATCTCAATAGAAAGTGATTCGTTTAATAAGGATCTATCCGCTACAGGTGAGTCATCGTTTACCAATACATCCAATAGACTGTTATCTTCACCTTCTACAAAAGGAGCATCTACCGAAATATGACGACCAGATACTTTGAGTGTATCGGTAATCTTTTCTACTGGAATATCTAATGCTTCCGCCAATTCTTCAGGTGAAGGGCGACGTTCATTATCTTGTTCAAACTTAGAAAAGGCTTTGTTTATCTTGTTGAGAGAACCTACCTGGTTCAGTGGTAGTCGCACAATACGTGATTGTTCTGCCAAAGATTGTAGGATAGATTGACGAATCCACCATACAGCGTATGAAATGAATTTAAATCCACGTGTTTCGTCAAACTTCTCAGCAGCTTTAATCAGACCAAGATTTCCTTCGTTGATTAAGTCAGGAAGACTAAGACCTTGATTTTGATATTGTTTTGCTACCGAAACTACAAATCGTAAGTTGGCTCTAGTTAGTTTTTCGAGAGCAATCCTATCTCCTTTTTTTATGCGCTGAGCTAGCTCAACTTCTTCTTCTACTGTGATAAGGTCTTCGCGTCCAATTTCTTGGAGGTATTTATCCAGCGAAGCACTTTCTCTATTAGTGATGGATTTTACGATTTTCAGTTGTCTCATAGTGCGGGCAAAATTAGTCTGCAAAGATAGTGAATATAACCGAATGAACGAAATATTTTCTAGCCATTTCCGCTTTGTACTCTCATTATTAATACAAATATACGCTCAAGTGTGTATTTCGCAGCAGTAAGGTAATGTTTTATTTCAGTTTAATACGTATCTTTGCAATACTATAGTAGGTCGGTTTGTCGCCGTTCATCCAGTGTGAAGGGAGGAAAGTCCGGGCAACGTAGAGCACCATGCTTCCTAACGGGAAGTTGTTCGTGAGGGCAAAGTAGCGTAACAGAGAATAACCGCCAAACCTCGTGTTTGGTAAGGGTGAAAAGGTGAGGTAAGAGCTCACCGGTTTGCTTGGCAACAAGCAGAGCCGTACGTCTTATGGGTTGCAAGACCATGTACACCGACGCATGTAGGGCTGCTCGTCCGAGGTCGGGGGGTAGGTTGCTAGAGGCAGCAAGTGATTGTTGTCGTAGATAAATGACAAGCGTTTACGCAAGTAAATACAGAACCCGGCTTATAGACCTACTATTTTTTAAACTTTACTATTATGTATGGGAAAGCTGAGTAGATTGCAAGCATTTTTTAGAAAAACCGTGTATTTTTTACGCTATGATATTTGGCGTACGACTGACGATGAAATAACAGCAGCGAAAAATCACATATATAGTACGATTAAAATCTTTTTAGTCTCCATAAGAGGATTTATGGAAGATAAAATATTGGCTAAATCTGCTGCGTTAACCTATTACACCTTGTTTTCTGTCGTTCCTATTTTGGCACTAGTAATAGCTGTGGGAAAGGGTTTTGGTGTACAATACTATCTTCAAGAGCAGTTTATTTATCTTTTTCCTGGACATGCAGAGGTGTTAAACGAGGCTTTTGTTTTGGTCGATTCGTATATTCAGCAAATTCAAGGAGGCGTTTTTCTAGGTGTAGGCTTCTTGCTTTTATTTTGGTCGGTTATTACTGTCTTTTCTGAAATAGATGTAGCTTTTAATGACATATGGCACATAAAAAAATTACGCAATACGTTTCGTCGTTTTGCTGATTATTTTTCTATGATGTTGGTGTTACCTATTTTACTCATTGTATCAAGTGGATTATCTATTTATCTTAATAGTAGCATTCAGGATATTTATTTCTCCTCGCTTATTATGCCTGTGTGGTATGGCTTTCTGAAAGTCTTACCTTTTTTGATAAATATTGTTATTTTTACCTTGATGTACTTATTTTTTCCCAATACAAAGGTGCGATTTAGTGCAGCTTTACTAGCGGGAATTGTAGCAGGTGTACTCTTTCAACTGTTTCAGTTACTATATATTAGCGGACAGATTTGGATTTCTTATTATAATGCTATTTATGGTAGTTTTGCCGCTTTTCCTTTACTGTTACTTTGGTTGTGGGCATCGTGGGCTATTATTTTATATGGTGCTGAATTTGCTTTTTCCGCACAAAATATAAAAAACTACGAGTTTGAATTTGATGTGAAAACCGTGTCAAGAAGGTACGAAAACTTTTTATACATTTTAGTTGTATCCATTATTGTAAAACGGTTTGAAAAAAAAGAGACAGCCCTCACAGCCGAACAACTCTCAACTAATCATAAGATACCTTTTCGTTTGGTAAATAGGATTATCAATAAGTTATTGGATGCTGGCATTATTATAGAAGTATTGCCTAATGACAAAAGTGAAGATATAACCTTTCAACCAGCTATAGACATTAACCAGCTGACTATCGCTTATTTATTTCAGCAATTGGAAAATTTAGGCTCGGAGAATTTTAAAATAGATACCATCGTAACTTACACTACACACTGGCAAGCCATGTTGTCATCACAATTGAGTGCTCAAGAATATTCTTCATCTGTGTTACTCAAAGATTTGTAGGTTGTTTAAAAAATACCCCGTTTATTTAATTGTCGCTGATATGCACGTGCTTTTCTCATGTGCTCTTGGAACGTGCGACTAAAATCGTGGGTGCCCGAGAAATCTGGTTTTGCACACATAAATAGATACGAATGTTTAGTGTGATGCAATACAGCGTTGATACTTTCTTTACTCGGAATACGAATAGGCGACGGTGGTAATCCTTCGTATATATAGGTGTTAAAAGGAGAATCAACAAGCAAATGTTTTTTTAGTATGCGGTTGATTTCAAAATTGCCGATGGCATAACGTACAGTAGGATCAGCTTGCAAGGGCATACCTTTTCTTAAGCGATTAATATACAGTCCTGCCACTGTTTTTTTATCTTCAAAATCATTCGTTTCTTCTTCTACAATGGAAGCCAAAATATGAATTTCGGGAGGTGATAATTTTATTTTCTTTGCTAATGATAAGCGTGATTCATTCCAAAATGTTTGGTATTCCTTTTCTATTAGAGACATAACGGTATCTATCTCAACATCCCAAGTGAGCTCTGCGCTAAAAGGTACAAATAAACATAGTGAATTGGCAGAATTCAGTTGGTATTTCTCTAATAAGGTAGAATCTAAAAAATGAGTGATTAATGAGGTCGAATCTATCATCAACTGCTTACTAAGATTAGAAGCTACTTTCTCCGTAGAGCGAGCAGAAACAAGGCGCAAGATTATTTTGCTTTGTAAACCATGCGTAATGCGGTTGAGTAAATAGCGGTTGGATAAATTGGGTTCAATATCATATTTTCCACTTTGTGGTGGGGTTGAAGCATATTTTAGTTGCACCGCCAATTTGAACGAGGAAGCACACAAAATAGCATCCATTTCGTGTAAGGATGCAAGCACATCATCCCACGATTGGTTCGGATATACATAAATATATTGTTTGTTTTCACCATTTATATTCAAATTCGGAGCAAAAAAAGAGGCATATAGCAATCCTGTTATTGTTACTAAAAGCAAGAACCCAATAACAATGCCTATTTTCCAGTTTACTATGTATTTCATGTATGTTCCATTTATTTGATAAAATAACGCTCTTTTTTAGAAATATTGAATGAGAATGTTTGAAAATGTGAAATCTATTAACTACATTTGCACTCGCAAAAGCGGTTTAGCATTTGTTTTTGGAAGTGTGGGTGAGTGGCTGAAACCACCAGTTTGCTAAACTGACGTACGGGAAACTGTACCGGGGGTTCGAATCCCCCCGCTTCCGCAAAAGCCCTTCTATTTAGAAGGGCTTTTTTTATGCCCAATACCTTGCTTCTTTGCAAAGGAAAAGGACGGTACATGCGTAATCCGTCCTTTATTTTATTTATAGAAATCATAGTTATTAAAATATTACACCCACGTTCAGCGATAGTGCATTGGCTTTCACACTCCAATCGTCTTGTTTAAATGTATTTGTAAGACCACTTTTATAAATAATACCAGCAAATAGTCGTGTATTATAGGCAATAGTATATTCTATACCTCCACCAATACTGAAAAATGCTCTTAATAATTGGACGTCACTCGTTACAGTTTGATTCAAGTTTGCATTGATATCTGCTTTTGCATCTAGTCTTACACCTAAACCGCCTCCAAATCGACCGTAAAAACTCATGTCGTTTATTTTCGCTGTTTGCATTTTAAGAGCTAAAGGTATTTCAAGATATTTTAGAGAATAATTCCCCATCATAGGTGTAGGAGTGGTACCGTTTGTATCAGTCCAATTCATTTTACCACCTAATTGAGCTATTTCTAACCCAGTAGCTAGGGCATAATAATCTCCTAAAGTAATATCTGCCATTAATCCATATGAAAAACCTAATTTCGATTGTGTTGGTTCTACACTGTTATTGTTCGAATGCAACCACATGACATTGGGTGAGGCGTATAATCCTAAATACAGTGATTTTTCGTTTTGTGAAAATGCATTTACTGCGATTAAGGGGAGTAATGCAAGAAGTAGTATGTATTTTTTCATAGTAATATCTTTTTAAGGTTTATCAATAATAATGTGTATAGAACGCTTTACAAATATAGTGAAAATATGAATAAAGTATGCTTATCCTGAATGATTTTAATTCATCTACTGCTTAAAATTTACGATTTGTGATACTTATTTTCGATTTCTCGTGATTTTTTTGGAAAAATTACCACTCACACGTATCTTTGCGATAGACAGAATTATTTTTTTATTCGCTTGATTTTTTTGTTATGAAATATCTGAATAATACTCAACAGTTTAGTTTACAATCACTAAAACAAATAGTTCTTGTTTTTTTTCTCTTTTTCCCCTTCTCTGTTATTTTGTCAAAGGCTCAAGAATGGGCTGCTGAAAGCTGGACTAATGCCCATAATCTTACAGCCGTAATGAATCAGTCTGGCCTGAATGAAATGAGTGGACTGCATTGGAATCCCTTCACCAATCGCTTGTATGCTGTACAAGATGATGGCTGGTTACGTGTATTACAGTACGATGAGAATACGACTTCCTTTACTGAAATTGCAACTATTTCTGTGGCGGGTAATCCAGAAGGAATTATGCAGGTTGAATATGCAGAAAATGTATTTTATACAGCCGATGAGAAAAAATATGAGATTCGTAAATATACCCACAATGATGATTTTAGTATAGTTAGCTTATCGCAAAAATGGCGTTTGCTAACTCCAAACTCCCCCATGACTGATACGGATAATGATGGAATAGAGGGTATTGAATTTATTCCAGATAGTTATTTGCAGGAGGCTGGATTTATTAGTACAGAAACAGGTTTACCTTATACTTCTTCCAAAGGAATGGGGGGATTGATATTTCTGGCACATCAAACGGAGGGATATATTTGGGTGTACGATGTAAATCCTTCTCTATCGTTCGATTTTGTGTATGTAGGAAAATACCAAACAGGCAGAAAAGAAAGTTGCGATTTGAGTTTTGACAGAACGGCAGGTCTATTGTATATACTACACAATATAGGGAGTAATTTTCTCGAAGTAACGGACTTGTCTCTACAGAATGTTGCTGGAGAACAACAATTCAAGACCAAATACGAGTACAAGTTGTCGAATCCGACAGATGGAAATGATAATATTGAAGGTTTTGCTATCACTCCTAGTTGTAATACTGAGACTGCAGTTTCACTCTTTTTGTGTCGTGATGTAAATAATGAAGGTCTTGCTACTCAGAAATCCGATATTTTGAGGTGGTTTAGGCAATTCCCATCTTTAGGAACGTGTACTCCACCTACTGCTCTGCCAAAAGAAAAAGTGGACGAAAAAGTCACAGTAGAACTTCATCCTACACAAGGTTTGTATTTACATGGAATATCTGAGATGGTTTATCTCTCATTCCGAACTACTTGTGGCAAAGAATTGTTGACATTGGAATATTCTCCATCCAGACCAATTTCGTATGACGAGCTTCCACACGGGTTCTTTATTTTGCAGGTACGTTCGGGTATGGGTATATATACTTATAAATTGCTTGTGAACAGATGATTATAATTTAATAATGATGTAAACTATATTGTATGAAAAGAATACTGATGTTCATTTTTAGCTTTATCTTTCTTCACTCTGTGTTTGCTGTAGTACACATACATTATTTGCAAAAATCGGTGTATGATGTTGAAAAACAAGCTTGGGGAGATTGGCAGAATGAAGCCAATTCTTTTCAAATTGACACCCTGTCTGTCTCTATTGTCAATTTATCAACCAAAAGTGAGCTTAAATACACACGTACAGCGGATGTTTCTGGAGCCTATAATGCTACTGGCAAGTATTACCGTTTGTTTGAGGTAAACAACGAACACGGGAAGCATTATGAGATGCGCTTATTTTCTGATAGAAATGCGGGGCTTCTTGTCAAATGCGAAGAAGATGGGTATATGGTTCAATACGCTGGATATTAATATAGTCGTAAAATATTGCTAGTTCATTCAACTGTTAAATCGGCATTTATAGATATAAAAAAAGCCTCGATTATATTCGAGGCTTTTACTGTGAAAGAGATATTCTTACGCTTTTTTCACTTGCATTATAATTGCTTTAAAAGCTTCTGGCTGATTCATTGCTAAATCGGCAAGAACTTTGCGGTTGATATCAATATTTGCTTTGTGTAACTCACCCATAAATTTAGAATACGACATTCCTTCTAATCTCGCAGCGGCATTGATACGTTGTATCCATAAAGCACGGAAGTTACGTTTTTTGGTTTTACGGTCACGGTATGCGTATTGCAAACCTTTTTCCCATGTGTTTTTGGCTACTGTCCAAACGTTTTTTCTGGCACCGTAGTAACCTCTTGTAAGTTTTAAAATCTTTTTTCTTCTTGCTCTTGAAGCAACATGATTGACTGATCTTGGCATTTTTCTTCTGTTTTTTGAATGATAGCGTCACTTATGAGTGATCTTTCGGCTAGGCATTCGGTTAATACTGAATTGATTTACACGTAAATAAACCTGACGGAACTATTTAAGAGCTAATAAGAATTTAACGTTACTAGTGTCTGTTTTGTCAACGAGACCAAAGCTGGTTAAAGCTCTTTTTGCTTTTGTAGTTTTTTTCGTCAAGATGTGCCTTTTGAATGCATGTTTTCTCTTGATTTTTCCTGTTCCGGTAAGGGCAAACCTCTTTTTGGCACCGGAGTTAGTTTTCATTTTTGGCATTACTTTGTATATTAAAGATTAAAAAATTATTTTTTCTTTTTAGGTGAAAGCATGATAATCATCTTTTTACCTTCTAATTGAGGCAATTGATCAACTTTTGCATACTCCTCAAGGTCGTTAGCAAAACGTAGTAACAATACTTCTCCTTGGTCTTTAAAAAGGATTGAACGTCCTTTGAAAAAAACAAACGCTTTTAATTTGTCTCCATCTTCCAAAAACTTAATTGCATGTTTTAACTTAAAGTTGTAGTCATGCTCGTCAGTTTGTGGACCAAAACGAATTTCTTTCAACGTTACTTTTGCTGTTTTGGCTTTTAGTTCTTTATCCTTCTTTTTTTGTTGGTATAGGAACTTTGTATAGTCAATTACACGACAAACAGGTGGTTCTGCATTTGGTGAAATTTCAACTAAATCTAAATTTAGGTCATCTGCGACTTTCTTAGCTTGTGCTAGTGAGTAGATACCGGGCTCTACATTATCTCCTACTAAACGAACTTCAGGATGATGAATGGCTTCATTTGTTTTATGAGCTTCTTCTTTCTTCTGATAGTTCCTGTTGGGTCTCGGTGTAAAAACTTTTGCTATAGTAAATGTCCTCCTAATTTAAAAAAGTTATGTTAATGCCTCTTTTTTCAGCCCGCAAATATAGGCTTTTTTTGTGAAATATCACTATTTTTTGGTAAAAATACCGTTTTTTTTATTTCAGAATCGCTCCAAAGCGATTTCCATTTACTTCTTTTTTGTTTTTAAGTCGAATTTGGATGTCAAATCCGTCTGTTACTACACTTTTTACTTTTTTAAGTTGTTTTGTAGTTACCAGTTCAGTTTGCATTTCTTCGGGTAAAAACGCTATTGTTTTGGGGGCTTTTGCATAGTTAACTTTACTCCATGCTCCTGTTTGATCAAACTCTATCTGTGTTTTATCTTTCAGTATGGCTGTAAATACGTGTGTACTATTTACGTCGTAGCGACTTATTTTCTGAACAGTATTTGTTTCAAAATATTGATTTAGAAATGTTTGTGCTTGTTCGGGCAGTTGGTCTTGTGCAAAACCCAGGGCGTACATACATATGGTAAGAAAACTGATTACGAGTGCTTTTTTCATGGTAGTTTTATTTTATGCTAGAAACTTGTTTGTCATATTATTTACTTCATCTACAAGAAGTTGTGCGAAATCTTTGATGGTAAATGAGCCTTTGTCTCCTTCGCCTTGCTTGCGTACGGATACTTCTTTGTTTTCGGCTTCTTTTTCGCCTACAATTATCATGTATGGAATACGTTTTAATTCATTATCTCGGATTTTTTTGCCGATCTTTTCGTTTCGTTCGTCTACGGATGCACGGATATCATGCATAACAAGTTCGTTGGCTACTTCTTGTGCATAGTCATTGAATTTTTCGCTGATGGGCAATACAATTACTTGTTCAGGAGTAAGCCATAGCGGGAATTTTCCACCAGTATGCTCAATTAATACTGCTACAAAGCGTTCCATAGAACCAAATGGAGCACGATGAATCATTACAGGACGATGTTTTTGGTTGTCGGCACCTGTGTATTCTAACTCAAAGCGTTCAGGAAGGTTGTAGTCCACCTGAATAGTACCCAATTGCCAACGGCGACCAATAGCGTCTTTTACCATGAAATCCAATTTTGGACCATAGAAAGCGGCTTCGCCAAGTTCGATTTTTGCTTTTAATCCTTTGGCAGCACAAGATTCGATGATGGCTTGCTCTGATTTTTCCCAGTTTTCGTCGCTTCCAATGTATTTTTCTTTGTTGTTGGGGTCACGTAGGGATATTTGGGCTTCAAAATTGTCAAAATTTAATGCTTTAAAGATGATAAAAATAATATCCATTACTTTCATAAATTCATCTTTAAGCTGATCGGGACGACAGAAAATGTGCGCATCATCTTGTGTAAAACTGCGAACACGTGTCAATCCATGAAGTTCGCCACTTTGCTCGTAGCGGTATACGGTTCCAAATTCAGCATAGCGAATAGGTAAATCTTTGTACGAACGAGGAGTTATTTTGTAAATTTCGCAATGGTGAGGGCAGTTCATGGGTTTTAGTAAATACTCTTCACCTTCTTGTGGTGTATGGATGGGTTGGAACGAGTCTTTGCCGTATTTGGCATAGTGTCCAGAGGTTATCCATAAATCTTTTTGTCCGATATGTGGTGTACGTACGGGTAAATAACCGTATTTTTTTTGTACTTTTTTCAAAAAGTTTTCGAGTTCATCACGTAGCATTGTTCCTTTGGGCAACCACAATGGCAACCCTTGACCTACTGATTGAGAGAAGGCAAATAATTCTAATTCTTTGCCGATTTTACGGTGGTCACGTTTTTTCGCTTCTTCCAATAGAGTGAGATATTCGTCCAAGAATTTCTTTTTGGGAAAAGAAATAGCATAAATACGTGTAAGTTGTTTGCGATTTTCGTTACCTCTCCAGTATGCACCAGCTACTGAAAGTAGTTTAAATGCTTTAATATCAGCTGTTGTGGGTAGGTGAGGACCTTTACAAAGGTCTACAAAATTACCTTGACGATATAAGCTAATAGTGCCATCTTCTAGCTCGGTGATTAGTTCAACTTTGTAAGGTTCGTTTTTTTCTGTAAACAGTTTTATGGCATCTGCTTTAGAAATTTCTTCGCGCACTACGGCTTCTTTACGAGCTACTATTTCAGCAACTTTGGCTTCAATAGCGGGAAAATCGTTTTCACGAATGTTAATATCACCTGCGTCGATATCGTAATAAAAGCCATTTTCAATGGCAGGTCCGATACCAAATTGTATGCCTGGATAAAGTTCTTGTAAAGCTTCGGCCATTAAGTGAGCCGATGTATGCCAAAAAGCGTGTTTACCTTCGGCAGCTTCCCATTTGTATAGTTCAATAGTAGCATCGGTCGTTATTGGGCGATTTATTTCTGTAGTTTGGTTGTTTACTCCAATAGCAAGCACTTCTTGAGCAAGGCGAGAGCTAATACTCTCGGCAATTTGTAAGCCAGTAGTTCCGTCGTTGTATTGGCGAACTGAGCCATCTGGAAATGTGATGTTTATCATATCTTTTTACGTATATTATGTACTAAAATTTGCAATGCAACAAAGGTACATAATATTTTTAAAAAATGATTTTTTTAGATATGATTTTATATTTTTCTAAGGATTGATATGTGTAATGGTTTTTATTCCTATTTATTCATCATAATGTACCCATAAATAGATGTTTACGTCTGATTCTTGAAAATTGGTACTTACATAGTTTCTTGAAGAACTATTACTTATTTCTCCATTTGTATAATAATTAGTGATGTCCCAACTGTCTGACATGGATACAATGGCTTGTTTTGTTTCTGTCGTATTAGCTGTAGAATAAAGTAATCTATTCTCTGTAGCTTGCGTAAATTCAAATACATTTTGTAAAGTAATGCGTGTGTTTTTTGTTTGGATAGAACCTAATGTCTCTTCGTAATACACCTCTATAAAACTATCGTAATAAGCTCCCCTTCTGTCGGTGGTGTTTTCTGTTTGAACAATACTAAGAGTGCCTATTATATAATTATAATCAATTTGTTGTGTAATATGTTTGTGTCTAATAGAGGCTGGTAATTCAGGATTATTTTCATGCACGCATTGAGAGGAACTATATTCTACATTTACTCTATAGGTAGAATCGTTCATTATGGTAATGGTATGTGTATTTAGATTTACTGTAAAATATTCTATCGTTAAAGGAGAACTTACGCCAAGGTTTAAGGTGTTTTTTGCACCATATATCATAAATGGCATTAAGCTAGTATCGCTGTAAGTATGTATAAAATCAGTGCCTACAGTTAAGTAATCTACATCTGTAAATGCTATTACAGGTCGTGCTGTTAATTCAAATGAGGCATCAAAGTCCGTTGAAAAATCTGTTTTTGTGGGACTTTTTGTGTTGACAAATAATAAGAAACTAGTATTTCTACTATCGTCTAATGCATTTTGAGTATTAGAATTGAGCAAAATATTGTAGGAGATAGAGTCTGAGATATCTACAAATTCCACTTTATTCAACTTACTGTCAAAGCGTCCGTAGTATACTTTGTGATGTTCGTCGGGTTGGCTTATGGTTTTGTAGTTAACCACCACCAGTTGATTGATACTGGTATTGGATAGTAGTAGAACTTTAGATGCCAAATAGGGTAATGAAAATTCTAATGTATCTGTTTGGGGTGTTTTGTCTGATTTTTCAAATTTGTACACTTGACGCAGTGCAAACCCTTTTAGATTTTCATTATCCGAATTCTTGATTATATGTTTAAATGGACTTCCACTTTCAAAGTTTAATAAGGTGAAATCTTGATTGTCACCTGTTAAAAGATAGCGTACGTAGTCGCTATATTCTTCTCCAAGTGATTTTTCCAAGTGTTTTTGCACAAAACCATCGAGGTATTCTATCCATGTGTCAAAATACGTTGTTTCTTTTAATAGCAATGCTGCATCTAGTTTTTTACCAGTGCGGAGGTTTTGCATGTAGTGTAAAAAGAGTGCCGATAAATTGGCATCAGCAGAATTGGCTCTTATTTTAGTAGCTACGGGTATGTTATAATTGGAAAGCCACGAATCGCTCAGTACCTCAAAAATTGTTTTATTGCGACCCATCATCAAGATGTGTTGTATGATAGACAGTTTTTCTTTTTCTGGGTATAGGGCATCTTCTATGAGTAGGTCAGATTCTGTTTTGTCGAGTAAATCATCTTCCCATACGATACGAGCGGCTATAGGAGCGGTGGCTTCCATCCAGTAGTAGTTTTGCAACAATACGGTCATGTAATAATCTTGCGTATAATGCATGTATTCGTGTGCTAAGGTGCGCATCATTTCTTTGCGGTTTTCATCTTGTGATAAATCGTACGATACATATTGAGGGTCGATATAAAAATATCCCCTTCCAGCCAAGTAGCTACCTGCATCTGTCATTCCATTGTTTCCTATTAAAGCAGCGTATACATTAAAACGTAAACTGGGTGTTTCTATTCCTAGATCTTTAAATTTATGGATGATAGAATCCATGTAATGGGCAATATCTTGTATTAGATAGGGGGTAGCATTTGGATCGGTGTCAGGGTCATTATTGCTATTGTGCCAATATTTTTTGCCTTGTGCATCTGTTTGTATATTGTAGCGATAATAAAAGTTTGATTCTGGATATCCATCTCCATATTTATAGATTACATTTACATATTTACCTGAAAATATATGTGTGTACGATTTATGAGCTAATTCAAACCAAGTAAGTTTAGTAAAATGATAGGTGGAAATATTTAAGGTTGTATCCTGTAAACTAATGTTTCCTTGTTCGCATTGTACCCATTCTTGTTTTGTATCGTCGTAGTACATGGCAACAAATTTTTCGATGTCTTTGTTGTCAAATGTGTCTTTGTTTAAGTCTTTAAACTTTACTAAAATAGGTAAATAGAAGGTAGAACCAAAGCTTACCGACACATCGTACACATCACTCATGCGAGTTGTATTTTCAGGGCTTGCGGGTGGGGTAGCCAATTTTAGGATAGTAATACGAAAATCTTCTGGATGTATGCCTTTAGGTATTGTAATTTCTATATCTTTGAGTTTAATAATAGCTTCTTTTTCAGTTGTGTTAATAATGCTGTCGCATACTATATCACCATAGGCTTTGATATGGACGGTATCGCTGTAAATGGGGTCGCAATTATCATCGTACACAGCAGTGCGGTAAAAAGCATCGGTAAGTGGAGAAATTACCAATTCAACAGGTTGGCAAGTAACTATGTTTTTTCGTAAGTTGACATCATTCATGGTGGTTGATACATCGTGCCAATTAGTGCCGTTGGTAGATGCTTGCCATACGCTATTGCCACGGTATTTTTTTATTGGAGTAATGAGGGTTACTGTATTGTCAGAAATACTTGTGTTTACAATGTTTTTAGAATTTATAAAATAACTATCCGCATTACGTAGGGTTAATAATTCATCTTCGCTTACCAATTCAAAGCCTATGGTGTCTGTATTGACATAATCCATGGTAGGATTTTTATACACATAGTCGTTAAAATGGAAATTCCACAAAGGAACGCTATCGTTAAAAACTTTGCAATAATATTTTTTGCTGGCTGTTTCCTCATTTATTACCAGGGTTAATATGGGGTCTGGGGTCAATTTGTTAATATTGACTTGTGAATTATTATCCAAATATTTGGGGTATTCTATCCAATAATACTGATTGTCAATGTGTTGCAGTCTGCTAAGTGTGCGAATATCAATGCGTACGGTATCTCCTAAGGTAACAGGAATGCGGTTCTTAGTGAGTGTATGTATTTTTTGGTTGCCTACAGCATGCATTATATTGTCAGACACCGGTATATCGTCAAAAATAAAGCGATTATTTGTTAACATCAGACCTGATGAACAATTACTGGTTAGTAAGTTAAGTGGTATTTTCCCAGATAAATTATTATTTTCAAAATTTATATACTCAAGTGCCAGGGTCATAAAATCGATACTAGAAGGAAAAGTTGTTAATTCGTTGTCATTCATAATCAAACGATACATTTTAGTATTGAAGAAAATACCCGAAGGAATTTCTGTGAGTTTATTGTACGACAAGTTTAATGATTGTAATTTAGAGATGCTACCAAAGTCTTTGTCCAAAGAGTCAATTTCATTGTGAGAGGCATCAATTGTTAGTAAGGATTTTAATTGATTAAGGGATATGGGTAAGCTTGTTAATTTATTTTCGCTCACATCGAGTTCCGTGAGCGACACTAATTGAGTCATATCAGTAGGTAGTGCTGTAATTTGGTTAGCGTGAATGTTTAATTTTTCTATTTTTTTTAGTTTTCCTATGCTTTCAGGTAGTGCTCCTTGTAGGTTATTTACAAACAAATCAAGTACTTTTAAACTGTCTAATCCATTAAATGCATCGGGAACAGTACCACTTAAAGCGTTGTTATTCAGGTTAATTTGTTTAATTTTAGTGAGATTACCAATAGTTGATGGAATTGTGCCTGATAATTTATTTTCAGAGAGATTTAGGAGTTCAAGGAGTTGCAAATCACCAATATTTGAAGGTAATTCTCCCTCTATATTATTGTTGGATATATCTAAGTATGTTAGGTTACTTAGCGTTCCTATCGCTGTCGGTAGATGTGCTGATAGTGTACTTTTAGAAATGTCAATATGTTGAATTTTAGACATTTGAGAAATGGAAGAAGGAATTTCCCCTGTCATTATGCCAGGAATGTAAAGATAGGTGAGTTTTTGAGATCCCGTAATTTCTGTAGGAAATTGCAGGGTTGACGTGCCGCTTTTTTTAGAAATAATGATGGATTCAATTTCTGGTAAATTAAAAATATCAGCAGTTATCTCTCCGTCGAGCTTACCCCCTGCAATGCTTATCTTTCGTAAAGCTGTTAAATTTGCTATCTCATTTGCTATGCTACCGTTTACTTCGTTTTCGTACGTTCCAAGAGTGAGTTCTACCACACGTTCCTTGTGCGTAATAACTCCGCTCCATTTGCATACAGGCAAGGAAGTATCCCAACCAGTGCCACCTTGCAATTGTTCGTTGATAGTAATAAGAGCCAGTGAATCAGAGGCTTGCGTTGTGAATGCTTGTGTAGAATAAAAAACAACCTGTGCCAAATTAGTGCCAAATGTATAACCTACCCAGAATGTACTATTCGTATTCATTAGGTAATAACCGTTAGCGTTGCCACCCCAGCCAAAACTCAAATGTAAATAATTATCATCGTTATATCCATCTATTACTACGGCATGTGCAGGGTCGCCAAATAAACCTAAGTAAACGGGTCTCAATTCATCAATTTCAGTTTTTATATACGCAATATCACGTGTTCCATTGCGGTAGGAATACCCAAAATATTGTTCTAAAATACTTATATGGTCTTCTCGGGAGGGAGAGCTTCCACTACTTGAAGCACAATAATCCATTCCTGTTGCTACGCCTATATGATAGGATAAAAGTTTATAATCATCATCCGTTGGGTTGGTCCAATTGTACGTTGTGTTTTCAAAATCGACACAGAGTTCACCGTACAAATTACCTTTTGTTTTAGGTGTGTAACAATAACTTCCTTTTCCTTTAGCAGGATATTGATGATAGGCTACAATTTGGGCTAATGCTGTTGCTACACAGCCAGAAGGACAATTGCCCACATTGCTATGTGTATATTGGTTTAGGGCTATTCCCGCTTGATCGAGCAAGGGAGTAGCCGTTTTTAGTGGATCTGTCAAGCCACTTAATATAGGTGTTTTTTCGGGAATGGTTTGTTGGTAGCTCACCAATAGAGATTGAAATGTAGGTGATAGTTTTGCCACATCGTAGTTGCCTGTTGGAGCATACCCAATTATGGATGAGGCTTGGTCATTTTGACTAATGATAACAAATCCCCCTTGGTCTTTTTGAATTACATATACTTGAGCATCTTTTGTGTTTGTAGATTGATATTTGACTGTTAGGTTTTCTGAACTACTTACTTGTTTTCGAGTGCCAGTGCTTGTAGAAGAAAAGAACTGCACGGCCTTATTGACAGCATCTTGTGCGTTATTTGCTGAGGCATAATTTGATACCAAAAGTGCAGCAAAGAATAGCACCCATCCTTTTAACTGCGTATGTGCTTGTAATATTTTGCCCATAATAGTTTTTGTTTTAAAACTCACGCTACTTCTTTTAGACCACTACTATTTTTTCTACCTGTACCATATCCTTATGGCGTATGATAAGGAGATAGATACCGCTTGGTAAATGGATAGGTACTGTGGTGTCTGTATCAATCTGTGTTTTTTTCTGTATATTTCCTTGTAAATCAGTTATTTGTATCGAAATAGACATTGATCCTTCTGTTATACGCTGTATATCAATGTAATTTGTAACTAAGGTGGGCGATATCGAAACGATGGCTTTCTTTTCAGGGTTTAGTTGATTCATCAAATTCTTTAAGGCATCTATATTGATAGCTATTGTTTTAGAGCAATTTGATGTATCGTTGATTTTTAAACTATACACACTGCCATTATTTGGTGTAAAAATAGCAATATCTCCTGTAGCGATTATCGTTTCTCCCTCGTACCAGTTTAGGGTGTACGGTTTTGTTCCTCCTTCTATATCATATCCCAATGCCCCCAAAACTACTAATGAACTCTTCGGAATAGCATCGCTAAACAATGCGTGTACTGAAAATTCTTTTTCAGCCTGTGGTGGCATCTCCATTTTAACAAGCGTTTGAGCCATCACCGTATAGTTACTCATACCCCAAAGTATCAATAACAGGAATGTATGTACATAGGATTTTTTCATGTGTATCCTTTATTTTATTGAAAGTACTAGTCGAAAACCCACCTCATTACAAACATATTGTATCGGCTCATCTGGATGACCTGTGTCTCCCCAAGCTCCTTGATAACCTGATGGTTGTGAGTAGAATCGTTGCTTAACACGACATGGATGATAACCCATAATTAAACGTTCTGATTTTATGTTGCCTCCCCGTATTACACGGTAAGTACCAGTGCTAGCACCTTGTGGATTATTGGCACTCTCCGTGTTGTAACTGTCGGCATACCAGTCTGAGCACCATTCTGCAGCATTTCCACTCATGTCATATATGCCGAGTTCATTCGGTTTTAATTGTCCAATTTCGTGTTTTGTGCCCGATGAGTTGGTTAACTCCCAGCCGACCTCTTCGCTATCGTTGCTGCCTGCAAATTCAAACTCTTTCGAAAGGTTTCCCCCCATAGCAGCATATTCCCATTCAGCTTCTGTCGGTAATCGTACTGCTAGTTGAGTAGCCTCTTGTAGTAAGGGTAAGAATGAGGTGTTAATGTCATTCCACGACACTGCTGTAACGGGATAATTGGGATAAAGAGCATCGTCAGAGTAAGGATAGTTTTTTGCTGTTTCAGCGTAGGGTAGTGAGCCTGTTATTTTTTGCCATAAGGCATTGCTTACTTCTGTTTGAGAAATATAGTAAGGAGATACATTCACTTCGTGTTGCTGCCAACTATTGTTTTCGCCCATGTTAAAAGTGCCTCCTGCCACTTTTATAAAGTGAAGCTCTTCGCTCACGACTCTTATCGAAACGATGTCAGCTCCTGATTGTGTGAGATGGATTTTTTGTTTTGTCTTGGCTGTTTGTATTTCAAACGAATCGATGCGTCCAAAACCATCGTTCTTTGTAGCACCCACTAGCAAACTTGTTTTGCCAGAGCCGCTACGTGTTGTAAAATCAATCCATGTGCTTGTCGAACTTATAGTCCATGCTTCTGTTGTCGTAATCACTAGTAGTTGGGCTGATTTGTCAGCTTCAAAATACACAGATACAGTAGGTGATAATGTGCCTGAAGTAGGTATTTCTTCAGTTGGGTTGGAAGGCTCTTTGGTAGAGCATGACGATAAAACGAGTAGTAATAATACTATTCGTGTAGCAAAAAAAACGAACATCTTATGAATTGTAGTCGCATTATTTGGCTGAATGTAGTTAAGTAGAAACATATAATTTTCAATTTAACGGAAAGGTAATGTGTTTCAGAAACTTTTATTTTCAACTGCTTATACAAATGTACACATATCTAACTAATATCTTCTATTTTTTTTCTTAAATTTTTTAAGAAAATTACAGTTTATTTAACAAGTGGTTATTAGCGTGGTGAGAGTAGGCGTTTTTGTTTAGAAAAGAGGAAATAAAAAAGCAATACATGAGAAAATCTCATATATTGCTTTTTTTAGGGTGGGTGAAAGGCGGGGCTCGAACCCGTGACCTTCGGAACCACAATCCGACGCTCTAACCGACTGAGCTACAATCACCATGATTTTTAAATCGGTGCAAAGATAGTATATAATTTGATTTCGTGCAATAGCTTTGCTTTATTTTTGAATGTTTAATGGGAAATAAAGGCGGATTTTGCTATCTTTGTCCTACAAATAATAGACAAGTTATGGCATATTTACCTTACAACGAAACCATTGATTCAATGGTAAAAGAAATACTAATCAAAATAAGAGTTGCCATGAATGGAGTTACCTCTGAACTAATGGCTGATAAAGGGGTACAGTACAGCCGAAATTTTGGTGTTGCTTTTCCTAATTTGCGTACTATCGCCAAGGGGTATGAGCAAAACGAACTTCTTGCGACACATTTGTGGCTCAAATCCATTCGTGAAACCAAAATTTTAGCCATTTTGTTGTTTCCAGCCAATGCGTTAACAGAGAAAAAAGCCGTAGAGTGGGTGAAGGAGTGTGACACCATTGAATTGGTCGAATATTTGTGTGCCTATTTGTTGGTCGAAATGCCTTTTGCTTCCAAGCTGATTAAAAAACTTGCTCATGCAGAAGATGAAAAAATGCTCATAGCTGCATATGCTTTAGCTGCACAATATTGCAAGAAATTTAAACCGCTTATTTTAGATGATTTTTTGCCTTTGTTGCGTTTTTCATCCTTCCATTTGAGTGCCAAACTGGCTCAGTCAATGTTATTTTTTTTGTTGTATGCTGTTAGTCAACAAGGATATAAGGCATTAGTATTGGCAGAAATGGAACGCTTGCACGAGGAGCAGACAGATACTATTGCTACGTGGTTATATACGGAATTTAACTCGCTGATAGAAGATTAGTGCAGTATTTTATAGACCAATTCTTTTAATAATTCCCCACCTGTAGCACTGGCATTTTTGATTCCTTTCGATTTTCCATCGTATTCGCGAATCAGACCTATAATCTTGAAAACTTGTGTTTTGCTGTATGTTTTGGAAGCGACTTTGTATTCTTTTACAAAATAGGGGTGGATTTTCAATTCTTTCGCCACAAAATCATCTTGTAAATTGGGTAAAAAGTGGTAACACATCAAATTAGAAAAGAAATTAAATAATACGGCCAATGTGCTTTGAATAGGGTGATCTTTTTCATTTTTAGCAAAATAATATACAATGCGATTTGCCATTAACATGTCTCGGCGTACGAGGGAATTGGTTAATTCAAAAGCATTAAAATCTTTGCTAATACCAATGTTTAATTCAATAATTTCAGGGGTAATTAATTTGCTTCCAGTTGATAAAATAATACGCATTTTATCAATAACACCCGCTATCTGGGATAAATCTGTACCTACAAAATCGTTCAGCATCGACTTGGCCTTTTCATTTATCTGCAAGCCTTTTTCTTGCACGAGTTGGTCTATAAATGCACCTATTTGATAATCACGCAATTTAGGTGATTCAAATACAACTCCTTGTTGTTCAGCTAATGCTACCCATTTTTTTCGTTTATCGGCATTTTTGTATTTATAATTTACAACTAAAATAGTAGAAGAAAGCGGTTTTTGCAAATACATTTCGAGCAACTCAATTTTATCCATCATTTGTGCCTCTTTGATAATAATCACCTGATGTGTGGATAACATCGGGAAACGCTTTGCCTCATTGATAATTGTACTTACGTCGGAATCCTTACCATAGCGAACCAATTGGTTCATCATTTGTTCATCTTCAGAAAGCACGTTTTCTTCTATGTAATCGGAAATAAGATCTAGGTAATAGGGTTCTTCACCCATAAGTAGATAGAAGGGAGCGTATTTTTTTGCTCTCAAATCTGCCATTATTCCAGCGTATGTAGTTGTCTTTTTAGCCACTAATTATAGGGTGTTATTCGAATCGTAAGTGCTTGATAGTATTGCTTTCTCGCTTGATAGACAGCAGAGAATTAATGCCAATTTGGAGGTGTTCTTCTACAAAATTAGCTGTTACTCTCTTGTCACTTTCACTTGTTTTGATACCATCTTTTTGCAAAGGCATATCTGAGACTAAAAGCAATGCCCCAATGGCTATCGAATTGTAAAATCCAGCAGAAAATAGAGTGGCAGTTTCCATATCAATACCCATAGCACGACTTTTTATCAGGTAATTGCGGAATGCTTCATCGTGTTCCCACACACGTCTATTGGTGGTGTAAACCGTGCCTGTCCAGTAGTCTTTATCCATGTTTCGAATATTCGATGATACCGCACGTTGCAAACTAAATGCAGGCAGAGCTGGTATTTCAGGCGGAAAATAGTCGTTCGACGTACCTTCTCCTCGTATCGCAGCACTGGGTAAAATGTAATCGCCCAAATGATTCTTGTCTCGCAAGCCACCACATTTCCCTAAAAAGAGTACTGCTTTGGGGTTAATTGCAGGTAAAATATCCATGATTAAAGCCGCATTCGGACTGCCCATGCCAAAATTAATAATAGTTATCCCTTCAGCAGAAGCATTGCGCATCATGCCATTTTTTGCCAATACGGGAACGTTGTGCCATTCAGCAAAAATATCGACATAATTATTGAAATTGGTTAATAGAATTAGTTCAGTAAAGTCCGTTAAAGGTCTTTCTGTATATCGAGGTAGCCAATTTTGTATGATTTCTTGTTTTGTTTTCATACCTTTGCGGTGTTAATAGCAACAAAAGTACTAAAAATGTTCGAATGTGAGTTACCTCCATACACTTTTCGCATCAAAAATAAGGGCGATAAACGCTATATTTTTGACGCGTACAGAGCGAAATACGTGCGTGCTACTCCTGAAGAGCTTGTACGACAACAAATATGCCGATATTTGTGTACAGAAAAACAGTATCCTCAAACACTAGTGTTCAACGAAGCGGTTATTTCCGTTAATGGAATGACAAGGCGTTGTGATACAGTTGTTTACTCCTCTAATCATACCCCCTTAATGTTGCTAGAGTACAAAGCTCCTAATGTGCCAATTACGCAAGCCATTTTTGAACAAGCAATGCAATATAATCATGTGTTGCAAGTACCTTATATTGTTGTAAGTAATGGAAAAAAACATTTCTGTTGTAAATTAGATACGGGTAGGAATCGTTATGTTTTTCTAACAGAAATACCCCTTTATACTTTGCTCTAAAATTAAAACAACGCTACCTTTATCCAAGATAGCGTTGTTTTAGAATTAAATATGTTCGAGTTTAGAAACCGCGAATAGCCTCGATGCCTGGAAGGGTTTTTCCTTCGATAGCTTCCAATAAAGCACCTCCACCAGTTGATACATAGCTAACTTCATCAGCCAACCCAAATTTATTGACACAAGCTACTGAATCTCCACCACCCACAAGTGAGAAGGCTCCATTCTTAGTGGATTCAACAATAGCGTTCGCAACCGAAAGAGATCCTCCAGCGAAATTATCAAACTCAAATACACCTGTTGGACCATTCCAAAGAATTGTTTTAGATTTTTTAATTACGTCAGCAAACATTTGTTCTGTTTTTGGACCAATATCAAGTCCTTCCCAACCATCAGGAATTTCTTTTACTGATACAATTTGTGTATTACAATCGTTAGAGAAACTATCTCCAATTTTTGCATCAACAGCCAATACCAAGTTTACGTTTTGTTCTTTTGCTTTTTTTATTAAATCAAGTGCTAAGTCTAATTTATCTGATTCACAGATAGAAAGACCGATGTTTCCTCCAAGTGCTTTGCTAAATGTGTACGTCATACCACCTGCAAGAATTAAGTTATCTACTTTACTTAATAAGTTTTCGATAATTTCAATTTTTGAAGATACTTTAGAACCACCCATGATAGCGGTAAATGGGCGTTCGATATCAGACATTACTTTTTGTACAGCAAGTACTTCTTTTTCCATCAAATAACCAAACATTTTCTTACTTTCGTCAAATTGATGAGCAATTAAAGCAGTAGAAGCGTGTGCACGGTGAGCTGTTCCAAATGCATCATTTACATAGCAATCAGCATATGATGCCAATGTATTTGTAAATTCTTTTTGACTTGCTTTGATTGCTTTTTTCGCGGCTGCTTTTTCTTCATCTGTAGCGTTGTCAGCCAAGCCACGAGCTTTTCCCTCTTCTTCAGCATAAAAGCGTAGGTTTTCGAGCAACAATGCCTCGCCAGCTTTAAGTGTAGCAGTTTGCTCGCCAGCATTAGCACAATCAGGAGCAAATTGTACAGGTATACCTAATAATTTTTCTACGTGTTTTAGAATGTGTTGCAAAGAATAATTTTGATCTGGATTCTTTTTCGGACGTCCCAAGTGCGAAGCAATAATAACACTACCGCCATCAGCGATAATTTTTTTCAAAGTTGGCATTGCTGCACGAATACGTGTATCATCCGTAATGCTGAAGTTTTCGTCGAGAGGAACGTTAAAGTCCACACGTACAAATACTTTCTTTCCAGCAAAATTAAATTTGTCAATAGTTTGCATGTCAGTTTATGTTAAGTTAAGTTGTTCTTTTTCTAAAACGTACAAAGGTAAAAAAATTATTTTGTAAAAAATGCACTTGTCAATAACATTGTCCAAAAATTTCCACTACGACCAACGCCTATGGATGTAGTCGTCGGATTCATTAGGTTTTTGCACGATTCTATGTTATTTAACCAATGGTCAATTACAATGCTTTCATTGCCTTGCACGTAGCCAATGTTTTCACGGATATTTTTTGCCTTTACATCGCCTTTTTCTAATCTGTCCTCAAGAGTAGATCCGTCGGTGCCTACATGGCTTAAATATACAAATTTGTTTTCGTTTTTAGTCCAATAAGCAAATAAATCTTCGCTGTGATTTTGTGCAATATCAGCGAGTTTATTGTTCCAAATTACTTCATTTACCGGTTTTAGATTCTCGTTTCCACAATAGCAGCCATCTGTGCGAATCTCGTTGACAAGTTGAAGCAATAATTTTTCATCAAAGGTGTGTTGTGCAGATAGAGAAAATATGCAGAATAGTGTACTTATTATTAAAAAAAGTCGATTCATGTTCATTGTCGTTTTTTTTTTTGATACGCAAATGTAGTAAAAAAAAACTTAATCTGTAGAAAATTGTACAAATTATCCCTTTATTGTATCTAATTGCTGTTTTTTTTATAGAGTAGGAATAAAATGGTGTAGTTGATTTGAAAAGTGAATTGAAATAGGATTATCTCCGTGTATTGTCTCTTAAAAACACAAAACCACCCATGAAATGAATCATGAGTGGTTTTCTTTCGTCGGGGTACCAGGATTCGAACCTGGGACCCCCTGCTCCCAAAGCAGGTACGCTAACCGGACTGCGCTACACCCCGAAAGTGTTGTCAATGAAACAGTGTTATGTCTCTCTTAACGGGATGCAAAGATAAGGGATTTTTTTTCTAAAAGCAAAAGAATTGATGTTTTTTTTTTAGAATAATTTTATAACACCGCAATTTTGTGTATTTTTGTATCATCAATTTCAAACAAAAGTATAATAATAGAAAATTTGATTATGTATAGAACGCATACGTGTGGTGAATTGCGATTAACCGATAAAGGAAAACAAACTACGCTTGCAGGGTGGGTACAACGTGTACGCCGAATGGGAGGAATGATTTTTGTTGATTTACGCGATAGATTTGGCATTACTCAATTGGTGTTTAACCAAGATACTAATCCTGCATTGTGCAACCAAGCTAATGAGTTGGGGCGTGAATTTGTAATACAAATACAAGGAGAGGTTGCCGAACGTAGTAATAAGAATAAAAATATCGCTACTGGCGAAATTGAGCTCTTGGTTTCATCATTTACCATTTTGAATACATCAGAAACACCTCCTTTTACCATCGAAGATAATACAGATGGTGGAGATGATTTGCGGATGAAATACCGCTATTTGGATTTACGTAGAAATGTAGTGCGTGATAGCATTATGTTGCGTCATAAGATAGCGTTTGAAACACGTAGATACCTTGACCAAAAAGGATTCTTAGAAGTAGAAACACCAGTATTGATTGGTTCGACACCCGAGGGAGCTCGTGATTTTGTGGTGCCATCACGCATGAACCAAGGACTGTTTTATGCTTTGCCTCAATCGCCACAGTTATTTAAACAATTGCTGATGGTATCGGGCTTTGATAAGTATTTTCAGATAGCAAAATGTTTTAGAGACGAGGATTTGCGGGCTGACCGCCAACCTGAGTTTACCCAGATAGATTGTGAGATGTCTTTTGTGAATCAAGAAGATGTGTTGCAACTTTTTGAGGGTATGATGAAACACCTTTTTAGTTTTGTGAAGAATATTGACATGAAGGAGGATTTTCCACGTATGACTTGGGCAGATGCCATGAAATATTATGGTTCTGATAAACCAGATATTCGTTTTGATATGACTTTTGTAGAATTAAAACCCTATGTGTCGGGCAAAAACTTTGTAGTATTCGACGAAGCTCAGTATGTGGGTGCTATTTGTGCGAAAAATTGTGCTAGCTATACCCGCAAACAACTAGATGAACTGACTGATTTTGTAAAAAGACCACAAATTGGAGCCAAAGGATTGGTGTATATTCGTTGTGAGGCAGATGGAACACACAAATCTTCAGTAGATAAATTTTATTCAGCGGATGATTTGGCAGTTATTGCTCAGCAATGTAAGGCAGAGGCTGGAGATTTAATTTTAATTTTAGCAGGGAATACCGAAAAAACACAGAAAGCCTTGTGCGAGTTGCGTTTGGAAATGGGTAACCGTTTGGGATTAATGCAAGCGTA
>FLOH01001133.1_pt1 | contig 43531 bp, 46 predicted proteins | sample 756751 | NCBI WGS metagenome assembly FLOH01 (sample SAMEA4026879, study PRJEB14308) | marine metagenome | biome: coastal water; material: water | depth 74 m
CCCTCGAACGCCTCCGTGGCACACCCGGTGTTTCTGCGGCGGCGGTGTCGCTCGGGTTGCCCTACGAGCGCGTCCTCAACATGGGGTTCAAGTATCAAGGCGAAGACTCAGGTCGCAATGCCAGTGTCATGTACGTCACGCCTGATTTTTTCCGCACATTCGAGATTCCCGTGACTCGCGGGCGCGAGGTGCTGGCCTCTGACGTGCCGACCAGCCGGCCCGTCGTGGTCGTCAATGAGTCGTTCGCGAGGTGGTATTCAAAGGACGAAGACGTGATGGGCCGCGTGATCGCGTTTGCCGGAGCGGAGCGTGTGATCGTTGGGCTCGTCAACGATGTGCAAATGAGACCAGGGTTCTTCGTCGACGGCATGGTGCGGGGGCCGATCGTGGCCTCGCCGACCATCTATTTGCCCGCCGCACAGATCAACGAGGGGATTGTGGGCACACACATCTGGTTTCCTCCCGTGTGGTCTGTGCGCGCCAGTTCACCGGCCGTGGCCGCTCAGGCGCTTGAGCAGGCCATTGCCAGTGTCGATGCTCTGCTCCCCCTTGGTCAGATCCGCCAGATGGCCGCCGTGCGGGCCTCGGCCACGGCTGAGCAATCCATGTTGATGACTCTGGTTGGAGCCCTGGCGTTGGTCGCGCTCTTGCTGGCAGCCATTGGACTTCACGGACTGATCTCCCACTCGGTCGCCGAACGGACGCGCGAGTTCGGCATCCGGTTGGCTCTGGGTGCGACGCCCGGCAGCACCGTGCGAGCGGTTACCCTCAGCGGCATGACACTGGCCGCGATCGGCGTGGTGCTCTGGGCCCTGCTGGCGATCCCGGCCTCGAGCCTGGTCGCCTCAGTGCTCTATGGCGTCGCCGAGCACGACCCGCTGACGTACATCGGTGCGGCCGTGTTCCTGCTTGTCGTGGCATCGATCGCCAGCCTCTTGCCAGCCCTCCGGATTCTCAGGCTGGACCCAGCGACGACGTTAAGGAACTGAGCCCCCAGCACTCAGGATGAGTTCAGACGGTGTATATTTGCAGGGAGGTCAACATGTCTGAAGTCGAACAGAATTTCCAGAACCACGCAAAGTTCGTCCCGATGTACCACATGGTGGCATTTCCTTTGCTCGTGATTAATTTCGGATGGTCGGTGTGGAAGGCTTGGCAACTGCCTTCGGCCGATACGGTCATCGCTGTCACCACGGCGTTCGCGATCATCATCGTCTTCTTCTTTGCGCGGTTATTTGCCTTGAAGGTCCAAGACCGGGTGATTCGACTCGAAATGCGACTCAGAATGCATCAGGTGTTGCCCGCCGGATTGCATCCAAGGATTGTCGAGTTCACGCCAAAACAGCTGGTGGCGCTTCGTTTCGCCAGCGACGGTGAATTGACCGGCCTCGCCGAAGCGGTCCTGCGCGACCAGATCACGGACCAGAAAACGATCAAGCAGATGGTCAAGAAGTGGAATTCTGACCACTGCCGGGCGTAGTCACACGTCTGACGACGCGCGCGTGAAACCCAGTCACGCGCGCGTCAGTCAGTTACAGCCGCGGCCAAAGAGTCGACACGCGGCGGTTCGAATATCAAAACGATCGTCGAAGCGCTCCAGGAAGGAGCGGCCGCCATGGAGCGGACACCAGTCTCCAGGTTCAGTGCCTGCCCGAAAGTACTCAGCGCCGACATTCGAGCTCCAGGTGGGCGTTCCGTCTTCGTCCACTTCCACAACCTGTGAGCACCCGGACGTTGGCCTGAGGCCGGACCGTAGGCACACTTCCACCCGCACCACATCGTCGGGCTGCGAGAGCCAACTGGCCGAGGATGAGGCGGTGGCGTCGCGCATGAACCGCGCCCAGATGGGGACGACCAGTCCGGTGGCATAGCCGTTCGTGGCCACGGAGCGGGGCTGATCGAATCCTGCCCACACACCAGCCACCAGCGACGGGGTGAACCCGATGAACCATGCGTCCTTGTAGTCGTTGGTCGTCCCCGTTTTTCCGCCCGCTGGCAGAAGGAAGCCGTCTGTTCTGGCCCGAGCGGCGGTGCCTTTGTCCACGACATCGGCGAGCATGTCTGCCATCATGAAGGCCGTCGCTTCGGAGATCGCCCGATGAGATTCAGACGCGTCCTGCCACAGCAGTGTGCCGTCGACGGCCTCCACCCGGCGGATGAAGACGGCCGGGTGCACGATGCCACCGTTGGCAAAGGCGCCGTAGGCGCTGGTCATCGACAGCAGCGTCACGTTGCCAGAGCCCAACACGAGCGAGGGCACAGCCGGGGGCGCCTCCAGGCCAAGGCGAGTGGCGTAGTTGACCGCTGCGGGAATACCCACCGCATCGAGCACTCGAACGGCCGCACGATTGTTCGACGTTCGAAGGGCCTCGCGAATCGTGATTGCGTCGATGTCACCGGCGTGCGCGTTGTCGGGGCGCCAGACGCCGCCTGAGACTCGGACGGTGTCGTTGATACCTGTCAGCAGCGTGGCCGGACCGGCGCCCGCTTCGAGCGCGGCCGCAAACACAAACGGTTTGTACGCCGAGCCGGCCTGTCGATGTGCGTCGATCGCGCGATCGAAGGTGCTGTCATCAAAGTCGCGCCCACCCACCAAGGCGCGCACGTGGCCGGTACGCGGATCGAGCGCCACAAATGCGCCCTGCAGATAGGCCGTGTCGCCGTCCACAATTCCCGCCGCCGTGCTCATTTTCGGACCAGAAAATCCCGCCCGACGTTCAATCTGTGCGAGCCCGGAGATCAGGGCGCGTTCGGCAGCCCGCTGCATCGTGGGGTTGATGGTCGTGTAGACACGCAGCCCCCCGTTCCAGACCTGATCCTCGCCGAACCGCTCGATGAGTTCCTGCGCCACATGCCGTCTGAAGTAATCGCCGAATGCCGGCTGGCTCAGTTCGCGACGCAGTTTCACCTTGGCCTTTGACGCGCGTGTGGCTTCCTTCTCGGTAATCGCGCCAACCGCCTGCATCCGGCCCAGGACGACGGCGCGTCGTGCGACCGCACGATCTAGATGCGAGGTTGGAGCGTAGGCCGAAGGGGCCTGAATCAGGCCGGCCAGCAGGGCCGCTTCATCCAGTGCCAGGGCCGAGGCCTTCTTCCCTAAATAGCCCTGGGATGCGGCTTCGATGCCATAGAAGCCTCGACCGAAGTAGATGCGGTTGAGATACATCGCGAGGATCTCGTCCTTCGAAAAGGCCCACTCCAGTCGGACGGCCAGCACGACCTCTCGGGCCTTACGCCACAGGGTCTTCCGGTCATTGAGAAACGTCTTGCGCGCGAGTTGCTGCGTGATCGTCGATCCCCCCTGCGCCAGGGATCCTCGCTTCATATTGGCCAGCGCGGCGCCACCGATGCGCCAGAGATCCACCCCGTGATGTTCGTAGAAGCGCTCATCCTCGACCGCAAGCACCGCGCGAATCATCAGGGGTGAAATGTCGGACAGTTCGACGGTCGTCCGCTGCTCTCTAAAGATGCTGAAGGCCGGCCGGTCGCGCATGTCGTAGACCAGTGTGGCTACCGGCATGTCGGCCGCTGATCGAATGCCGCCAGCGCCGGGGACGACGAAGAACAGGTTGATGAACAGGACAACGATGATGGCAGTCGCTGCCCAGGCGGGAACCGCCCAGCGGCCAAAGCGGGTGTGGACGCGTCGTAACCGGCCGTACAGCCGTTGTCCAAAAGTGTGCAGGCGGTGGCGAAGTCTCATGACCTGGCGGTCTACTTCAAGACTTGTTCCAACCAGCATGGCGCCGGTTCAGGCCGGTTTATATCGGTCTTCCAGATATCTGGTGCCACGCTCGCTACGATCGAGCAAGAACGTCGTGTAATTCTGGACCGGCGCTCAGTTGCTCGAGATTCCCAGCGAGACCCGATAGTCGGCCGGCTTGATGGGGGGATCGTCCAGGAACGGCCACGGTACTAGCTCGATCAGTTCCAGCCGATAGTCGCCGATGGTTCGGCTGCGCGCAGTGGAGTTGAGCAACTGCAGCTCGAACGCGCTCCTTTGACCCGAAAGCGTGATCTCAATCGCAATGTAGGCCTCGCCAGCCTGGATGCAGAATGCGTCGACAGGGCACCGGGTATCGATGGTGACACCAACAAACCGGATCGACATGCTACCGACCACCCTGGCCTGACCTGGCGCGAGAACGATCGTGACAGGCTCAGTCGGCGCGGTGGGCGAATACGAACATGCCGCCGATGTCGCCACGGCTGCGGCCACGAGGAAACTGAGCAAGGAAGATGACGTTAAGCGCATACGCGTAACAAAGTGAGCAATAAATCTGCCAACGCTATCTCTTGGCCCAGCCGTCCCTGAGGGTGACGGTGCGATTAAAGACGGGACGCTCTGTCCCACTTTCCGGATCCGCACAGAAGTAGCCCATGCGTTCGAATTGGAACTGTGCCCCCGGCGCGGCGTCGCTCAGCGAGGGTTCGAGCTTGCAACCGCTGAGAACCTTAAGCGCCTGTGGATTGATCTGAGAGAGAAAGTCGGCGTCACCCGCTCCGGGTGTCTCGTCGGTGAAGAGCCGATCGTAGAGCCGGACTTCAGCCTCCAGCGCATGTGCCGCTGACACCCAATGCAGGGTTGCTTTCACCTTGCGTCCGTCTGGCGCGTCGCCGCCTCGTGTTTCGGGGTCGTAGGTGCAGCGCAGTTCCACCACCTCGCCCGATGGGTTCTTGATGACCTCGCGGCAGGTGATGAGATACGCGCCCCGCAGGCGCACCTCGCGGCCGGGGGACAACCGGAAGAACTTCTTCTCAGGCGCCTCCATGAAGTCGTCATGTTCTACGTAGAGCTCGCGTCCGAACGGAACGTGCCGCGTGCCCATGGCCGGATCCTTCGGATGATTCGCCACCTCAAAGGTCTCATCCTGCCCTGCGGGGTAGTTCTCGATCACCACTTTGAGCGGACGTAGGACCGCCATGGCTCGAGGTGCGCGCGTATTCAAATCTTCACGCACAAGAAACTCCAGCAACCCCACGTCGATGATGTTCTCGCGCCGGGCCACGCCGATCTGGTCACAGAAACGACGAATGGCCTCTGGTGTAAATCCTCGACGTCGCATCCCAGAAATCGTCGGCAGACGAGGATCATCCCAACCCGCGACGTGGCCGCCGCTCACCAGTTGCAGCAGTTTCCGTTTGCTCATCACCGTATAGGTGAGGTTCAGCCGTGCGAACTCTGTCTGTTTCGGGTGTCCGGGAAGGTCGCCCACATTGGCGATGAGCCAGTCGTACAGCGGTCGGTGGTCCTCAAACTCGAGCGTACAGAGCGAGTGCGTGACGCGCTCAAACGCATCCGAGAGCGGATGCGCGTAGTCGTACATGGGATAGATGCACCACGCGTCGCCGGTGCGGTGGTGATGGATCCGCCGCACGCGATACAGGATCGGGTCGCGCATGGTGATATTTGGCGACGCCATGTCAATCTTCGCGCGCAGCACGTGTGCGCCGTCAGGAAACTCACCGGCTCGCATCCGCGCGAAGAGATCAAGGTTCTCGTCAATCGACCGGGAGCGGTGCGGACTCTCCTTTCCTGGTTCCCTCAGCGTGCCCCGGTACTCTCGAATGTCATCGGCCGTGAGGCTGTCGACGTAGGCCTTGCCGTCGCCGATGAGCTGAACGGCGCAGCCATAGAGTCGCTCGAAGTAGTCCGAGGCGTAGAACAGACGGTCGCCCCATTCAAACCCAAGCCAGCGGACGTCGGCCTGAATTGCATCGACGTACTCCACCTCTTCCTTCGCGGGATTGGTGTCATCGAAGCGCAGGTTGCACGTGCCACTAAAGTCGCGCGCCACGCCAAAGTTCAGACAGATCGCTTTGGCGTGACCGATATGGAGGTACCCGTTCGGTTCAGGAGGAAACCGGGTGGCCACGCGTCGGTCATTTCTTCCGGCAGCGAGGTCCGCAGTCACGATCTCTCGAATGAAGTGAGGCCCGGTCATTCCTTCATTGTAGACTGCGGCCTCGCCGTCCACCCGGCACGAACGTGAGTCGATCTATTGGACGTCGCTAGCAAGATCGACGGGACTTACACCATTACACCATTTTGATCTACCATGGTCCAACCATGGCGCTGAACATCAAGAATCCCAACGTCGAGCGCCTTGCCAGCGAGGTCGCGCTTTTGACAGGCGAGTCGAAGACTGAAGCCATCCGCAAAGCACTTGAGGACCGCAAACGACGCCTGGTCGCGACACCCGTCACGGACCGGCGAGCCTCGGTGCTCGCGTTTCTGAAGAAACGGGTCTGGACCGGCGTCCCGAAGAAGGAAAAGGGCCGTGTGCTCTCTCGAGCCGAGGAAGACGCCATCCTGGGCTACGGACCAGAAGGCGTATGACGCTCGACTCGTCTGCGCTGGTCGCCATTCTGTTCGCGGAGCCTGGGTACCTGACCCTGGTGGATCGCATCCTGACAGCCGACCACGTGCGCGTGGGTGCGCCCACGCTTGTGGAAACATGCATGGTCTTCGCGGGTCGCCGGGGGGCACGCAGCGCGGAATCGGTCGAGGGACTGGTCCGCGAACTGAACGTGACCATCGTTCCTTTCGGCGAGACCGAATGGCACGTGGCGATGGACGCATTTCGGCGGTTCGGTCGCGGGCGCCACGCCGCCGCGTTGAACTACGGAGACTGCCTGGCCTACGCCACGGCGCAGACGGCGCGCGACACGCTGCTGTTTGTCGGAGAGGACTTCTCGAAGACGGACGTCCCACCGGCCTGACGGTCGGTCACCGCTATCGCGGGGGGTTGCCCCACATGCGTCGGGCGATCCGGTGGTCGAGTGAGAACACGCCGGGACCACGCGAGAGAATGATGGCCAGTGAACCCGCCCAGAACAAATGGTCAGACCACGCGTTGGGATACACAAACGTCTGAATGACCAGCAGCATGCCAAACAGCGGCAGCGTCGCCAACCGGGTGCCGACGCCGACACGCAGTGCGAGCAGGAGGGCCGACAGTGGAATGTGTTCGAGGCGTTGATAGAGCGTGCGCAGGCGTTCGGATAGCGTCATGTCCGCAGATTCCTTTGGGTAGAAGAGATGTGAGTCAGCAGGCGGCTGTGAATCAGTTCCACGAGCGCATGGCCTGGATTGAGCGAAGAGTCCTGTTCGAGTGCCTGCTCGGCTGCGGCCTCGATCGAGGCGCCGGACTGCAAGTGTCGCCTGAAATGCCACGTCCCTCGCTCCAGGCGAATGAACTGGATGTCGCCGCGAGTGCCGCGTACTTCAATATGCGTCTGTGAGGCGGCCATCTCGAATCGCTCAGGCACCTGGTCTGTGAGGTACGCACGCATCAACTCGTCGACCGGAAACATCGTCGTGAGATACACCACGCCAGGCTGCAGTCGACAGGTGCCGGCGGCGAGGTCCTCAGGGGCAAGCTGACCCAGCACATCCGGCGCCAGAGGCGGCGCATCGACTGCGACGGACGCCAGGCCGAGATGCCACTCCAGCGTGGCGAAGTCTTCCAGGGATGGGAGATGTCGCTGGCTGGTCTGCGAAGCGAGGAACGGGGGAAAGTCGTGCCCGAATTCCGCCAAACAAAAGACTCGTGGCGGATGCGCGGCGACGTAGGCTTGAGCGGCGTGGGTCAGGGCCTCGTCGCCAATGAGCCAGGCCGTGGCCGGAAAACGCGTCCGAATCGATTCGGTCAAACTCGCATGGAAATGTCGCCGATGAATGGCGAGTCGCTGAGTCGGATCACTCCCACCCGTGAGCACTGGCCGCACATCGTCGAACGCCGAATCTATGATGGCGTGGCGAACGAGGCGTTGCGTGTCCGACAGCCCTGGCATGCGCCCGTTCCAGGCCGCGCGCGGCGTATGCGCGGGTGATCTTGCTCTCGGCGATCAGGGCCGCGAGGTCGGGGATCTCGTTGTCTCGTTCGATGAGCGGCGGCAACGCGCCGAAGCGAGAGACGGCGTATTCATAGAGTTGCCACGAGCCATCCGCGACCGGCGTTCCGTGCGTATCGACGAACACGGTCTGCCCAGCTGTGCCCTCTTCGTCTTCGGCCTCAAAGCCGCCGAGGTGGAGTTCCGCGATCGCGTCAACTGGAAGCGCATCGATATAGGCGTGGGCGTCAAAGCCCATGTTGTGCGCGCTCAGGTACACATTGCTGACGTCGCACAACAGGCGACAGCCGGTCCTGGCCACGAGCGCACTCAAGAATTCAGGTTCCGTCATCATTGACGATCCGAAGCCGACGTAGCTTGAAGGGTTTTCGAGAAGATACGGTCGCCCAAATGTGTCTTGGACGATCGAAATGTGTTCCACCAACGTTCGCAACGACTCATCGTTGTAGGGCAAGGGGAGCAGATCGTTGAGATACTCACCGTCGTGAGTGGACCAGGCCACGTGGCCGGAGAACAGCACCGGGTCGATGAGGTCAACGAGCTTTGACTCGTGCCATGTGCGCACGGTCAACGCCCCCTGCGCTGCCGATGGACACACCGACCGTGTGTACGGAGACGGGATAGTGACGCGCCACTTCTGCCAGTAACTCCGTCGCGTGGGGGTTGGCCAGAAACGTTTCCGGATGCACCTCAAAGAAAGGCACAGAAGGGTGGGTGGCCACCACCTCGGTCAGGTGCGGAAGCCTGAGACCGATGCCAGCGCCGACGACGTGCGGTTGCAGTGCTGTCATGTGTTGACCACCCATGAGTTATTTCGATCCGCGACTAGGACTTCGGCGTCTTGCTGCCGTTGACGATGCGCTCGCAGTAGCCTTCGGCCACGTAGAGCCACGCATTGGGATCGCCGTTGAGCTTTGAGGTGCCCGCGCAGGAGCTGTTCCCGGTGGAGGCACAGTCGTTCTTGCCGGCCTTGGCGATGCCGTAACACTTCTCAGCCTTGAAGGCTGGTTCTTGCGACGTAGAGGTCATGGAGGCGGCGGCGAAGACGGCCGGGGCGCTGACGGCGGCCGCAAGGGCCGAGGCGATGAAGAGGCGCTTGTTGAGGTTCATGTGTCGTGTTCTCCCTAAGAAAGTGGTCTGTCGTGTTGGACGGCCTTGCTGGCCGCTCCCCTGTCAGTTCGTGTCAGACGTCTGACGGGTTACAACGCCTCACACCGGTGCTGTCTGGCGAGCGGGAGCGCGAAGGAACGACCGACGTCACGCGCGGTTGACAACAGCGCTACTGCGTCGTCAGGTCGCGATACAACAGCAGGGCCGCCGAGGCTGCGGTCAACACATCGCGCAGTTCGGGATCGCTGGCCCGGAGCACCCACATCGCCCCCGCGTTGATCACCTCGACCGCCACCAGTGCTCGTCCGTTCTGCAGGAACGTGTACCCGCTGGCCTCTGAGATCGGCAGTGAGGAGTTGGCGACTCGACGACTGCCCTCGATGTCGATGGTGCGAGTGCCGTCCGTCAGGGTGCCGTTCATCAACGCGTCGCCTGATGGGCGGGCGAGCACAAGCTTCCACGTGGCGCCGGTCTCGAGGCTCGACATCAGGCCGATCAGGAGGTTCGTGTTCTCAAGGTCGATCGTGAAGTCACGGAGCAGGAACTCGCGAATCTGCAGTTGACTGACGCCCGCAGTCACCGAGAACTGGCCGTCCCACACCCGTCCCTCAGCGCCCGCGACCTCGAATTCGTATCGCTGTGAGGACTCATGGGTCGCAAACCAATTGTTGACCAACGCAAATGTCCGTCGGCCAACCGTCCGCGTCCAACTGCGATCGACCTTCTGGACCCGCACCGGGCCACAGGAGAAGTCCTCAGTGAACGTGAACCCTCGGCGTGACCCTGACAGGGCCACTCCGCCGCGGACGTGGCCAACTCGACCGGCGAGGCAAATCGTGCCGCCTGACACCCAGAGACCGTGATTGCTCCCACCGCAAGAAGAAAGACGAGTGACTTCAACAGCGGATTGTAGACCAATGCGAAAAAACGAAAGGCCATCCTTCATCGTCATGAAGGATGGCCTTTCGCGACGTCTTTGGGCTCCGCCGCTTGCGTCACAAGGTCGCGTTGAGCGACAGCCGCCAGGAGGCGGCAGGGGCAAAGGCTAAGAGCAGCGACGTCCTTCGTTCTTCGGTGGCGTTCCGTCGGCAGAAGCGTTCATCTCTGTCTACCTCCAGTTCCGAGGCGACCCACCAAACCTCTGTCATTGACGCGTACGATGGATCTAGCCTCACGCTAGGCCTCTGCGCCGAAAAAGTCAATACGTAAGTGCCGATCTACTGGTGAATTCCAGTCGTTCCGTCAGCGCCAAAGAGGAGGGGACGCACGAGCGCGTCGAGTTCTGCCTCTGCCATGCGTCCAGGGTGATACGCACGAATCAGTCCCCCGCGGTCCACCACGACGAGCGTGGGAGTCGTACTCACGCCGAACGAGAGATGATTGGCCTCACCCAGTGGCACCGGTACGTTCGCCATCCACGGATACGACGTGTTCAGGACGCCTTCGATGTACGCCAACTCGTTTTCCGGCGTGGCAGGTTCGCCCGCAGCGGCGTAACCAAAGCGTTGCGTGGGAGCCACGATTCGGAGCCCGTCTTTCTGGTAGCGGGTCAGGAGTCGCTCGAGGACCGGGCCTTGAGCTTTGCAATCGGCGCACCAGTGCGCCCAGAAAAAGAGGACGTGCACAGACCCGGTCATCGATTCGGCTTCAAATTGTTGGTCACCCAGGCTCTCGCGCGATTCCAGGTTCGGGATCGGTAGGCCTTCGAGACTGATCAAATTGATGTTCTTCTGGATGCGCTTGGGGAGAGACGTCGAGCCAAACTTGCTTAGTTCGCCCTGTAGGTAGATGACCGCCTCGCTGCGATTGCCACGCCTGGCGCCCGCCTGCGCCAGCACTTCGATGGCCGCACCGATCGCGGTCGGCAGACCCGGTTCCGCGTCCATGCTTCTGGAGCGTAGCAGGTCGGTGCCCTGGGAATAGGTTCGTCTCGCATACCGATCGGCGTCGTCGAGGCGATCCAGGCCGAGCGAGCCTCGGCCGAGCCACGATTGGGCCAGCAACATTTGGGGAGAGACACCAAACGCGGCCTCATTGGCCGCGACCAGGCGCTCGACGGCCCCAATGTCGCCGTCTGCAATGGCGGCTCTGGTTGCGCTGACGATCACCGAGTTGTCTACCACGGGCGCGGCGACCTGCGGAGTGGCGGAACACGCTGCTGCAGATATCCCACACACCAGGAACGCGGCGAACGGGACAAATCGTACGGGCGACTGAGAGCTTGTCATGATCGTCAACTCCTACGGAGTGAGCAAGCATATCGTTACAGGCGTGCGCGGTCACTCCCCAGTCTCGCGGTGGGGCCTACAGCATGGCGCGCCACTTGGCGTATCGCGGTATTCTTCGCGTATGAGTCTGTTCCACAAAGGCAACACACTGACGAGCCTCGCCAGCACCTGCGGTTGAGCGGCAAAAGTGAGCCCGGTCGGGCTCTCCAAGTTGCTCGACGGTTTGCCGAGGACGACCGACCCAAACCTGTTGGTCGGGTTTGAGACAGGCGACGACGCCGGGGTGTATCGCCTCGACGCTGGCACCGCCTTGGTGCACACAGCCGATATCATCACCCCGCCGGTGGATGACCCGGTCGTCTTTGGTCGCATTGCCGCCGCCAACGCCCTCAGTGACGTGTACGCCATGGGGGGGCGACCCTTGACCTGCCTGAACCTGGTTGGTTTCCCCATGTCGAAGCTCGGCCCCGAGGTGCTCGCCGGAATTGTGGCAGGTGCGCTGGAAAAGATCACTGAAGCCGGCGCCGTCCTTGTCGGGGGCCACACCATGAAGGACGAGGAGCCGAAGTTCGGCTTGTCCGTCACCGGCATCGTCCATCCAGATCGGCTGTGGCGCAACACCTGGGCTCGCGCCGGCGACGTCCTTATTCTTACCAAACCGCTTGGCACCGGGGTGCTGTTCAATGCCAACCTCAGGGGCTGGGTCGACGCTGCGGCCATGGCCACCTGTTATGGCCAGTGCCGGCACGCTGAACAAGGTCGCTGCGGAAGTGTGCGCCGTCGTAGGTGGCGTACACGCCGCGACGGACGTGACTGGCTTCGGCCTGGCAGGCCACGCCCTGGAGATGGCCCGCGGCTCAGGGGTGTCTCTGCACATCGACGCCGCGGCTCTGCCGCAACTGCCACAGGCGCTGGCGATGTACGAACGTGGCGTTTCCACGGGCGTGAACGCCGAGCATCACGAGGTGGTCGATGCCGTGACACGTTTTGACCGTGAGCTGTCCCCAGCAATGGGTGAACTGCTGGTCGACCCACAGACGAGCGGCGGCCTGCTCGTCGCCGTGGATCACGCACAGGCTGAGTCCCCTTATCACCTGGTGTTTTTTTGAAACTGCTCGCGGTGAAAACACAGACCGTCATCGTGCTCATCCTCGTGGTTGTGGGGGTGTGGCAGTGGGATTGGGACACGTCGTCGCTCGAGGTCTGGATTGAACGGAACCCGGTGCTCGGAGCCGGGGTCTATGTCGTCCTTCTGGCGGCGCCGGGCGTGGTGCTGCCGTTTTCATCACTGCCGCTGCTGCCCCTGGCGACGCGCAGTTTCGGCGTGGTGCCGACCGCCGTGCTCAGTAGCGTGGGCTGGTGGGGCGGCTGTCTGATTGCGTTCCAGATCGCCCGCGCTGGGCGCCGGTTCCTGGAGCGCGTGACATCGTTGGACGCGGTCGACCGCGTGGCCAAGAAAGTACCCCAGGACGTTGGCTTCGGCGGAATCGTCGTGCTGCGCGTGACTCTGCCCACCGACGTCGTGAGTTTTGCCCTCGGTCTTCTGAAGGGACTGGATTTCCGAACGTACGCCGTCGCCTCGCTCGTCGGCATCCTGCCGTTTTCATTCCTGTGGAGTTACGCCGGAGGAGAACTCGGTGCCAGCCGGCTCTGGTCTTTCGCTCTCGTGATAGCCGTCATGACGGTGGTCATCGTCGTGATCCGACGCTGGTGGCAGAGCGTGCACTGAGAAACACGCGCTGCTCTACCGCAGCGTCCGGATCTTGGCCAACGGGCGTTTGGTGATGGCCGGCACCTGCGCGTCAGCTGCCGGATAACCGACGACGAGCAGGAGGAACGGTTTTTCGTTGACCGGCCGGCCGAGAATGCCGTTGAGAAAGCCCATCGGGCTTGGCGTGTGCGTCAGGGACACCAGACCCGCATGATGCACAGCGGCGATCAGGAACCCTGTGGCGATGCCCGCGGACTCTGACACGTAGTAGTTCTTCGTCCGGTTGCCGTCGGATTTGACGCCATAACTTTCAGCGAAGACCGCGATCAGGGCCGGCGCGGTTTCCAAGAACGGCTTATTCGCGTCGGTCCCGAGTTGTGCGAGGGCCTCAAGCCATTCTGCAGGGGCACGCTTTTCGTAAAACTCGCGCTCCTCAATCTCGGCGGCCTCGCGGATCTGGCGTTTGATGTCGGGATCGGTGATGACAACAAAGTGCCAAGGCTGGAGGTTGGCCCCGTTGGGCGCGGTGCCGGCGGTTCGGATGCAGGCGTCGAGCACGCCGTCCGGAATCGGTCGAGAGGAAAAGTCGCGGACCGTTCGTCGCCGCGTCAACTCCTCCTCAAACGACTCGGCCCTGTGGCGCATCTCGTCAGCGGGGTACTCTTGATACGTGGTCAGCGGCTGGAATGTCGGCGCCATCGCCGACAAGATTACAATACTCCGCTGGAGGGATTCGCGGGGGGCAGCAGACCTCTGCCGCCCCCCGCGCGTGACTTTAGAAACTCCAGCGCACGCCAAACGTCAACTGCCGAGCCGCGTTGACGGCGGTTGGGCCGCCCAGAATCCCGCTGGTGCCGCTGATGCTCACCGACGGGTTGCGCGCCTGCACCGACCTGACGTAGCCGACGTTGAAAAGGTTCTCAGCGTCCAGATACAGGCCGAGTCGGTCGGCGCCGATGTTGAACACCTTCTCCAATCGCACGTCCAGGAGTTGCTGTTTCTCGGTGCGACGGCTGCCTTGCTGTTCAAGCAGAAGATTCAGGCTGCCAGTCCAGTTGAACGTGCTTGAGCTCACGCGCTGGAACGGCGCCCAGGTTGTGCCGCTCAGCGCGCTGAAATAGATATTGGCCGAGACCTCGATCTTGGGCACCTGGTATCCGGCAAAGACCTTGAGTTCATGCGGCCGGTCGAGGGCCACACGGCCATCGGTGTTGATCAGGGCCGTGTTCGGTGTCTCGAATTGTCCGCTTGACACCCCAGAGAAGGCTCCGCTGGCGACGGTCCCCGTGGTCTTCGAGTACACGTAGGAAACCTGCCCCTGCCACCGATTCGAGAGGGCCCGTGTCAGCACGAACATGAGGCCGTTGTACCGGCGGTAGCCGTTGGCCTGAGGCGCGCCGTTGTAGGCAAAAGTATCGACGTTTCCGATCTGGAATTTCTGATCGGACGTGCGGTTCGCCCATTGATAAATCGTCATCGCCTCGTTGTTCAGCGGGTTGGTGTAACTAGCCGCCGCCCACTGGCCGTCCACCAGCGTGGAATTGATGAAGTTCATTGTGTTTCGTCTGATCACGGTGGTTGTGAACTTCAGCGTCCTGCCGACCTGTCGCTCGTACGCCAGGCTGAATTCGTCGGTGCGCGGATGCTTGAGACCGTCTTGGACCGTGAACTTGCTGTCGCCTGGCACGCGGAATATTTCCGTGAGTGCACCGTTGCCCGCCACCTCGAAGCCGACGAAATCACTGATGCCAGGCAGAGCGCGCGACCATGACGCAAACACCGCGCCGTCATACAACTGGCCATAGTAGCCGCGCAGCACGGATCGGCCGTCACCGTTGAGGTCAAAGGCTAAACCCAGCCGCGGCGCAATCGGTGTCACGTTGTAGTATTTCTTGCTGTCTGCCGTTCCGGTGCCGGTGATGTGGTCCATCCGAAGGCCAGCATTGGCCGTCAACCGCCCGACTTTCCACTGGTCCTGGGCATAGAGCGACAAGCGGTCGCTGCGCCCCTTGACGTCATAGGAATACGCATACGCCAGGTACGGGGCACCGCCATAGTCATAGAAAAACAGACCGTCCGTGTACGCAAAGCGATTGCGAATCGTGCTGCGCTCGATCTCCATCCCGAACTTGAAGGCGTGCGAGCCTTTGGCTTCCGCATACTTGGAGAGCGACGCATTCAGCTGATTGCGCGTGCGGTCATACTGCGCGCTGTACCCGGCGCCGCCCGACCATGCGCCCGTGTCGCCATCGAGTCGCGCCGACGTCGGCGTCAAGGGATCGAGGTCAAAGTAGCCCCAGTAGCCGGTGAACTTCGCTTCGAAGAACGCCGTGTTGCCCATCACTTTCCGGTACTGCGCGTTGTAGATCATCTCCGGCGAATCCTGCTGAACCACGCGGGCGTCAGTGGTGCCGTTGGTGCCGCCCAGGCCCGTTCGGCCGCCCTGGTTGTACTGGTCGTACTGCGTGGAGATGACGATGTTGTCTGATGGGCTCGGCTGGAACGTCAGCTTGAGATTGAATCGTGGGCTGACCTCCGTGCGCAGTGTGCGCGGGCCGTCCGGATCCTGCTCGATGGCATACCGCTGTACGCTGGCAAAAAAGAAGGCCTTGTTCTCGCGGATTGGCCCACTCATCTGCACGGTGTAGTCCTTCAACTTGTCCACACCCGTGGCTTTGATCGAGGGATTGAGCGCCGACACCGCGCTCGAGACGTTGTCGCCGCGCAGACCCTTGCTCGTATACCGTTGCTCAAAAAGCCCCGCGAAACGGTTGCTGCCGGACTTGGTCACCGTGTTGATGACGGCACCCGAGAAGCCGCCAAACTCGGCCGATTGACCCAGCGAGCCGACTTGCACCTGCTCGATGATGTTGTAGTTGAAAAACGTCCACGGTGTGCCGCCTTCCGGGTCGCGCGTGTCGACGCCGTCGAGCAGCAGCGAGTTGGCGGACCCGGCCGCGCCACCGAACGCCGAGCTGCTATTGATACCGGGTGCGTAGTTGAGCATGCTGACGGCCGGATTAGCCCTCGATATCGGCATACTGAACAGCAGGTCCTGCGAGATGTTCGTGTCTGTGGCCGTCGTTCGGGCATCGACTTTGGCCGACGATCCCTCGACCGTGATCGACTCAGTCAAGCCGCCCACCTCCAGCGTCAACTTCAGATCGATCGACCTGCCAATCGTAATGTCCAGGCCTGACTGAACACTCGGCTTAAACCCCTGCAGCGACGTTCGCACTTCGTAGATGCCCGTGCTCAGGCCGAGGAACCGGAAGTCGCCCTGCTCGTTGGTGATCTGCACGGTTTCGCCAGTGCGGCTGGCCAGCGTCACCGTGACCCCCGGCAGCGCACCACCTTGCGCGTCGAGCACGCGGCCCGCAATCGTGCCGGTCAGCGTCTGAGCCGACGCCGTGACGGCGAGGGCCAGCAACAGCACGGCGCTGATCGTCAATCGTTTCAAGACTCTATTTATGTTCATGTCAGCACACTCCTAACGAATCGAGCCGCGAATGCGGTCATTCTTGGCTGAATACAACGCGTATCCCGTACCCAGCGCCATGACTCCTATTACCAGGAGGCCTGTCCGGGTCTTGAGAAACGAGCCTTTTCTCGCCGCGGGCGTCTGCGTCGAACTCTTGGTTCGTTCGGGTGCGAGGTTCGTAGTCAACACCGACGGCGGTGCAGTCTTGGCGACAATGGCTGCTAACGACCGGCTTGAAAACGACGGCACGGTTGGAGGATCGGACGATGCGGCCATTGCGGGCACGGCAACCAAGGTCAAAAACGCCGTGATCACGCCGATACGGGCGACGCGGACGAGGTAGGTCAAACCACTTATCTGGATCATCGAAATGTCCTTTCTGTAAGCGAGTGTTCGAATATATACGCCTGTGTGGATCGGAACACCAGAAGTAAATTGCGTCCGGGTCAACGATTGACGGCTTCTCTTAGGTAGGTCACCATTCGGCCCTATGCCCTCTGCTTCCACACCGTCGACACGACGGGCGATTATTGTGGCTGCTGCCGCACTTGCCGTGGTTCTTGTGGCAGGAGTGTGGTTAGTCCCTAATAAGTCTCAGTTGGGCACTGGAGGAGTGGTGTTAGGCCCCCTTCCTGAAGGTGTCACCCGGGAGCAATTGAACGTCGTCTTGATCACCCTCGATACGCTTCGCGCCGATCATCTGGGCGCGTACGGTTCGACGGACGTCCGGACGCCCAATCTCGATCAATTGGCCAGGGAGGGCGTGGTCTTTGAGCAGGTGATGACCACGGCGCCGCTGACCCTGCCGGCCCACAGCAGCATCATGACGGGCCAGTTTCCTCCACGACACGGCGTGAGGGACAACGGGGGGTTCTTCCTGGGCCCGGAACAGACCACGCTTGCCGAGGTACTGAGCGCCCAGGGTTTTCAGACGGGTGCAACCGTCGGCGCCTTCGTGCTCGACAGTAAGTGGGGACTCGACCAGGGGTTCGAGGTCTATCAGGACGATTTTGATCTGACCGACGTCAAGGCCATGTCTCTGGCCAGCGTCAAACGTCCCGGGAATGAGGTCGTGGATCTGGCGCTCAAGTGGATGGAGGGCGTCGGCGATCAGCGTTTCTTCTCGTGGCTTCATCTCTACGACCCCCACGCCCCGTACGAGTCACCCGAGCCCTACCGCAGTGAATACCGCGGGCACCCCTACCGTGGTGCGATCGCGTTCACCGACGCACAGGTGGGTCGCGTGCTGTCCTTTCTTCGCGACCGAGGTCTGGCCGACAGGACGATCGTGATCGTGACCGCCGATCATGGCGAGAGCCTGGGCGAACACGGCGAGGAGACGCACGGGTTCTTCGTCTACGAGAGTTCCATGCACGTGCCGCTGATTGTTCGGGCACCGTTTGGCGCGATTACGCCGGGGCGCCGCGTGGCACAACCGGTTCGCACGGTGGACATCATGCCGACCGTGCTGGATGTGCTGCAAATGGACGCCCCTCGTTCGCTGGCCGGCGTGAGCCTGGCGCCGTTGCTGGCGGGGGCAGGTTCTGATGTGGTGACTGAAGGCTATGGCGAGGCGATGTATCCCCTCCATCACTATGGCTGGAGCGATCTGACAGCGATGCGGTCCGATCGGTACAAGCTGATCGACGCGCCCAGACCCGAGTTGTATGACCTGGAGCGCGACCCCAAGGAACTCACGAATCTGTTCACCGAGCGGGCGTCCGTGGCCGACGCGATGCTGCGGCGTCTGCGGGAGCAGAAGCGGGAGATGGCATCTGCGGCGCCGGCCATGCCAAAGAACGAAGATGTTGATCCCGAGACCCGCGCGCGGTTGGCGGCGTTGGGGTACGTCGGCTCGTTTGTCGCCACCTCCAATGAACCGTCCAATGATCGCGCGGACCCAAAAGACAAAATCGACCTGTTCAATCTGATGACCACGGCTCGCGACGTGGCCAAGAATGTGGACCAGGGGCCCGAAGCCATCAGCATGCTCAACCGCGTCGTGGCCGATGATCCCAACGTCATCGACGCCTGGTTCATGCTCGGCAACGAATACTTCAAGGCGGGGAAATTTCCGGAGGCTGTATCGCAGTTCAAACGGGCCCTCGACCTGAAGCCCGACTACGACTTGGCCATCATCAACATGGCCAATGCGTATCGCAGCCTGGGCCAGGATGATGCGGCGTTGGCCGGCTACGAACACTATGTGACCGTCGATCCAAGGAACGCCTACGTTCGCTATCAGATTGGCGAAATCTATCTGGACCGTGGTGATTTGCCTCACGCTGACACCGCGTTTGCCGAAGCGTTGACCATCGATCCCAAACTCGCCTCCGCCCGGGTCGCCACAGGCGTGCTGGCGTTCCAACGTGGACAACTGGACGAAGCAGAGCGACACCTGCGCGCTGCATTGGCCCTGAAAGAGGACGTGAGGTTGGCGCACTTCAATCTCGCGCTGATCGCAGAAGCCCGCGGCGATGACCGCGCGGCCGCAGCGTCGTATCGCACCGAACTGGACCTCCATCCCACCGCGTTCAAGGCCGCGTTCAATCTCGGGCGCCTGCAGGCTCGACAGGGGGAGGCGGTGGCCGCGATGGCCTCATACAAACAGGCGGTTGAGGCCAACGCGAACTTCGCCGAAGGATTCTTCTATCTCGCCAAGGCGTACCTCGATTCCGGGCGTGCGCTCAACGATGCCGAGTCGAATGCCCGCAAGGGGTTGGCACTCGAGCCGGAAGGTGAGACGTCACCCCTGGGCCATTTCGTGATCGGCAGTGTCCTGATGCAGCGGGGCAAGCCCGACGAAGCCGAACGCGAATTGGCACTCGGCTTGGCCCTGGAAGCCAAGTTAGCCAAACGCCGCCTTCCGTGAGTACGTACCCCCGTGCGACGATTTCGGCTACGCGCCGGTGGAAACCACTGTGAGATGTTGCACAAGCGCCGCCTGAATCGACTTGGCCGTCACGCGGTAGTGCGAGCCGTGCCACAACACCTGGCCATTGCTGACGAGCAACATCTGTGGTGATTCGTGCCGGACCTGCAGGGTGGTTTCTACGGCCCTGGATACGGCGCGCGAGGTCTGGATTCGGACCAGATAGACATCGACGGAAAGGGGCGGGCCTTGCAGCAGGTCAGTGACCTCCTCAAACGCCATCGCACTGGTCCCGCAGGTCGCGCTGTGCTTGTAGATGAGGATTGGGCGGGTCGCAGACGCCGCCACGGCAAGGTCAAAGTCCTCGATCGACGTCAATTCCTGCAGAGGGTTGGTCATCCTCCCCATTGTAGGCTTTTGGCCACAGTCAAATCGTGTAACCTCTTGGCGGGGATAGACCGAATATAAAAAAGGATGACAAATAGTCAACGATTTCGTGTTGGCGCCGCGTCTGTTGCCGTCGTTCTCACGATGGCACTGCCGCAGGCCGTCGCTCAACAGGCTCAACAGATGGTGGACGTGAACACACTTGGACCTCAGGTAGGCGCCAAAGCCCTGGAGTTCCGTCTGATGGACCAGAATGGCCAACCGCAAACACTTTCGTCGGTCGCTGGGCCGAAGGGCACCATGTTGGTGTTTTTCCGCTCGGCCGATTGGTGACCATACTGCCGCACGCAGCTGGTCGAGCTGCAACGACATCTTGAAGACGTGACGCGTGAAGGATATGGGCTGGTTGCGATCAGCTACGACAATGCCGAGACGCTGAAAGAGTTTACCGACAGACACAGCATCACATTCCCGCTGCTGTCGGATCCAGGTTCGAAGACCATCACGGCCTGGGGCATTCTGAACAAGGAGGCGACGGGCCGCACCGCGGGTATTCCGCATCCAGGCACCTTCATCGTCGACCCCGACGGGGCGATCGTCTCGCGCGCATTCGAACAGCCATATACGGAACGGCGAAGCGCGACGAGCATCCTTGAGCAGCTCTCCGGTACCTCACCCGGCATGCCCACCACCGTTCGAGGGGCCCATGTCGCGCTCGCGTTGCAGGCGAGTGACAAGGTGGCCGCAGTCGGGCATCGAATCACGTTGACCGCGACGGTGACGCCAGATGGCAAGAATCACGTCTACGCGCCCGGCCAGAAGGGCTACATTCCGATCAGCCTGAAGCTGACGGACGACCCGGCCTTCAAGGCGCACGAGGTGAAGTTCCCGCCTGCGTCAACATACCTCTTTGAGCCGCTCAACGAGACCGTCCAGGTCTATTCAGCGTCGTTCACGCTCGCGATGGACGTGACGGTGGCGTTGACGCCTGAGATGCGCGCCAGAGCCGCCAAGGGTGAGGTGCTGACCATCAAGGGCGACCTTGAGTACCAAGCGTGTGACGACAAAGTCTGTCATCGACCCGAGACGTTGCCCGTCGAGTGGAAGGTGACGCTCAGTCCGATCGTGGCTCGGTAGCCATGGAGTGGGTCGACCTCGGGTCTGTCGCTGATCTGCGGACCACGGTCGTTCAGGAAATACGCGTCGGCCGAAGTGAATCGTACCGGGAATGTCAGAGGGCGAGTTAATTGAGTCAGGCCACTGCGGCCTGCTCATACGACCGCGCTTCAAATTCCGCCGGCGGCACATAGCCAATCGGCTCGAGCAGTCGGCGCGTGTGGAACCAATCCACCCAGGTGAGCGTCGCGAGTTCCACCGCCGCGAGACTGCGCCAGGGTCCTTGTCGTCGAATCACCTCCGTCTTGAAGAGCCCGATGACCGATTCGGCCAGGGCGTTGTCATACGCATCACCGCGACTGCCGACGGAAGGCGCCATCCCGCTGTCGGCCAAACGATCTGTGTACCGCATCGAGAGGTATTGCGTGCCCTGATCGCTGTGGTGCACCACGCCGGCCACGGCGCCCCCGCGGGCGCAGGTCGCCTGTTCGAGCGCATCGAGCACGAAGTCCGTCCGCATGGTCGACGACACGCGCCAGCCCACAATGCGTCGGGCGAAGACGTCGATCACGAAGGCGACGTAGACCAACCCACCCCACGGCGCCACGTAGGTGAAGTCCGACACCCAGAGCTGATTCGGGCGCGTGGCCACACACTGGCGATCGACCAAGTCCCGGGGACGATCAAGAGCGGGCTGAGACTGGGTGGTGGTGACCCACGCGCGGCCGCGGACCGCTCCAGACAACCCCAGCGCCCGCATGAGGCGTTCGACGGTACAGCGGGCCACGGTGTGGCCCTCCCGACGCAATGGCCGCCAGACCTTGCGCGGCCCATACACGCCGAAGTTCGCGTCGAACACGCGCTGGATTTCCGCCCGCAGCCCGTCGTCGCGCTGGGCAGAGTACGTCGCTGGGGCGATCGGCAACACCGCACAGATCGGCTCGACCCCATACGTCTCCCGATGATCCTCGATGAGTCGGACCATCACTTCGGTCGGCGGTCGAGCTCCGCCTGGGCGAAATACGCGGACGCCAGACGTAGGATCTCATGCGTCCGCTTGAGCTCGCGGTTCTCGCGCGCCAACTCCTTGAGTCGCACCCGCTCGTCGGTGGTCAGGCCGTCGCGCTGCCCACGATCACGCTCCGCCTGGCGCACCCAGTTGCGCATCCTGGTGGCTGATGACCAGACAGACGTCATCGAAGCCGTTCCGCTCCTCCTGGAGCCGGACGGTCTGACCACCATCGCCGCAACCACGCCTGCTCAGGCGCTCGAAGTGGCACGCACGCAGAGTGTGCATACCGCGCTTGTCGACTTGAATTTCACAAAAGGTCGCACAAGTGGTGAACAGGGGCTGGACCTGGTAGGCCGCCTGCACAAGCTCGATCCCACACTCCCGATCACGGTCATGACCGTGATCGGGAGTTCCATTGGCCTGGCCCTGGAGGCCAGGCGTCGCGGGGCCAAGGACTTCATCGAAAAGCCGTTCGATGAGACACGCCTCATCGCCACGCTCCGGTCACAGGCTGAACTGTGCCAGGCGCTCCGTCGGGTGGCCGAACTGGAAGCGCAGTTGGCTGGCTCAGATGCCCACACACGCGCATCTTCTTCATTCGAAGCGATGCGGTTACGCGACGTCGAAGGCCAGCTCGTACGCGCCGCCATGCAGCGCGCCCGAGGCAACGTCAGCCGAGCGGCCCGTGCACTTGGCCTGAGCCGGTCGGCACTGTATCGCCGACTCGAACGACACAGACTCACCACCGCTGGTGAGTCCATCAGTTAAGACCACACACAGTCGGCATGAAGCCATGAAGGCCACGGGGTTCCAAAGCCCACCTTCACGTCTTTACGCTAGGACTTTGGCACGCCGAGCGCTACGACCGATGCCGGGGCCGCACCTCTGGATTGCTGCACGATCTTCACGCCGGCACTCGCCCCCACACGGCTCGCGCCCGCCTCGACCATGGCCTTGAGTCCTTCAAGGTCTCGCACGCCACCGGCCGCCTTGACGCCCATGTCCGCACCAACCACCCGACGCATCAGCGCGACATCGGCGACGGTCGCACCGCCGGGTCCAAATCCCGTGGACGTCTTGACGAAGTCGGCACCTGCAGCCTTTGCCAATGTACACGCGGTCACCTTCTCGTCATCTGTCAGCAGCGCCGCTTCGATGATGACTTTGCTGATCACGCCAGCCTCACGGCACACCGCGGCCACGGCCTCGATGTCCTTTTCCACCGTTCGCACATCGCCGCTCTTGAGCGCACCGATGTTGATGACCATGTCGACTTCGCGGGCGCCGTCAAAAATCACGCGACGGGTTTCGTAGTTCTTGACGTCCGCCGTCGTCGCGCCCAACGGGAACCCCACCACGGTGCACACGCCGACCGCCGTATTCCGCAACTGGGCGGCGCACAAGGCCACCCATGTCGGGTTCACACAGACGGTCGCGAATTTGAATTCGGCAGCCTCGCGACACAACTGCTCAAGTTCCTGGCGCGAGGCGTCCTGTTTCAAAAGCGTGTGATCGATCAAGCCTGACACCCCGTCCGGAGCGCCGCCCTGCGCATGGAGCCCAAACCGCACGGCTCCCGCCTCGATCACGCCACGCAACCGCGTGGGGCAACAGTCCTCATTGACGGCATGGCATTCACACGCGGTCACCGGGCGCCGCGTGGCGCCCAACACCTCTTCGGCGATGATGGCAATCAGTCGGGTCAGATCCACGGCTCGGGTATCCACTAGAATCTCTCTTCCAGCCGGCGCACCTTCAGCAGTCGGCGCAGGTACCGCGCTTCTCTCATTGGCGTGCTCAACCATGCGTCGACCATGGCAATGGCGGCAGACGAGTCCACCAGGCTTGAACCAAGTGCCAGCACATTGGCACCGTTGTGTTCACGCGAGTACCGGGCAAGCGTGACCGTCAGGCACATGGCCGCCCGGACGCCCTTGATCTTGTTGGCCGCCATGGCCGACCCAAGACCTGAACCGTCAATCACGATCCCGGCATCGACCTCACCGCGAGCCACGCTCTTGCCAACGGCCGCAGCGATGTCTGGATAGTCGACCGTGTCTGGACCATCGGTGCCGCAGTCGATCACGGCAAGGCCGCTTTTGCGAAGATGCCCAACCAGGGTCGCCTTGAGGGCCACGCCAGTGTGATCAGACCCAATCGCGACACGTCGGACCGGATGGATGGGAGCGAGGTCCTCGGGAAGCGTGCTATCGACTGCCCCGTCGCGAGAAACGGTCACCCGCCGTTCCCGCAACGTATCAGCTGCCAATGGCGTGACGTGGCCCTTGGCCTCAAGCACGACGGTGGTGCCAGGCTCAATCTGCCTCGCGTCAACCTCAGTGATCATCGAAAATCGTCGGAGGGCCACGTCAGTCCCCTTCTTGCACAAGACCGATGAACGGCAAGTTGCGGTACCGTTCGTTAACGTCGAGCCCGTAGCCCACCACAAAGCGGTCTTCGATCGTGAATCCGATGTGCTCGACTGGAACGTTCACCTTGCGCCTGGACGGCTTGCTCAGCAGGCAGGCTGTCGTGAGTGACTTTGGGGCCCGGGTTCGCAGAACCCCCTGAAGATACGCCAGCGTCAATCCCGTGTCCACGATATCCTCGACGATGACTACATATCGCCCCTCAATGGAGTGGCCCAGATCTTTGAGAATTTGCACCTGCCCCGTTGACTGGGTGCCGACATAACTGGACACCGCGATGAAGTCGCACGAGACGTCCCCCCCAATCTCGCGCATGACATCTGCCAGAAAGACAAACGCACCTTTGAGCACACCTACCAAGTGGACGGGCGTATCCGCCCCCGCGGCCCGACGAATCTCCGCGCCCAGTTCAGTGACACGCGCAGCGATGTCCGCTTTGCTTAGAAACTCCCGGACCTGAGTCATTGCGCCCCCTGCCCGGCAACGGCCGACCGCACACGCTCGGACATCCCCTTGGCTGCCTCAATGACCGCGATGCGGTCCATCGTGATCACCCGGCGGTCGCGCATCAAGACCCGCCCCTGAACAATGGTATTGCGCACGTCATCGCCGCGAGTCACGTAGACCAGGTGAGACAGCGGGTCGAACAGGGGCGTCTGGCGTGCACTGCTCATCGAGACAGTGATGACATCGGCCTCTTTGCCCACTTCCAAACTGCCGATCCGGTCCGCCAGTCCCATCGCTTCGGCACCGCCCCGCGTGGCCAGCGTCAGCACGTCCCGCGCTGGCATGGCGCGCGGATCACCTGACGCATGCTTGTGGAGCAACGCCGCCACCCGCATGGCCTCGAACATGTCCAAATCGTTATTGCTGGCTGCTCCATCCGTCCCGAGTCCGGCACGAATACCGTGAGCCATCCACCCAAGCACTGGCGCTGTGCCGCTGGCCAATTTCATATTGCTCTCGGGATTATGCGACAGGCCCACCCCTCGAGCGGCGAGCATCGCCATGTCCACCTCATCCACCCAGACGGCATGGGCCGCGAGTGACTTCCCTGACCAGAGACCGAGGCTGTCCAGGAACAAGGCCGGTGACGTCCCGTGGTCCTTGGCGATAATGCCCACTTCATCCCGCGTTTCAGCCAGGTGAATCAACAACGGCGCGTCATACCTGTTCGCCAGCGCACGAGTCGCCTTCAGCGTATCGGGGCTCAACGTGTAGGGCGCGTGCGGGGCCACGGCGGGCACAATCAAATCATCGTCAGCCCACTCCTTCAAGAACGCCTCGGCTCGGGCCAAGCCCTCTTCAGGAGTCGCGGCGTCGGGTACAGGAAACTGGATAATCGTCTGGCCCAGTACGCCCCGCATCCCCGCGGCCTTGGTCGTTGCCGCGATCTCTTCCTCGAAGTAGTACATGTCCGCGTACGCCGTGGTGCCGGACTCAATCATCTCAAGCACAGCCAACCGGGTCCCCACACGCACAAATTCTGCAGACACGGTGGCTTTCTCAGCAGGAAAAATATACTGGTTCAGCCAGTCCATCAGCGCAAGGTCGTCAGCCAAGCCACGAAACAACACCATCGGCGCATGGGTATGCGTGTTGATCAGGCCCGGCATGATCACCTGGCCCGTGGCGTCGATTCGTTCGCGACCCACATACATCGCTTCGACGTCAGCCGTCGGCCCGACGGCGACGATGAGTTGCCCATCGATGGCGACTGCCCCATCTGGAATCACCGTTCCGGCGCCGCCTCCAGCACCGTCCATCGTCACAACAGTCCCGCCGCTGATCAGAAGAGAGACGGAGGTTCGTCCCGACGCCGGAAGGCTCAACAGCGCCACGGCTGCGACGACCGTCAGTCCTCCTGCCAACACCCATCCCGTACGGCTCATGACGAGATTCTATCGGTGGGAACCTCAGGTGTATAGTTTCCGGATGCCCTTTCACCTGGTGGATCATCCAATCGCCCAGGACGCGTTGGTCGCCTTGCGCGACACTTCCACGCGCGCCAGCCATTTTCGTCGTCTGGCCCATCGCGTGGGCCTGATAGTGGCGACTGAGGCCACCAGAGACTTGGCCACGCGTGCGACGACTGTGCAAACGCCGCTGGAGCAGACGACGGGCCAGACCGTTGCGGCCGACGTGGTCATTGTGGCGGTGCTGCGGGCGGGGTTGAGCCTGATCGACCCGGTCCTGGATTTGTTGCCAGGTGCGCGAATCGGACACATTGGACTCAAGCGTGATGAGCAGACAGCAAAGCCTGCCAGATATTCAGTGCATCTGCCTGAGGGCCTCGCAGACAGCACCGTGCTGCTCGTCGATCCTATGCTCGCCACCGGCGGATCCGCAGTGATGGCCATCGACGTACTCAAAGAGGCTGGAGCCCAGGACATTCGACTGCTCTGCATCGTCGCGGCACCAGAGGGCGTACAGGCGCTTGAGCGCGCGCATCCAGACGTGGCCGTGTTCTCGTCGGCACTGGACCGCGAGCTCAACGGCCGCAAATTTATTGTCCCTGGGCTCGGAGACTTCGGGGACCGGCTCTATGGAACGGCCTGATCGAAAGCGCGTGAGACAGTGGTCAAACGGGTGCGAGAAGGGTAAGCTTATCTGAGAAATTGACTGGAGGTGACCGATGTTCCGTCCACTTGTGACCGTCAGCGCTGCAGCAGCGCTGCTGTTCTCCTTTTCCCCTATTCACATTGAGGCTGCCAAGGCGCAAGACGCCGCCACGCCCATCGTGGTGCTTGAGACCGAGGGAGGCGACATCGAGATCGAGACATTTCCCGATGAAGCGCCGATTTCGGTCGCCCACTTCGTCGCGCTCGCCAAGAAGGGCTTCTACCGGGGACAGCGCTTTCACTGGGTGCAACCGGCCTTGGTACAGGCAGGCGACCCGAACTCGCGCGATATCACCAAGCAAAAACTCTGGGGCACCGGAGGCAGTGGCCCTGGCCGATCGAACAAACCTTTGGGCGTCGCCGAGTTCTCCACGCGAAAATTCGTCCGTGGAATTGTGGGCCTAGCCTATCGGCTCGAGTGGAAAGCCGAGACCGCTGACAGCATGTTCTTCATTCTGCGGGGAGATAACCCTGCCCTGAACGGCAAGTACGTCGCGCTCGGCAAGGTCATCAAAGGCATCAATATCGTCGACAAAGTGGCGATGAACGACATCATCAAGAACGTGACGGTGCGTTGACATCGGCGTGGCGCCGCATCGTGCACCGGGCCGCCCTGGCCTGTGCGGTGTCCCTTGGTGTCGTCACGTCGGCCCTCGCTTCGCCGTTGGTCTCCGGACTGTCGCCCGAGGATACGGCGAGTCTGCGTGTGCAAATCACCGGATCAGACACGACATCGCTCGACCCTTCGGTGGTGACCCTGCAATCTGAGCAGGAGCCGACACGCCGCTGGACAACGCAGGCGTCCGGCCCCATCCGCGCAGGCAGCGCGTCCTTCGCGACATTCGCTTCCATCACGGGCCTTCCTCCCGGTGTGTATCTCGTCATCGTGCACCCCTCCGGCCAATCGCCGCTTTCGATGAACGTCACGCTGCGCGCTCGAGAAATCGTGACGCTGGTGGCGTCGTTTGATGACCTGCCTCAGAAGGCGGCGGGGATCAGAATCGCCAGCCGACAAACGGCAGGAGAGGGTCTCTCTTTCGATGAGGCGTGGCTTGAGGACCACCCCTCGGGCCGCAACATCTGGGCGCTGGTCGAGACGGCGGTGCCATTTGTCATCGCCGACAGGATGGACACCGGCGGCATTGGCACCGGGCACTCGGCCAGGATGGGCAGTCGCGGGGCCTCGTGGAGTTCAACTTCTGTGACCTTTGGGGACATGACACTTCTGTCGCCCAACGAAGTGGGGCTAATTCCATTCGCCGTGGATCTTGGTGCCGTTGGTGCCGTCTCGGTGACCTCGGGCCTGGCGGCAGTCGAAACACAGTCGCCGGGGGTGCAGATCGGCCTGACACCGCGGCGCGCCGGCGCCCGCCGGCACGGTTCGCTGCAATTGTCGTTCACGACCCCGGGTATGGTGGACACCAGACGACTGGTCGATGCGCCGCCGATCAATCGCATTTCCACGTGGCGGAACGTCAGTGGCCAGATGAGCGGCCCGGCGGGCGATCGGAGTGGCCTTGTGGTGTCCGGCGCCATCACGCGCGCGCAGTTTTCTGAGCGGGACCTGCCCGGTGTGTGGACATCAGACCAGGCATCTCTGTTCAGCCATCTGGTCGTCAATGCCACTGAGGAGAACCAGATCCGCGTGCTGTCTTCAGTGCAGAGGGCGGTCTATCCATTTGGCGGCCGGTCTCAGTTTCTGGACAGGCGCGTGACCGAGAGAGCGACGTTCTGGCAAACCGGCGCCACATGGGAACACACCGGGGCTGGCGGCTCCAGAGCCATGATCTCGGCTTCCTTTCAGCGGGCGGCTTTCACACCAGGCATTTCTGTGACCGGGACCGGCGTAATTGATCGCGTGCTCGACGGCCCTGTGCCGCGTCCTGCCTCACAGACGACCTCAACGCAGTGGGAACTAAAGGCGCAGACGGCCGCACCCCTGTTGATGTGGGGCGGCACCACCCATGAACTTCGAGCGGGCATCGACCTCCGTCAAGCGCATGCCACCTCCGACATCCTCGCCCTCTCCACTGTCGCCGAACAAGTGGGCGGCCTTGCGGCACGGGTGTGGCTGCCGGCAACAGTGTCAGCGATGTCCCAACGCTCGCTTCTGCGGGGGACAGCGTACCTGGGCGACCGCATTGGACTTGGGCCCACGGCCACCCTGAATGCCGGCGTGCGCGCCGACCTTGAGGACGGGTCCGCCCGAGGAGCCTCTACCGGGGTCCGATGGTCAACGGTGTCCCCGCGAGCCAACCTTCAGTGGAACCTCGGACCACTTTCATTGTTTGGAGGCGCGGGCCTGTATGCAGAAGGCTTGACGCTCGGTCTCTTGGGCCACGGCGATCCCGGCGAGGCGGTGTCCCACATCTACCGATGGATCGACTCGAATGCTGACGGCCGATATGACCCCAGCGAACAGGGCGTCCTGGTTGCGCGTGCCGGTCGAGGCGCGGCGGTCATGTCCGTCGACTCGGCGCTGTCAACACCTCGGACCTTTGAACGAACCGCCGGACTGGAGTTGCGGCACGGCCAGCTCATGCGCCTCCGCGCCGCGGCCATCTGGCGCAACCAATCGTCCCTGCTGGGCGTCGTCAACACCGGCGTTCCTGCCTCCAGTTACCGCGCCGTGTTGATCCCCGACGCGTTTTTCGACTGGGACGGCCCGGCTGACGACCAACCGCTTGTGGCGTATGACCAGCGTCCTGAAAGTTTTGGCCAGGATGCCTTCCTACTCACCAACCTTGATGGCGACGACGCGACCTACCAAGGGGTCGAGGTGACCTGGCACCTGACGACTCGGAGGCTGGTCATGCTCTTTGGAGCGACGGCGTATCGCAACCACGGCCGAGCACCTCTGCCTGGATTCGGTCCCCTTCAGAACGACCAGAGTGTTTCGGGGGATCGTTTCAATCAGCCCAACGCCGTCCCCGTGCTGCCGGGTCGCCTCTTCTTCGACCGGGCGTACGTTGGAAAGTGGTCCGCGACCTACCGCGCCCCAGGCGACATTCGAGTCGGCATCTCAGCCCGGTACCAGGATGGGCAGCCGTTTTCACGCGTGGTCGTCGCACCAGACCTGGCTCAGGGGCCCGAGATGCTTCACGCGTACAGCATCGGCCGCACGCGGTTTACCTACACGCTGACACTCGATGTCCGCGTCGAAAAGGAACTCACCATCGGCGGCCGACGCGCAGCCGTTCATGTGGACGTCTTCAACGCCACGCGACATCTGAACGAAGTGGAAGAAGACGTGCTGACCACGCCGGCCTTCCGACGATCTACGGCGATGCAACCACCGCTGACCGTTCGCGTGGGCTTTCGCATCGGAATGTAAGGCGACGCGTCAGTCTCTGTCGGCCGCCTCGACTTCAGCGACGCGCGCGGACGTAATAGGCAAAGCCGACGCTGACGTAGTGCGCTGACGCGTCATTGAGGGCCAGGTGAGGTTGATCCGATTCCGTGGACGGTTTACCTGCGCCGCCTGGGTCATCGCCCGTCGCTCGAACGCCGCCGGACTGATCTGGCCCAGCGTCGAGTGCCGTCGCCGTTGGTTATAGAACACTTCGATGAAGTCGAACAACTCCATCTTGGCGTCGCCGTAGCTCGCGAACTGGTCCGCGAGCTCGCTTTTTACCGTCGAGAAGAAGCTCTCCATGACGGCGTTGTCCCAGCAGTTACCCCGTCGGCTCATGCTGCAGACGATGCCGGCGGCTCGCAGTCGGGCTTGGTAGTCCTGACTGGCATACGTGCAGCCCTGGTCGGAATGGTGCAGGAGTCCGGCGCCAGGGCCGCGACGTTTGAGGGCCATCTCCAAGGCCTTGATCGTCAGATGGCGATCATTGACGGCCACGGGCTGATCGTGATCACTCATCGTCGTCTGCTTGGACCGCTTGCGCTGTCGCGCCACCAGGCCCTCTTCCTGCATCAATCGCACGATGCGCTTGCGGCTGACCTGCTCCTGCTGCTCCAGCAGGTCCGCGTGGATGCGGGGACTGCCGTAGCGCTGTCGGCTTTCGTCGAACGACGCCCGCACCAAGACCTTCAGACGGCGGTCGTCGCGCGCATGCCTCGACTCCGGTCGCGCTTGCCACGCATAGAAACCCGTCCGCGTCACCCGCAAGCACCGGCACAGGATCGTCACGGTGTGATAGGCCCGCTCCACGGCGATGAACCGAAACCTCATCGGCTCTGCTTCGCGAAGAAGGCCGTCGCCTTTTTAAAGATGTCGCGCTCCTCGGCGAGGATACGATTCTCTTTGCGCAACCGTGCGAGCTCCTCTCGCTCCGCCTGCATCAGCCCGCTCTTGCCTTTCGTGCGCTCGGCACGCGCCCGCTCGACCCAGCCGCCGAGCGCCGACGGCGTCAGGTCGAGCTCCCGAGCCACCGCCCCGACGGTCTTGTCTTCCTCGAGCACCAGCCGGACGGCACTGGCCTTGAACTCCTCAGTGAACTGTCGTCGTGCCCGTCGTGTTTGTTTGGACCCCATTTGGGACATCGTATCCGCCTCTCGGAAAGTGTCCACGAAATCGGATCAACCTCACACCCACCCGCGACAGATCTGCTCCTGCTCGCGCGCGCTCAGATTGTGGGGATCACAGATCACGCCCCCCTTGCCACCGCCCAGCGGGATGTCCACGACGGCGCACTTCCAGGTCATCCACATCGCCAGCGCCCGTATCGAGTCGAGCGTCTCCTGCGGATGAAAACGCACGCCGCCCTTGCATGGCCCACGCGCATCGTTGTGTTGCACGCGGAAGCCGCGGAAGACTTGTATGCCGCCATCGTCCATGCGCACCGGGATGACGAAGGAGTACTCGCGCAGCGGATAACGAAGCAGGTCCCGCGAGCTCTTGTCCAGTTTCAGAATGTCCGCCGCGTGATCGAACTGGGCCTGAGCGCTTTCGAACGCGTTGAAACCGCGTGTCATCGAAGTACTTCTTCTGGCAATCAAGATCCGAGTGGGACAACGAGCTCAGCCCAGACGACTCCACCAGCATATTCTATCGCGCCCGGCGACGCCCCTCCCAAGCAGGACGTGCTGACCAGCGTGTTGTGTCGTCGTGGGTAGCGCGCCCGTCAGACGTACTTCGAGAAGAAGAGCTCCTCAGACTCCGGGTCTCCGATCAGAATGAGTTCTGCCTCTGCCCGAAGCGGCGCATTGATGTCGAACCGGGTCTCGGTCCGGCCGTGCTCGCGGATCGCGAGCACATTGACGCCTGTCTCGCCTCGGATCTGGGCTCCCGCAAGACTCTTTCCCACCAGCGATGGGGGCATGACGGCCGTAAACACGTCGAGCCCCTCGGCGACGGTCAGCAAACGGGAGCGCCGGAGGGTGTTGAAGATGGCGTTCGCCCCCGTTGACGCATAGGAGAGCACGAAGTCCGCACCGGCACGATGCAAGGTCGACGCGTTCCGTTCCTGTGTCGCTCGGCTGAGGATGAGCATCCCGGGGCGGAGGCGCCGACAATACAGCGTGAGGTACACGTTGATGGGGTCCTCGTGCGTGGTCACGATGGCGCAGGAGGCTCGGTCGATTCCGGCTTCCTTCAGCACCTCGAGGTCGGCAGCGTCACCGACAACCACGTTGGTGTTCTCGCGGACACGACCCGCGACCTTCTCGATAATGCGGTGGTCGATTCCACGATCGGAGAGCGCCCGTGCTGCCGCCCGACCGACTCGCCCCCCCCCAATGATCACCACGAAGATCTCGGTCGGCAGGCCGGTTGCGAACAGATCGTCGTACGCCTTGAGGTCCTCCTTTGCGCCGGCAAGAAGCAGCATGGTGTCCTCAGTGACCACGGTCTCTGGACGACCAGGCCTGTAGTGGCCACGTTGCCAGACGCCCGCCACATTGAGACGCAGTTGAGCGCGCAGCTGCGACTCTGCAAGCGAGCGCCCCACCAACGTCGTGCCAGCGGCAGCGGCTTCAGCAATGACCAGGTCGACGACCTGACCGATCGGGTGGCTTCGGCCATCGCCGGCGAACACACGTCGCGCCATCGCCTGGCCGAGAAGCTTCCCAAGTTCGATGACGTTCTGGCACCCGGCCAGTTCGAGGATGTCGACGGAGGCCGGAGACGCGGCGAGGGCCACGATCGGCACGGTGTCGGCGTGTTCCCTGACGGTGACGGCAATACTCGTGTTCACAGGATCAGACTGGGTGGCCACGACAAGGGCCGCCTGGTCGGCCCGCGCGCGACGATACGTATCCGGGTCGTCAAGGTCTCCCACCATGACCGAGATACCCTCGTCGTGGAGCGCCAGTGCCGCCGTGATGTCTGGGACAATGACCGCATAGGGCGTCTTGAACTGTTTCAGTCTTCTGATCAGTGCGGCATCGACGGGGCCATACGCCGTGAGCAACACGTGGCCTCGAACCAACGGCGGTAGTGTCCTGGGCGCCCGGGCGGCATCGCGGGCTTCGAGCCACGGGCCGTAGAAGAACTGGATGAAGGTGAAGGGCAGCAATACGAGCATGAACATCGTGCCAGACACCACGACGAGGACCGAGAACATGCGTCCGAGATCCGACTGGAATGTCACGTCGCCGAACCCCAAGGTCGACATGGCGACCATGGTCCAGTAGAAACCGGTGAGCCAGCTGTGGTGCTGCCCCTCCCACTCCATGATCACGTGAAACGTCAGGCTGTAGATGACCACCAGCGCCAACAACAGTCCGATCAGTCGGAGGAGCACGCGCACGTTGCCGTGCTGGAACTGTCCCTGCCCAAAATACGCCGTCGTCAGCGCTGCAATAGTCTTCATGTTCCGTCCGAGGGCTACGACTCCGCGTCCCGCATCTTCCCATAGCGCCGAATCAAGCTGTTCGTTGAGCTGTCATGCTCGAGCTCGGGTTCGGCTGCGCTCTCAAGCTGATCGACGATCGTCTGTGCCAGGGCCTTGCCCAGTTCGACGCCCCATTGATCGAAAGAGTTGATATTCCAGATGACGCCCTGTGTGAACACGCTGTGTTCATACAGCGCGACGAGTGTGCCGAGCGCTGCGGGCGTCAAGCGCTGCATCAGAATGGTATTGGACGGTCGGTTCCCCTCAAACACACGATGAGGCGCCAACCAGTCTGGGGTGCCTTCGGTCTTCACCTGATCAGCGGTCCTGCCAAACGCGAGCGCTTCGGCCTGCGCAAAGACATTGGCCATTAACACGTCATGATGACGCCCGAGCGGATTGAGCGTCTGCGCACACCCGATGAAGTCGCACGGGATGAGATGAGTCCCCTGGTGAATCAGCTGATAAAACGAATGCTGGCCATTCGTGCCCGGTTCGCCCCAGTACACCGGACTGGTCGGGTAGTCGACAGGACTCCCCTCCACGGTGACACCCTTGCCATTGCTCTCCATCGTGAGTTGCTGCAGGTAGGCGGGGAAACGCTTCAGATACTGCTCGTACGGCAACACAGCCGCCGTAGCGGCGCCGAAGAAGTCGGCATACCACACCGTCAGCAGCCCCAGGAGGACCGGCAGGTTCCGTTCGAACGGCGTGGTGCGAAAGTGTTCATCCATCTGATGACAACCGTCGAGCATCTCGCGAAACTGGTCCGGACCGATCGCGATCATCGTGGACAGACCGATCGCCGAATCCATCGAATAGCGCCCGCCCACCCAATCCCAGAAGCCGAACATGTTGGCGGTGTCGATCCCAAAGGCCGTCACCCGCTCGGCGTTGGTCGAGACGGCGACGAAGTGCCTGGCCACGACCGCCCGGTCCGTCCCCAGGGTGCGAGTCACCCACGCACGGGCGGTTTCCGCATTGGTCATCGTTTCCAGTGTGGAGAACGTCTTGGACGCCACAATGAACAATGTCTCGGCTGGGTCAAGGTCGCGAACGGCCTCCGCGAAGTCTGTCCCGTCAACATTGGACACGAACCGGAACGTCAGGGCGCGATCACTGTAGTGTTTCAGCGCCTCGTACGCCATGACCGGCCCAAGGTCAGATCCGCCGATGCCGATGTTGACGATGCTTCGGATGCGGCGTCCCGTGTGGCCCGTCCACGCCCCGCTCCGAACGCGCTGAGTGAAGTCGGCCATTCGGTCGAGCACGGCGTGCACGTCCGCGACCACGTCCCGGCCATCCAGGAGCAACCTGGAACCGCGGGGCTTGCGTAGTGCCGGGTGCAACACGGCGCGCTGCTCCGTGACGTTGATCAGCGCGCCGCTGAACATCCCGTCAATCCTCTGTCGCAGATGTGACTCTGCCGCCAGTTGGATCAGCAGACGCACCGTCTCGTCGGTGATGCGGTTCTTGGAGTAGTCAAGAAACACGCCGGCCGCCTCGGCCGTCAGCCGCGTTCCCCGATCAGGATCCGCCGCAAAGAGGTCTCGCAAATGCTGGCCCTGCAGCGCCTGATAGTGGGCCTCAAGCGCCGCCCAGGCCGGGCGCTCACGCAACGGTGATGGAGTCATCGGCACGGGAGATCGTAGCAGCTTCCACTCTCTAGACGGAACGAATTACCGACCGCCGTCGTCTCTCCTCGTTAGACTAGGAGAGAGTCGTCTTCATGGGTACACAAACCGACCTGTTGCCAGGCACGCTCGACATGCTGATTCTCAAGGCCGTGTCGCTCGCACCGCTGCACGGGTACGGCGTGCTGCTTCGTATCCGGGCGATTTCCCGCGACGCGCTCGACATCCGACAGGGATCGCTCTATCCCGCCTTGCACCGGCTCGAACACCAGGACCTGATCAAGTCCGAATGGGGCCAGAGCGAGAACAGCCGACGGGCGAAGTTCTACACCATCACCACGACCGGCAAGCGACACCTGCGCGACGAAACCGCCGGCTGGAACCGACTGGCGTCCGCCATCGCGTCCGCGCTGAGCACGACGGCGGAGGAACTCTGACATGTGGCCCCGGCTGCGCGCGCTGATTCGAACCCTGGTCGGTCGACAGAGCTTTGAAGACGGCATGACCGACGAAGTGCGATTCCACCTCGAGCAATACACCGATGATCTCATCCGTTCCGGCATGGCACCTGACGAGGCAAGACGACAGGCCCGAATCGAATTTGGGAACGTCGACAATGTTAAAGACGACTGTCGCGACGCCCGAGGATTGAGGCTCTTCGAAGAACTCGGCCGTACCGTCAGACACGCAATGCGCGTACTGCACAGAACACCACGTCTGACGCTGACCGCCCTGGGCACCTTGGCGTTGTGCGTTGTGCGTTGGGGCCAACCTGACCATTTTCTCCCTCGTCGATGCGGTTCTGCTTCGCCCACTCCCCTTCCCTGACGCCGACCGCCTCGTCCGTGTCTTGAACACCTATCCGAAGGCCGGCGTGATTGACGATGGCGCGTCGATTACGAACTACTACGAACGGCGCGGCAACATCAGCACGTTTGCGTCACTGGCGGAATACCGGGACGGGACAGCCATCGTCGGTGAACCAGGCTCGACCGAACGCGAATGGGTCACGCGCGTGTCGTCGGCTTTCTTCGCCACGCTCGGAGTAAATCTGGTGACCGGGCGAGAGTTCGCCGACGCAGACATGACGTTCGAGGCCGACCATCTTGCCGTGGTCACTGACGCCTATTGGCGAGAGCGCCTTGACGGTGCCCCGGACGCACTGGGAAGGACCATCCGCGTGAACGGTGTCGCCCACGTCGTGATCGGCGTGCTCCCTCCGACGTATCGGTTCCTCTCCTCCCAAGCGCAGCTCTACCTGCCGCTCTCGTCGAGCCCCGAACAACGGGGTCCCGACCGCCGGCACAATGGCAGTTCGACTCACATGGTGGCGCGCCTGACTCCGGGCACCACCCTCGCGCACGCAGAGGCCGCGCTCGCAGCACACAACACTGCCGTCGGCGCGGGTGATCCGCAAACCGACTTCATGGCCGCTGCCGGATTTCGCACGGCCGTCGTGTCGTTGCACGACGACCACGTGGCGTCTATCCGCCAGCCGCTGCTGCTGGTGCAGGCCGGAGCGTTCCTCCTCCTGCTGATCGGCGCCGGAAACCTCGTCAATCTGTTGCTGATCCACGCCAGTAGCCGCGCGAAGGAGTTCGCCGTGCGCCAGGCCCTCGGCGCCGGTCGGCTCCGCATCGCGCTCGAGGTCATCGTCGAGACGACGGTGCTGACGGTCCTGGGCGGCCTCCTGGGTCTTGTCGTCGGCCGTGTCGCCACTGGGCTCCTGGGCACCCTGGGCGCGGATCATCTTCCCCTGGGCGCTCACGTGGCTCTTGATGCCAGAGTGGCGGCGTTCGGGCTGGCCGGCACTCTCGTCCTCGGCATCGTGATGGGCCTTCCCCTCGCGTGGTTCTGCAGCCGACAACGGCTGGCAGAGGGCATGCGATTTGAGTCGCGCGGCACGACGCCCCACCGTGCGGCCCAGCGCGTTCGACACACCTTCGTCGTCGCCCAACTCGCACTGTCGTTTGTCCTGCTGTCGGCGGCCGGCCTGTTGGCGGCGAGCCTCGACAAGGCCAGCGCGGTATCGCCAGGCTTTCGCGCCGACCACATCCTGAGCGGCCAACTGTCGCTGCCCTCGCAAGACTACCGGAGCACGTCCGACATTCTTGGTCTGACCGACCGCCTCTTACTGACACTCGCACAACAGCCAGGTGTCGACGCAGTCGGCATGGCGACCACTATTCCTCTGAGCGGTGTGAACATCAAGAGTTCAGCCACGGCCAAAGGATATGTTCTGCAACCGGGAGAATCGCCACGAGGCCACTATTCCGATGGCGTCACCGGCGACTACTTCAGGGCCATGGAGTTGCCGCTTCTCGACGGGCGCTACTTGACGGGCGACGACCCCATGCGCGTCGCCGTCGTGGACGAGGTGTTTGCCAAGCACTATTGGCCAGAGACACGCGCCGTCGGTCAGCAGATCTTTCAGAGCAGCCAAGAGGAACCGGACGAGGAAGCGTTCACGATTGTGGGAGTGGTGGGAGCGGTGAGACAAGTCGATCTGACGACCGCCGAGGCTCTGGGTGCAGTCTACTATCCACTCGGCTACCGACTCACCCGCGACCTGTACCTCGCGGCACGCACACACGTCGATCCGAACTCGCTGGCCTCAGCCGTGCAGCGCGCAGTACGTCAGATCGACGGCGACCTCCCCATCAACAATCTTCTGCCCATGGAGCAACGCGTGGAGGACAGCCTCATGCCATACCGTTCGCCAACGTTGTTGGCTGCGCTCTTCTCTGTCGTGGCCATCCTGCTGTCGGCCATCGGCACCTATGGGGGGCTCAGCTACGCCGTCGGCGAACGACGACGTGAAATCGGACTGCGAATAGCGCTGGGAGCCCAGCCGGGCCAGATTAGACGCCTGTTCCTGTCCCTGACGGCACGCCTTCTGGTGGCCGGACTCCTGTTCGGAGTGACTGGAGCCTGGCTGACCGGCCGAGTCATGCTGGCGATCCTGTTCGACGTTCAACCGTTCCAGACGACGATAGTGCTCAGCACAGCCGTAATCATAGTGGGGGTGTCGATGGCAGCGTGTGTGCTGCCCACCATGAGAGCGACGCGCATGTCCCCACTGGCAGCCCTAGCTGAGCCGCAGTAGTCCGATTCATGTACCACTGGGCCCATTCTGCGGGCGGACGATGGCATCGTCGTCACATGGATAACCTGCACTTGACGCATACACATTAATCTGCGATTCTTACACATAGAGGATGCATGCGAACCAACATCGACATCGACGACGCCCTGATGACGGAAGCGCTGCGTACCAGCGGTGAACCGACCAAGCGTGCAGTTGTGGAGCGGGCGCTGCGACTGCTGATTCAGACCCATGGGCAGACTCCCATTCGCGCGCTGCGCGGGAAGGTGGCCTGGCACGGAGATCTGACCGCGAGTCGACAGTCCAGACCCGCCACAGGACAGTAGCCCATGGTCGTCGTTGATACGACCGTGTGGATCGACTATCTGAAGGGGCGCAACTCTCCGGAAACTGACTGGCTGGATCAACAACTGTCCCGGCAGCGGATAGGTCTACTCGATCTGATGCTCTGTGAGATCCTGCAGGGTGTCAGCAGCGAGAAGGAGGCGAGGTTGGTCGAAAAGCACCTGTTGCGATTCGAAATCATGGAGAGCGGTGGCCGGGAGATCGCCGTCGCTGCGGCGTCAAACTATCGGTCGCTGCGTAGGCGCGGACGCACGGTGCGCAAGACCATCGATTGCCTGATCGCCACGTGCTGCATTCGCGGTGGCCACCAGTTGCTGCACGGTGACCGTGACTTCGATCCGTTTGAGGAGTTTCTTGGTCTCACCGTGATTCATCCATGAGGAACGAGTCGGCGCCTCCCTCTCTGCTCGGCCTGTCACGCGATGGATTGACGGCGCTGGTTTCAGAGTGGAGCTTCAAGGCCATCCACGCGCGCTCGATCTGGCGCCACCTCCATGCATATGGGCGCACAGACTTTGGAACACTCGGAGGCCTGCCGGCCGGGCTGATTGATCGGTTGAGCCTCAGCACCACGGCCTCGTGGCTCGGCATCGCCAGAGACACCGAGTCGAGGGACGGCTTCACACGCAAGTACCTGCTCCAGCTCGACGATGGAAAGCAGATTGAGACGGTGTTGATGCGGTACGCCGGTCGAGTGACCGCGTGTGTCAGCACCCAAGCCGGCTGTGCGATGGGCTGTGTATTCTGCGCGACTGGACAGATGGGCTTCGCCAGGCATCTCACGACGGCCGAGATCGTGGCTCAGGCACTGCATGTGTCTCGCGTACTCGCCGCGTCAACCGGCGAGCGCCTTCGGAACCTTGTGCTGATGGGCATGGGTGAACCACTGCACAACTACGACGCGACGATTGCGGCAACCCACATTCTGGGTGACACGGCTGGCCTCGCGCTCAGTCCGGCGCGGATGACATTGAGCACCGTCGGCGTTGTGCCTGGCATCGTTCGACTGGCGGACGACCGCGAACCAGTCAGCCTCGCGGTCTCGCTCCATGGCGCGACGCAGGAGGCACGAGCGGCCATGGTGCCCGTGGCCAAGGCGTGGCCGCTCGATGTGTTGATGGAGGCCTGTCGGTACTACTGCGACACCATGGACCGCCACATTTTTTATGAATGGACGCTCATCGAAGGCGCGAACGACCGGCCCGAGGACGCGCACGCGCTGGGACGACTCCTTGAGCGCCAGCGCGCGCACGTGAACCTGATTCCACTCAATCCGACTGATGGCTATGGCGGCCTGCCCACCACCCCACACGCCGCGCGACAGTTCCAATCTGTCCTGGCCGAATACGGGCTACCCAGCACGGTCCGACAGCGCCGCGGCATCGACATCGCCGCGGGCTGCGGTCAACTGGCTTCGGCCAGGTGACGTTGTGACGCCACTGGGGCGCTGCTACTGCAGGGTAAAGTTCACGGTCACGGTCATGATGACAGGCACAGGCTGGCCGTTGTGCAACGTGGGCGTGAATTCCCACTGCAGCACCGCATCCACGGCCGCATCGGAGAGCATCGCGACCGGGCGAATCACCTTGGCATCGGTAACTCTCCCATCTGCGTCGAGCTGAATCTCAAGAATCACAATGCCTGACACTCGAGCTTCCTTCGCGTCCTGGGGATAGACAGGTGCGACGTCCTTGATCTTCTGCGGTGCCTTGATCTCGCCGCCGATGCGCAGGGGTTGGTCACCGGGTGACCAGATCAACGGGTCCTGCTGGTCGACCTGCGTGGGAGGATCCGGGGGGAGCGGCTGAGGGACTGGATTGCCGTCAGCATCCAGTCGAAAGTTGACCGTGACCGTCATGATCGCGGGCACGGCCTGCCCGTTCAGCAGTATGGGGCTGAACTTCCACTGAGAGACTGCGGCCACGGCAGCCCTGTTGAGTGCCTCGCTGATCGGACGGATGATGCTGCTGTCGACGACGCTGCCATCAATGCCGATCGTGGCCTCGATGATCACGATACCTTGCTCGCCGGCGGCCTTCGCCGCCTCGGGATAGATGGGATTGACGTGCACGATCTTGATCGGCGCCTTGATCTGACTACCGACCCGGACAGGCATTTGCTCCTGCGAACTCGTCTCCACTGCTGCCGGATCGTCGGTCGCCGACTCAGTGACGGCCGGCACCACGGCGGCCAGCGGCCACACCAGCACCAGCATCAACATCGCCGTCAGAATTCCAGCCTGCGAGACACCACGCCGATTCACATTGCTCTCAAGAATTGTCATCACTCGTCCTTCCAGTTGAGACCGACGCGCCATCGCCAACGCCGACGACGAGCCGGCTGCGGGCGCGCGCAGTGACTCCACAAACAACACCAAATCCGCCGCATACCCGGATGGCAAGACGCCTCTCGCCAGCACGAGGTCATCGCAGGCGCGTTCCCGCTCAAGCCGCGCCTGTCGAACCGCCACCCACGTCAACGGATGCCACCACCACAGAGCGGTGGCAAGCCGGGCGATCAAGTGCGAGGCCGCATCCCTGCGCAGGACATGTGACAACTCGTGGGTCAGCACGGCCTCAAGCCGATCGGTCGACCAGCTGCCAGCAGCATCGGGCAACAACACCCGAGGCCGAAACACGCCCCATGTGACCGGCATGGAATCAGTAGACACCGTGAGCCACCGAACGGGTCTGCGCACACCCAGCCACACCGTCGCCTGCTGCGCAACCGTAAGCACGCGCTCGTGTTCCATGGCGGCGGCGGACGCTTCTATTCGCCGTGTGCCGGTAATCCCGACGACAATCCACGAGAGATAGCCCAGCCCACCCAGGACCCACACTGACGCCAAGAGCGCTTCTGCGCGCCCGAGACCAACAAGCAGATCATCAGTGACATCGGCGTCCGACACGTTCGCGGTGAGCGTGGCCGCACGCTCGGGTACGGGCGGGGCCGACTCGGTCAGCGTCGTCCATCGGGACACCACGGCCAGGGACGGCAAGACCGCCCTGGCTACCGGCAGCACCAACAGCGCCACGAACACGGTCGTCCACACCGCATGCCGACTCGCGGCCGACGCCCGGCGCAGGCCGGCGATCAAAACAAATTCCAAGGTCAGAAGTACGGTCGCCTTGAGCGCCAGATCGAGAAACATCAGCGTCCCCCCTTACGAGCGGCATCGATCCGACTTGTCAGGTCGTCGAGTTGCTGACGACTGAGCGTCTTGTCTGCCGAATCGAGCAACGCCACCATGGCGTCTTGAGTGGATCCGTCAAAGAACGTTCGAACGAGATGCCGAACGGCTGACTCCCGTTCGGCCTCGAGCGGCGCCACTGGGTGGTACACGTACCGGGGACCGTCCACCACGTGCCGGACGTGACCCTTTTCTTCAAGAATTCGCAGCAGCGCCCGCACGGCTGAATAACTCGGCGGTGACGGCACTTCTGCTCGAACGACGGCCGCGGTGGCCTCCTGGAGTCGATGCAGCACGTCCATGATCTGGCGTTCGCGCCGCGAGAGTGAGTGCGAAAGTGGGCGGGTCATCACAGTGAAGCTGGAAAATTAGCATAGTGCTAAGTTTTTAGCAATTCAAAAATTGATCCAACGAATAAAAGCGGTGTACGGTGGGTGAGTACCGATGCACGTCTTATTTCTCTGTACCGGGAACTCCTGCCGATCGATCGTGGCGGAGGCGCTGTTTAACCACTTGGCGCCCGAAACCTGGAGCGCGATGAGTGCGGGGAGCCGCCCAGTCGGCGCCGTGCACCCACGCGCCCTCGCGTTGCTGAATCGCAAGGGAATTCACACGGCAGCGTTGAGTTCCCTGGCCAGCAAGTCCTGGGACAATCTGCCCGCCATGCCCGATGTGGTGATTACGGTGTGTGGAAACGCCGCACGAGAGACATGTCCGGCCTACCTCGGACCGGCGATGCGTGCTCACTGGGGCGTGGACGATCCGGCGAAGGTCATCGGCTCTTCAGCCCACATAGACGCCGCGTTTGAACTGGCCTACACGGTCCTGCGCGAGCGCATCACAGTGTTCTTCGCACTGCCCCTCGATACGCTGGTCAATGACCGCCCCGCATTCACAGAAGCACTGCACCAGATCGGACGTTCACCAGACGGGCGGCGCTAGCACCGAGCACCCAGCACCCAGCACCGAATACTCAACACCCCGGCAGCTTGAACCCGCCAATCCTGGTCGAATAGGAGCTGGCCCCTTCTTTGTAGTAGTCGCCGACGTACCAAATAGTGCAGTCGTCAGACGGGTCGATGGCCGTCTGGGAGTAGTCCTGCCACCGCAACGTGTTCGTCTGCGCAGCGGCTCCTTCGACCAGCGACACCTCGCGTAGCGCCAGTTGGCCCGGTGGATCTATCGGGCGTCGCCCAGAGAATCGCTGTCCGGCGAACACACCAGGGCCGCCAAACGAGTACCCGATCCCAATGTTGCCGAACTTGTCGATGGCTGGACTCGCCATCCATCGATAGTTGCCGTCAGGCGCATAGGTGCCCTGCTGGTACAAGCGCAGCGACCGATCCGGATTCACCCGGAACTCGTACCAGCGCACGCCGCCGGCGGCACTCTCGGTGTCGACCGAGTGCACGGCGACCACAGACTCATAAGACGCGCGCCCCTGAGCCACTCGGCGGTACACGACGCGTGCCATGAGTTTGTCCCCCTGCGCATCCAAGCGCCGCTCAGCGCCGACCTGAGGTACGCAGTTGGTCAGTTGTCCGCCGCACAGATACGTGTAGGGTGCCACGGGAATCTTCTGCACGGGCGACAGCATCGTCTTCGAGGAAGTGTCCCAATCCACCACGAAGTTCCAGACGTACACAC
>FLOH01001134.1_pt1 | contig 43502 bp, 39 predicted proteins | sample 756751 | NCBI WGS metagenome assembly FLOH01 (sample SAMEA4026879, study PRJEB14308) | marine metagenome | biome: coastal water; material: water | depth 74 m
CGCCCCCGCCTACATCATCTTCTCGGATCGCTCATTGCAGGACATGGCGCGCCGCGCCCCCAGCGACAAAACCGCCTTCGCCGACATCCACGGTGTCGGTGCCGCCAAGCTCAAGGATTTCGCCGATATCTTCCTCGGTGTAATCGCCGAATAGACGTTTAAACGCCGTCGTAGCCCAGGGTCTTTGACAAGGCACGCGCCTGTTCAATGGCGATCTGGCAGAAACGGGCCCGGTCGGGCAATCCTCTGGCCAAGGGCACGCCGATGGTCAGGGCGGCGATCATTTCACCTTCCGAATTGAACACGGGTGCGGCGAAGCCGGCGACATCGGCGGAATAGTCGCCGAGTGTCACCGAAATTCCGGCTTTGCGGATTTCGCGTAGCTTTTTCTTCAGCGCCGGGCGGCTGGTAATCGTGGCCTCGGTCAGGCGTTCCATCTTGACGCCCTTGAAATAGACCGTGCGCGACGCCTCAGACTGATAGGCCAGAAACAACCGGCCACACGACGTCGCGTACAAAGGCCGGCGGCAGCCGACCGGTACCGAATAGCGGACCGACTTGGATGACTCGACACTATCGACATAGGTGAAATTCCGCTGATCGGCGTCCAGCACGGCCAGCAATACCGTCTCCCCCGAAGATTGCATGGCGTGTTCGATGAAAGGGCGTGCGATCTGGCGAATGGATCGTCCCGCCAACATGATTGAGGCCAGCGCGTACGCTTCAGGCCCCAGGACGTAGAACGATCTGGCGCGGGTCAAAAAGCCCTGTTCGGTCAGCGCCTTCAGTGTCGAAGACAGCGAGCTTTTGGGCGCTTCCAGTTCGCTCGCCAGGGCGGACAAAGTCAGCCCCTGGGGCGCTTCAGCCAGCATGCGCAGCACGGCAAAGGCGCGCGGCAGCACCATCGGGCCTTCGCGGTGCGCTGGTGCGTTCGAAGGAACCACCGCTCAGTACGACTTCGGCAGACCGAGCACGCGCTCGCCGATAAACGACGCGATCAATTGTTCGGACACCGGGGCGATGCGGGTGATCAGGACTTCGCGCAGCAGGCGTTCGACGTGATACTCCTTGGCGTAACCCATGCCGCCGTGCGTCATCACGGCTTGCAGCGCCGCGTTATAACCGGCCCGCCCGCCGAGAAACTTCGCGGCATTGGCTTGCGCCGCGCAGTCCTGTTGCCGGTCGTACAAATCCGCCGCCCGCATGACCATCAGCGAGGCCGCTTCAAGCTCCATCCAGTTTTCCGCCAGCGGGTGCTGGATGGCCTGGTTCTGGCCGATCGGCCGGCCAAACACTTCGCGCTCAACCGCATAGGCCGAAGCCCGGCGTAGCGCATCCTGACCGATGCCCACACCCTCGGCACCAACCAGAATGCGTTCGGGATTGATCGAATGGAGAATGTATTGAAAGCCCTTGCCCGCCTCGCCGACCAGATCGCCGTCGGGAATAAAGAAGTCGTCGAAAAAGACCATGTTGGAATCGACCGCCTTGCGGCCCATTTTGTCGATGATCTGGACTTCGATTTTGCTGCGATCAAATGCCGTGTAGAAAATCGACATGCCCGCCGTCGGCTTGGTGCTTTCGTCGCGCTTTTCGGTGCGCGCCAACAGCATGATACGGCTGGCGACCTGGGCCGTCGAATTCCAGATCTTGCGACCATTGACGATGTAGCCGCCATCGACTTTTTCGGCGAAGGTCGTGATGTTGGTGGTATCCAGGCCGACGTTCGGTTCGGTGACACCGAACGAGACCTTGTCCAGGCCCTGCACCAAGCGGGGGATCCAGGCCTGTTTCTGCGCCTCACTGCCGAACACCAGAATGGGATGAGGGCCGAACATGTTGATATGGATCGACGACGCTGCCGCCATCGCGCCGGCGCGCGCCACTGTGTTCATCATCACCGCGGCTTCGCTGACGCCGAGCCCGGCACCGCCGTATTCTTCGGGCATGGTGATACCGAGCCAACCCGCATCGGCCATGGCCCGGTGGAAGTCCTCGGGGAACACGCCATCGCTGTCGCGGGCCAGCCAATAATCATCACCGAAGCGATGGCAGACCGCCTCGACGCCTTCGCGAATGACCTTGTGATCGTCGCTTAAATCCATGTGCCGCACCCCCAGAGGTCAGTCGAATCCGGTAAAAGTCGTAAATTCGTCGACTTCTTGGCGCGTCGTCCGCCAGTTATTGATTGCATGAGCCGTGTCCATGTAGCCCATCGCCATGCCGCAATAGAGCATCCGGCTGTCCGGCATGGCGATCACGTCGGCGACCGTTTTGTGCCACATCGCCCAGACCTGCTGAGGGCAGGTGTGCAGACCGTGGCTGCGCGCCGTCAGCATGATGGTCTGGATCAGAATTCCCATGTCGGCCCAACTGCCGACGTCCAACATGCGCTCAATCGTGAACATCAGACCGACGGGCGCACCGAAGAAATTCAGGTTCCTGGCGTATTGGCCGATGCGCCCGGCCCGGTCTTCGCGCGGAATGCCGACAGAGGCATACATATCTTCGGCACAGGCCCAGCGCCGGGCGCGATAAGGGTCTTCCAGTCCGGGGACGTGAATGTGGTATTCCGTGCCCTCACCCTTGGGGAACAGATCCTCCGGCGCCAAGACGCGGTCAACCAGAGCCTGGCGCTTGGCCCCGGCCAGCACGTCGATATGCCAGGGCTGCACGTTGCTGCCCGACGGTGCCCAGCGCGCCACCTCCAAAATTTCCCGCACCAGATCAAGGGAGACGGGTTTGTCAGAAAACTGGCGGCAGCTCTGGCGCGTCTTGATCGCTTCGATGACGTCCATGTTTCAGGCCGCCGGTCGTTTTTTCATCAATGCGGTGCGGCTGCACTTGGCGACCAAATCGCCGCTTTGGTTGAAGGCCTCATGAAAGAATTCGACGATGCCCTGCGTCGGTCGAGATTTGCTCTCGCGCGTTTTCCCAATCGTGGTGCGGGCTTTGATCGAGTCGCCGTGAAACACGGGCCGGGGGAAAACCACGTCGGTCATCGACAGATTGCCCACCGTCGTGCCCAAGGTGGTGTCGGTGACGGTCATGCCGACCAGCAAACCCAGCGTGAACATGCTGTTGACGATGGGCTGGCCGAACTCGGAATTTTCCTTGGCCCAGTTAAAATCGATATGCAGCGGCTGGGTATTCAGAGTCGCGTTGCAAAACCACATGTTGTCAGCCTCAGTGATGGTGCGCGACAATGCGTGATCAAACACCTGACCTTCTGCAAATTCTTCAAACCATAGACCCGACATTTTGGTATCCTCTTCTGATGAACATATTTGCGCATTTACGAACTAAGTTCTAATATCCGAACAATAGCCATCAAGCGAAATCCCGTCAATCCGTCCTTTGATCCCTCCACAGGAACCCGCCGCAGATGATCAAGATCGTTGACGCCCAGAGGCTGGAACTGGCCGATCATATCCGCCCCGGCGACAGGGTGACCTGGGGCCAGGCGTCGGCGGAGCCGCTGGATCTAGTCGATCTGTTGATCGCGCAGCGCGCCGCGATTTGCAAAAAAGGCGGCAAGATCAGCGTTTTTATCGGTCTGCCGCTGACCGATACGCTACGGCCCGAACACGGCGACTTTATCGCACCCCTGAGCTACGGCGCGCTGGGAAGCTGCGCCAAACTTCTGACGGCGGGTGTGCTGGAACTGATGCCCTGTCATTATTCGTCGATCCCGCTGTTGATGCAAAGCGGCCACCTCGGCATCGATGTCGTCTTTGTCCAGATCAGCCCGCCCGGACCGGACGGCACGCACAGCCTGGGATTTTGCAGCGACTATCTGCCGGCGGCGATGAAGTGCGCCCGGCTGGTCATCGCCGAGATCAATGAAAATGTGCCGTGGAGCCATATGGATCAACCGCTCGATCCCGACCTGATCGATTTCGCCATTACCTCGTCGCGCCCCGTGGCGACGCTGGCGATGCCCGAACCCGGCGATGTCGAGCAACGCATTGCCCAACACATCGCTGGCGTCATCGAAGACGGTGCGACCCTGCAATACGGCGTCGGTGCTATCCCTACCGCCGTGCTGCGCGCCCTGTCAGATCACAAGGACCTCGGCCTGCATTCCGGCCTGATCACCGAAGACATCATTGATCTGATCGAAAGCGGCGTGATTACCAATGCCCACAAGGCCGTACACCCCGGCGTCAGTGTCGGGGCCATCTCCATCGGCGGGCCGCGCCTGAAAGATTTTCTGCACGCCAATACGGCAATTGAAATCCACCCCAGCACCTCGACCCACGGCACGCCGACGCTGAGCCGGATCGACAATCTGGTGGCGATTAACTCAGCCCTGGAAGTCGATCTTTACGGTCAGGTCAACGCCGAGCAGGTCGGTGATCGCTATTTGGGTGCCATCGGTGGCCAGGTCGATTTCATGCACGCCGCGACCACGGCAGCCCACGGCCTGTCGATCATCGCCATGCCGGCAACGACCGCTAGATCAGGCGCCAGTCGCATCACCGAGCAGCTCAGCGGACCGTTCGTCACGACCTGCCGAACCGATGTCGATATGGTGGTGACAGAATTCGGCCTCGCCGATCTGCGCGGAAAAACACTTGAACAACGGGCCCGAAGCCTGATCAATATCGCCTCACCCGATCATCGGGATCGATTGGCACAAATTGCTGACCTGGGAGAATTCTGAATGGCTGATATGCCGAGTTGCGAAACCCTGCTGCTGGAGGTGGCCGGCGGGCGTTTGAACATGACGCTCAACCGCCCTGAAAGCCGCAACGCCATCAACCTTCAGATGGCGGCGGAGATGTCTGACGTGACTGACTGGCTGACGGGCAACGCCGATATTCGCGTCGTCGTGCTGCGCGGCGCGGGCGGACATTTCTGCGCCGGCGGCGACATCAAGGAACGCCGCGACATGGCCGACGTCGAGACCGGCGCGGACGGCGTCGATCCGTTGATGGAGGGCAACCGCAGGGCGGGCATGGAATTCCTGAAGTTTGAACGCCTGGCCCAAACCACGATCTCGCTGGTCGAGGGCTCGGCCTTCGGCGGCGGCATGGGCTACGCCTGCCTGACCGACATCACCATCGTCACCAAAGGTGCGCGCATGGGCATGCCCGAAACCACGTTGGGCGTCGCTCCGGCGCAGATCGCGCCCTATGTGGTCAAGCGCATCGGCCTGACCCGGGCGCGACAACTGGCCCTGACGGCGGAACGCTTTGATGGCGCGACGGCCTATGACTACGGCGTCGCCCAATACCTGTGCGAGGACGACGAGGCCGACAAGGTGCTCGACGCCGTCGTCGCCAAAGTCCTGAACTGCGGACCCATGGCCAACGCCGCAACCAAACGGATCATGCTCAGGGTCGCCACTGCCCCGGCCGAAGACATCGTGCGTTTTTCGGCCGAAATCTTCGCCGAGTTGAACCGCGGCAGCGAAGGCCAGGAAGGCCAATCCGCCTTCGCCGAAAAGCGCAAACCGGGCTGGCAGACTTGAGACACGGCTAACCCAGCGCCGCGATCTCGGTCATCATCGCCATCAGGTTACGGGCTTGTTTGAGGTGCGGCATGTCGTACATTTTGCCGTCGATGCCGACCGTGCCGAGGCCGGGGTTTTGCTCGAACAGTTCGATCACACGCTGGGCGTGGGCGACTTCGTCCTCCGACGGCGTGAAGGCCTGGTTGATGACCTCGGACTGGGCTGGATGGATCGCGACTTTGCCGACAAACCCGGCCCGCCGATCGGCCAGACATTCGGCTTTCAGGCCATCGAGATTTTTGTAATCGACATAGACGACACCGACCGGCTGCGCCTCAATCGCCCGCGCCGCGGCCAGACACAGGGTCCGCGCCAGTTGAAAAGGCGGGTCGTACTCGCCGCTGACCGGATCATGATTATCGCTGGCCCCCAACGCCGCCGCCAGATCCTCGCCGCCCCAAGTCATCGCCGTCAGGCGGTCCGAGACGCCATCGAGATAGGTGTCGAAAGTCAGTAAAGACGCGGCGGTCTCGGTTGCCACACTGAGGATATTGGTCGATCCCGGTGCCAGACCTTCGCGGACTTCGAGGATATCGAGATAGTTCGCCAGGGTATTCACATCGGCGGCGGAATACACCTTGGGCAGACAGATACCGTCCGGCGCGCCCGCCATCACCGCCGCCAGATCGGGCAGTGAAAGCGCGTTGTCGAGCGGATTAATGCGTACCCAAAGCTGTTGGCGATGACGCTCAGGCCGGGATTTGAGATAGGCGCAGGTCATCTCGCGGGCGATCTGCTGGCGGTCATCGGCGACCGAGTCCTCGAGGTCGAGGATCAAGGCATCGGCGGGATTATCGCGGCCTTTTTCCAGCTTGCGTTCGCTGTCGCCGGGGACAAACAGCCAGGAGCGGATCATCTTCATCGGAAATCCTTTTGTTTCAGTCAGAGGCCGATAATATCGAGATTGGTAATATCGACAACCTTGACCTTGGCGCGGTCGAAGTCCGGCGTGAAGGGATAAGGCCGGGTGGCATCAAATCCGATCTTGGTGCCGAGATAGCCAGGGAAGGTCGGGTTCAAACCGTGGCCGAAGACGTTCTCGACCTTGAGAATACCGTTGGCCGCGTTTAGCCGCGTCGTCATCGCCCATTCGACGTCCGAAGGGTTGCGGATATCGACGTCATCATCGACGACCGTCACCATCTTCAGCGGCGCGAAGGCGGCGAAGGCGGCCATGATGGCCTGCTTGCCCCAACCGGCGCGGGTCTGCCGGATTGAGACGACGGCATGATAAAAGCCGCAACCGCCGTGGCTGAAGTAGACGTCCTGCACGCCCGGCACTTGTTTGCGCAGCAGGCTGAGTACATTGGCCTCGCCCAACAAGCCGACCGAGTTGAAGACCTCGGCACCGGACAATATGGAATGAAAGATCGGATTTTTGCGCCGGTGCATCCGCAGCACCCGCACCGTGGGGCGCTTGTCCTTGCGCGCATAGTAGCCCGTGACCTCGGCGAAGGGGCCTTCGTTGATGGTCTCGCCCGGCACAATCTGACACTCCAGCGCATACATCGCGTTGGCCACCATCTCGACATCGGATTTGGTCCCGGCCACCAGTTCCAGCGGCGCGCCGTGAATTTCGCTGGCGATACCGAGCTCGTCCATTTCAACGGGTGCGGCCTCGGCCGGTGCCGCCGCAGCGAAATGCAACCCCGGTCCAACGCCGATGTTGATCGTCAGCGCCAGCGGCTGGCCCAGCTTGGCGGCTTTCTCCAGATAGAGTTCGAGGTGTCGCCCGGCGTCGATATTGATCGCCAGGGTATCTTTGTTGACCAACTGGAAGCGCTGGATAGAGGCATTGCGCACCCCGGTCTCGGGATCTTTGGTGATGACGACGGCGGCATCGAGATAAGGCCCGGCATCCTTCAGAGCGTGGACGGGTACGGGGAGTTTTTTCAGATTTACCGCACCTTCGGTAACCTCCAGAACCGGACCGTCGGCGACCACGACCGGATCAACCGGATTGGCCTGCCACTTGCCGATGCAGTCCGAAATGTACTGCGGCAGGTCCGCCGCCGCGCGCGAAAAAATATCGCCCAGCAATTCCCGCGACCAGTAAAGCCCGATAAAGACAGGGTGGTCATAGCCCTTGACGTTCTCGAACAGAACCGCGCTCGGCCCGCTCTCGAACTTCGCCGCGATGCCGGCCAGATCGTGCTTCGGATCAACCTCAGATTTGACCCGAACCAGCCGCCCCCGCGCCTCCAACTCCTCGACGATAGAGCCCAGATCAGCAATTAATGCCGGACCAATGTTTGACTTAGGCATCACAAAACTCTCTCTCGTTAATGCGGAATGTCATTCGTCTGTGATTGAAGGTAAATTCTATACGAACTAATCCACCATTGTCCGATTTTGGCGGCGGGAGTAAAACTTTAATGACCAAGGAACTCATGTTTGGCATTCAGACCAATGGTATTCGCCATGCCCATGCCGACGGGATGCCGGATATCGACACGCGCTTTGCCATGGTGCGCGATGCCGGGGTGTTTGACTATGTCGACAAAACGCCGGAGCCCGATGAGATCGAGGCGTTTCGTGCGGCGTCGGAAAAATATGGGCTGCCGGTGCGCGGTAGCGGATGGTTCTACAGCATCGGGCGCGACGAAGGCTTGTTGGCGCAAAATCTAGCCATCGCCGAAAGTCTGGGCTCGACCGTTCACAACGTACAAATTCGGGCCCACCGGGCTGACGGACAGCTGACCACCAACGATGAAATCGTCAATTTCTACGAACGCGCCCTGGAACTGGGCGACAAACACAAGGTCACGCCGTGTCTCGAAATCCATGTCCTGATGTGGTCAGAGGACTTTCGCCGGGTGGTCCCGGTCGGGCGACTGGCTGAAGCGCGCGGCCTGCCCTTCCGCATCACGCTGGACCACAGCCATGTGATCTTCAAGATCGACAATCCGCGTGAACAGGCGGTGTTTGACATCCACGACGATGTCCAGGCGGGGCGCCTAGTGCTCGACCCCTTCACGGACGGCGATGTCTGCAGCCAGTGGATTGATGCCAACTGGGTCGGCCACTGTCACGCCCGCGCCGCCGTGCCCAACAATCCGCTGAATACCGAGGCTCAAGACGAAGACGGTAATCCGGGGCGCGGCATTCAGTACCCCTTCGTCGAGCCCGCGCCGGGCGACTACCACGCACCGTGGCGGGCCGAAGAACTGGAGCCCTGGAAAGAAGTCGTCCGCCGTCTGCTGCGCCACCACGCCGCCACCGCCAACAGCCCGCTGGGTCAAATCTCGACCGAATTCATCCCCAACCTCGATTACGGCGAAGGCTGCCGCTATTCCCTGTTCGAACAGGCCATCGCCTGCGTCGAATGGATGCGCAGTGAATGGCAGACAGTGTCGTAAACATCTTTCAGTTGCGCATTCATGATGGCATTCTGGTATCAAACTAACTTGAAATGCAGGGAAAACCGATGACGCAAAAGCCGGCCCTACTGGTCACACGTAAACTCTCCACCAAGGCCGAAGCGCGGGCGGCAACCGATTATGACGCCCGCTTCAATCCCGAAGACCGGCTTTATTCGCCAGAAGAATTATTGGCCAAATGCCAGGACGTCGATGCCGTGCTGCCTTGCCACTCCGAAGTGTTCAGCGCTGATTTGGTTGCTCAACTGCCGGCCCGCCTGAAGATCATCGCCAATCATTCCGTCGGCACCGATCACTGCGACCTTGCGGCCCTCAAAGCACAGGGTATCGTCGTCACCAATACGCCCGACGTGCTGTCCGACGCCACGGCGGAGATCGCCATGCTGTTGCTGCTGGGCGCGGCCCGCCGTGCCGCCGAGGGCGATCAGATGGTGCGGGCCGGCAAATGGGCGCACTGGAGCCCGTCGTTCATGGTCGGCACCCAAGTGACGGGCAAGCGCCTCGGCATCGTCGGCATGGGCCGGGTCGGTCAGGTCATGGCCAAACGGGCGCGCGGATTTGACATGGAGGTTCATTATTACAATCGCACCCGCCTTGGTCCCGATCAGGAACAAGGTGCGATATATCACGACGGCGTCGATGACCTGCTGGGCGTCTGTGATTTTCTGTCGCTGCACTGCCCGGCGACGCCCGAGACCACCGGCTTGCTGTCGGCTGACAAAATCAAGTTGCTGCCAGATGGCGCGATTGTCGTCAACACCTCGCGCGGCGCTTTGATTGATGAGGCCGCGCTGATCGCAGCGCTCCGTTCGGGAAAAATCGCCGCCGCCGGTCTTGATGTCTATGCCCTTGAGCCCGGCGGCAATCCGGCCTTCGCCGATCTCAACAACATCTTCATGCTGCCCCACATCGGCAGTGCGACGTTCGAGACCCGCGACGCCATGGGCTACCGCGCACTGGACAATCTGGATGCCTTCTTCGCCGGCAAGGAACCCGGCGACCGCGTGGCTTAGGCCGACACAGTGCCTGAGAAACCGGCCTTTTCGACGACCTGGGTCAACTGACCCGGCTCGAGCAGGTCCGCGTCGTATTCGACGTCGGCGATTTTGGTTTCATACGAAACCACGGCACTGGCGACGCCGGGCTCTTCGGTTAGCCGGCGTGACAAACTGTCGGCGCAGCCCTGGCAGGACATGCCCTCAATATCAAGTTTGATCGTGCTCATATACTTTTCCCTTCACTGAAATTCGGCGATTCTCGGATCAGTGTCACAACCCCTCGATGACTTCTTTCAGCAAGCCTTGAACGGTGGCGGCGATCTCTCCCAAAGCCGGGTTTTCAATCGCCTGCATCGAGGCCATGGGATCAACGGCAGAGACTTCGATGCCATTTTCCGTGGCTTCGACAATCACATTGCAGGGCAACATGGTGCCGATCTTGGCCTCGCTCAGCAGCGCCTGATGGGCGTAATTCGGATTGCAGGCACCAAGAATGGTATAGGGCCTAAAATCGGCGTCGATCTTCTCCTTCAACGTCTTCTTGACGTCGATGGTCGTCAGCACACCAAAGCCCTTCTCTTTGAGGGCGGCGGTGGTGAGCTCGATGGCCTCATCAAAGCTGACGTCGAGCGTCGTGGTGAAGTGGTAGGTCAAAGCCTTATTCCTCTTGAGTTGGTTCAGGTCGCGAAGGGCGCATAGATTGGCACCATCGCGCGATCCTATCAACCGCGCAATTTGTCGCATCTCCTACCCACGGCGGGACCCAGCTAAAAGGGATTGGTGACAATGCCGCCTTCGACCCGCAGGGCCGCACCATTGGTCGCACTCGCCGCCTTGGAACAGACATAGCAAATCATATTGGCGACTTCTTCGGGCGTGGTGTAGCGCTGCAACAATGAAGACGGGCGGCGTTCGCTGAAGGTCCGGGCTTTGAGCGCGTCGACCGTGGTCGCCAGGGTTTGCGCCCGGGTCGCCATCCGCGCGTCCGTGGCTTCGACCCAGGTCGGTCCCGGCAGCACGGAGTTGACCGTAATATCGGTGCCCTTGGTGGTCTCGGCAGCCCCCCGAGCAATAGCCAGCTGGGCGCTTTTCGAAAAGCCGTAGTGGACCATTTCCTCAGGAATCACGATACCCGATTCACTGGAGATGAAGACCACCCGACCCCAGCCACCGGCGTCCAGCATTTCTTTCAGATAGTGCCGGGTCAGACGCACGCCGCTCATCACATTGATGTCGAACATCGCCTGCCAGTCTTCATCCGGTATGTCAAAAAAGGGCTTGGGGTCATAGACGCCCATGTTGTTGACCAGGATATCGACCTTGGGGAACGCCGCGATCAGGGTGGCGCAACCCTCGGCGTTCGAAAGATCCGCCGCCAATCCGTGCAGTCGTGCGCCCTCTACTACTTGCCCGATGGCCGCGATGGTATCGTCGACGGCTTGCTGTGAGCGACCATTGACGATGACCTCGGCCCCCATCCCGGCCAAGCCCTTGGCCGTGGCCAGACCGATGCCCCGCGTCGAGCCGGTGACCAGCGCCAATCGGCCCGCTAAATCAAAATCCAACCCTGTGCTCACTTCAAACCCCTTGGTCTGCAAGCTTTGTCAAAAGCTTTGGTTTCGTTGACGGTGATATTTACATAGTCTGGCCGAATTGGATAATTTTGAGAGGTATGAAGTGCAGACACGAAAATTAGGGAATAACGGTCCAATGGTCAGCGCCATTGGGCTGGGGTGTTGGAGTTTTGCCGGGGCCTATGGTCCGACGGACGAAAAGGAAAGCCATACCACCTTGGCCCAGGCCCTTGATCTGGGCGTGGATTTTCTCGACACCGCGAACGCCTACGGCAACGGCGTGTCCGAGCAGACAATCGGGACTTTTATCAAGCACAACCCGAACCACTTCAAAATCGCCACCAAAGGCGGCATCCACCGGCCACTGGGAACGACGACGCGGACTTTCGATAACAGCCCTGAGCATTTGCGCGAAGCACTGGAAAAGTCGCTGCGGGATTTGCAGGTCGACTGCGTCGAGCTTTATTACATTCACCGGCGTGATCCGAAACGGCCCATCGAAGACGTCATGGAAACCCTGGTGCGCTTCAAGCAGGAGGGCAAAATCAAAGGCATCGGCTTCTCCGAGATCGCGCCGTCGTCTCTGCGCCGGGCCCATGCCGTGCATCCCGTAACGGCAGTACAAAGCGAGTATTCGCTGTCCACCCGCCTGCCGGAACTCGGTATGATCGACGCCTGTCGGGAGTTGGGCGTGGCCTTTGTGCCGTTTTCGCCACTCGGTCGTGGCCTGTTCGCGCCCCAGGCACCGGACACGGCGAGCTTCGGCAAACTCGACTTCCGGCTCAACAATCCCCGCTTCATCGCCCCCAGCTACGCCTACAATCTGGCGGCAGTAGAGCCCTTCAAGACCTTTGCCGCCGATAAAGGCGTCACCTCCAGTACCTTGGCAATCGCCTGGGTTTTGCACCAGGGCGAACACCTGATCCCCATTCCGGGGACCCGCTCGGCGGCGCATCTGGCGGATAACGCCGCCGCTGCGGCGCTCGCGCTCAGCCGCGATGAAATGGCTGAAATCGAGGGCATCCTGCCCCGTGGTTTCGCCCATGGAGACCGCTATTCCGAAGCCCAATTGGCCGGGGCGGAGCGGTATTGTTGATGCATCAAAGTCATATCCAGCGCAGCGGCACGATCCACCGTTAAGGCGAAAAATATCTTTCCTCGACGCAATTATGAGTCATGATGGCAAAATTATATGTTTGCCGCTCGGGGGAGGCTTTCATTTGATGCGCCTCTCCGGCTAAACGGACCAAGTCCGACGAACCAAAACGGACAAAGTCCTACTATCCATCGTCGTCGATCAAAAAAAATAAATAATGTCGTCAACAACAGGAAACGAGGAGTTTGTAATGTTGCATCGTAAGATCAAGAAATCCCTGCCATTTGTGGCCGCGGCCAGTCTGCTGGCCGCCGTGTCCGTCGCCAAGGCGACCGACCTGACCGTCTATACCGCGGTTGAAGCGGAAGATCTGAAAAAGTACGCCGCCGAATTCAACAAGACCAATCCCGACATCAATATCAAATGGGTGCGCGACTCCACCGGTATCGTCACCGCCAAATTGCTGGCCGAGAAAAACAATCCCAAGGCCGACGTCGTCTGGGGTCTGGCCGCGACCAGCTTGATGCTGCTCAAATCCGAAGGCATGACAGAGCCTTATGCGCCAGTCGGCGTTGGCATGCTCGACAAGAAATTTGTTGATTCAGCCAATCCCCCGCACTGGACCGGCATGGATGCCTGGATTGCCGCGGTTTGCTACAACACGGTGGAAGGCAAGAAGAACAACTTGCCGATCCCCAAATCGTGGAAAGACCTGACCAAGCCGATCTACAAAGGTCACCTGGTTATGCCCAACCCGAATTCATCGGGCACGGGCTTCCTCGACGTTTCAAGCTGGCTGCAGATGTTCGGTGAAGAAGGTGGCTGGAAGTTCATGGATGCACTGCATCAGAACATCAACTGGTACACCCATTCCGGTTCCAAACCCTGCAAGCAGGCGGCCAGTGGTGAAACACCCATCGGTATTTCGTTCGCCTTCCGCGGTGCCAAATCCAAAGCCAAGGGTGCGCCGCTGGAAATCATTCTGCCCAGCGAAGGTGTTGGTTGGGACATGGAAGCGACTGCCATCATCAAGGGTACCAAGAACCTTGCCGCGGCCAGGAAACTGGTTGATTTTACCGTCACCAAGCAAGCCAACGTGATGTACAACAAGGGCTATGCCGTCGTCGCTTTCCCTGGTGTCGCCAAGCCGGTCAAGTACTTCCCGGCCGGTATTCTCGACGCCATGATCGACAACAAGTTTGAGTGGGCGGCGACCAACCGCAAACGCATTCTTGCCGAGTGGCAGAAACGTTACGATTCAAAATCCTTGCCGAAGAAGTAAAACTTTTCGACAGCTAAACTGGCTGGTTGCCCGTGGTTCTTAACTGAGCCACGGGTAGTCGGTCTGTTTATTTGAGGATCGCCCGGCCCAAAATGCACATCTACGCACACCTACGGACATCTGATGAGTAATGACCGCAAAGCTTATTTGAAAATAGAAAATCTGGTCAAAAAGTTTGGCGACTTTACGGCCCTTAAGGATATCTCCCTCGACGTATACGACGGCGAATTCGTTTGTTTCCTTGGCCCTTCGGGCTGCGGCAAGACCACTTTGTTGCGGGCCATTGCCGGCCTCGACATCCAGACCTCGGGCTCGATCGAACAGAACGGTGTCGATATCTCCGCCCTGCCCCCGACCGAACGCGACTTCGGCATCGTCTTTCAGTCCTACGCTTTGTTCCCCAATCTGACGGTGACGCGCAACGTCGCCTACGGCCTGGAGAACCGCAAGTTGCCCAAACCCGAGATCACGGCGCGGGTGATCGAGTTGCTTGAACTCGTCGGCCTGCCTGATCAGGGCAGCAAGTACCCGGCCCAATTGTCCGGCGGACAACAACAACGCGTAGCGCTGGCCCGCGCCATGGCGACCTCGCCCGGACTGTTGTTATTGGATGAGCCGCTGAGTGCCCTGGACGCCCGCGTTCGCGTCCATCTGCGCGGCGAGATCAAAGATCTGCATCACCGCCTTGGTGTCACGACGGTTATGGTTACCCATGATCAGGAGGAAGCGCTGACCATGGCCGACCGTATTGTCGTCATGAACAACGGCGTCATCGATCAAGTCGGCACACCGGAAGAAATTTACAGCAATCCCGCGACCTCGTTTGTCGCCGACTTTATCGGCTCGATGAATTTTGTGCCGGGTGTGGTATCAAATTCCGGCGGCGTGACGATTGGCGATGCGCATCTGACCTGTGACACCCGCGACATGCCCGAAGGCACCAAGGCCACCGTCGCCATCCGACCGGAGGACGTCAACGCCCAGGACCTCGAGGCCGGCGACAATATCGTCAATGTTGAGATCAAGGACCTCAAATTCATGGGCTCGTTTTATCGCGCCGAACTGATTGGCACGGCCTTCGACGGCCATGAAGTCGAGGTCGCCTTTTCGGTCAATCTGGTGCGACGCAAAAACCTCCAGAGCGGTTCGAAATTGCCGGTTCGCATGCCGGCCGAATGTATCGTCGTCTATCCGGCGACCAGCGCCTAATTCATGAGCACCGCCTCGCCCAGCTCCGCCTCGCCCACCCCCCCTTCCCCCGGCATCGACAAGGCCGCCCTGGTTCGGCCCCGGATGAGTCGCGACGATTGGCAGATGCGGACCGTGATGACGTTGATCGGCGTCTTTTTACTGATCTGTGTGCTGTTCCCGCTCTACACCATGATGTCGAAAAGTGTCGAAAACAAAGACGGCGGCTTTATCGGCCTGGCCAACTTCGCCGAATACTTTTCGACGCCAGCACTTTTTAATTCGGCCTTCAACAGCCTGTACTTGTCGATCTTGACCACCTTCATCGTGCTGTCGCTGACCTTCGTCTACGCCTACGCGCTGACCCGCACCTGCATGCCGTTTAAATGGTTTTTCAAACTGGTGGCCATCGTACCGCTGCTGACGCCCTCGCTGCTGGGCGGGATATCCCTGATTTACTGGTTCGGCAATCAGGGCGTCTTGAAAGCCCTGCTGGGCGGCGAGACGATTTACGGTCCCATCGGCATCGCCATGGGCTCAGCCTACTGGGTGTTTCCGCATGCCCTGATGGTCGTCATCACGGCCCTGTCGATCACCGACGCCAGGCTTTACGAAGCCGCCGACGCCTTACGCGCCAGCAAACTGAAAACCTTCCTCACCGTCACCATCCCGGGCTGCAAATACGGACTGATCAGTGCCGGCTTCGTCGTCTTCACCCTGGTCTTCACCGATTTCGGTGTGCCCAAGGTGATCGGCGGGAACTACAATATGCTGGCCACCGACATCTACAAGCAGGTCATCGGGCAACAGAATTTTCAAATGGGTGCCGTGGTCTCGGTCGTCTTGCTGTTACCCGCGATCATCGCCTTCAGCGTAGATCGTATCGTGCAGCGCAAACAAGTTGCCCTGCTGTCGGCCCGCGCCGTACCCTATACGGCCAAACCAAACACCGCGCGCGACATGTCGATGCTGGCTTTTTGCAGCGTCATCGCCATCATCATTATCGCCATGATCGGCATGGCGCAATACGCCGCCCTGGTGAAGTTCTGGCCCTACAATCTGGAACTGGCCTTCAACAACTACGACTTTGACGTGATGGATGGCGGCGGTTGGGAGGCGTTCTGGAACTCCATCGAAATGGCGCTCTATACGGCCCTGTTCGGCACAATAATCATTTTCTCCGGCGCTTACCTGATGGAAAAAGGACGTGGCTTTAACGCCGGGCGCACCGCCTTCCATATGGTCGCGATGACGCCGCTGGCGGTGCCGGGCATGGTGCTGGGGCTGGCCTACATCTTCTTCTTCAATCACCCTGACAATCCGCTCAACTTCCTCTATGGCACGATGTCGATCCTGGTAATCGCAACCATCGTCCATTTCTATACCGTCAGCCACCTGACGGCGGTGACGGCCCTGAAACAAATGGACCCCGAATTCGAGTCCGTCTCGGCCTCCCTCAAAGCACCCTTCTACAAGACCTTTGCCCGCGTTACCGTGCCGGTCTGCCTGCCCGCCATTTTCGATATCTCGATTTATCTCTTTTTGAATGCGATGACGACGGTCTCGGCGGTGATTTTCCTCTACTCCTCGGACACCACGCTGGCTTCGGTCGCGGTCCTGAATATGGATGACGCCGGTGATGTAGCACCGGCGGCGGCCATGGCCATGATGATCGCCTATACCTGCGCCGGCATGCGCATTGTTCACGTCATCCTAACGCGCGGCGTGATCAGTAAAACCCAGGCTTGGCGCAACCGCTGAAGGGGCTATTTTCGAGATTCAAAAGCGGGCCCAACGGGCGATTTTAAGCCATAAGCCAAGCTTATCAATTTGATCAACAATAATGATTTGCCTGATTAAATAAATTGCGTTGATATGACGCCAAATCTACCCTCATACAACGATATCGGAGTGAAAAATGCCCGCTGCTTCAGACTATGTTTATCAGCGCTCCTACCGGGGCAAAGTACAGGGTTTAATCCTGGATTGGAGCGGCACCACCGCCGACGCCTACGTCATCGCGCCGGCCGTCGTCTTTGTCGAAGTGTTCAAGCGCCAGGGCGTCGAAATCTCGATGCTGGAAGCCCGTGGCCCGATGGGTCTGCGCAAGGATCTACACATCAAGATGCTGACCGAAGATCCCGTCATCCGCGAGCGCTGGAAGGAGATCAAGGGCGACTATCCCAACCAGGACGACGTCGACCGCATGTTCACCGATTTCGTGCCCTTGCAGGTCGAATGCCTGCCCGAATACACCTCCCTGCTGCCCGGCATCGCCGAGGTGACCCAGAAGATTCAAGCCGACGGCATCAAGATCGGCGTCACCACCGGCTTTATCCGCGTGATGGTTGATGTTCTCGAAGCGGCGGCGCGCCAGCAGGGTTTCAATCCCGACGCCACCGTGGCCGGCGACGAGGTTCTCAACGGCGCGCGGCCCAAGCCCTTCATGGTTTATCGCAATCTAGATCTGCTCGACATCCACCCGATTCAGTCCGTGATCAAAGTGGACGATACGGCCTCCGGTGTCGGTGAGGCGCTGGAAGCCGGATGCTGGGGCGTCGGCGTATCGCTGTACAGCAACTACATGGATATAGACACCATCGCCCAGGCCGAAGCCATGCCGGCGGAAGAGATCGCCCGGCGCAATGCTTACAGCGCCGAAATCCTGCGCAAGGCCGGGGCGCATTATGTCATCGACAGCCTGATCGACTTGCCCGCCGTGATCGACGACATCAACGCCCGTCTGGCGCGCGGCGAGCGCCCCTGAACCGCGGGGACAGCAAATGAGCGAGGCCGAACGCGCCCAGGCCGTCTTTCCCGGCGGCGTATCAAACGGTGAATTCGGCCTGCCCGCCGCTGCGCTGGTCGTCATGGACCGGGCTGAGGGCTACCACCTTTGGGACACGGCGGGTCGTGAATACCTCGATTTTTCGATGGGCTGGGGATCATGTTTGGTCGGTCACGCTCGCCCGGAAGTGGTCGCGGCGGTTCAAGCCCAAGCCAGTGCAGGCTCCAATTTCGCCTACCTCAATCGTCATGTGCTGGCGCTGGCGGAAGAGATCAAGCGGGTCAGTCCGGCGGCAGAGCTGTTGCGCTTTTGCGCATCCGGCACCGAGGCGACAATGTATTGCCAGCGTCTGGCGCGGGCCTATACCGGCAAGACCAAAATCCTCAAATTCGAAGGTGCTTATCACGGTGCCAACGAGGCCGGCGTCACCAGCCTGTTCCCGCAACACGACCTGGCCTTCCCCCAACCCGAATTGACCAGTGCCGGCACCCCGACGGCGGCGCACCAATTGCTGGTCGCGCCCTACAATGACCTTGAGACGACAGCCGCCATCATCGCCGCTCACGCCGGCGATCTGGCCGGGGTCATCATGGAGCCGCTGCAACGCTGCACGCCGCCCCAGCCCGGCTTTCTGGAAGGTGTGCGCAAGCTCTGCACCGACCACGACCTGGTCCTGATCTTCGACGAGGTCGTCACCGGCTTCCGCCTGGCCTACGGCGGTGCGCAAGAATATTACGGCGTCGTGCCTGATCTGGTGGCCTACGGCAAAGCTCTGGGCGGTGGCTATCCGATCGGGGCATTTGGTGGTCGGGCGGAGATCATGGAGATGACCAACGAACAGCGTATCGGCGGGGACAATTACGTTTGGATGGCCTCGACGCTGGGCGGCAATCCGGTGTCCTCTGCCGCCGCGGTCGCAACCCTCGAAGTTTTTCGCCAGCCCGACACCTACGACCGCCTGCATGGGCTTGGCGACTATTTGCGCGAAGGTATGCGCCGCGTATTGGCGGACCGACAGATTATGGCGCAGGTGATCGGCGACGGCCCCCTGGCCCAGGTCGTCTTCAGTGATGCCCCGGTCTTCGATTATCGCTCCACCAGACGGGGCGATTCGGCGCGCGGGCGGGCCTGTATGCTGAAGCTGTTCGACAGCGGTGTTTTCCTCAACCCGATGGGCACCAAGCTCTATTTGTCCTTGGCCCATGACGAACAGGCCTGCGACCGCTTCCTCGACCGATTTGGTCAGGCCCTGACGGAGACGAGCCAACCATGAGCAATAAAAAACTTCCCACCCAGGCCCGCGCCGTCATTGTCGGCGGCGGTATCGTCGGCTGCAGCGTCGCCTATCATCTGACCAAATTGGGTTGGAAAGATGTCGTCATTCTCGAACAGGGCCGGCTTTCCAGCGGCACGACCTGGCATGCGGCGGGACTGGTCGGGCAGTTGCGGGCGCAGGAGAACATGACCCGGCTGATCCAGTACAGCACCGACTTGTATGAAAGCCTGGAGGCCGAAACCGGCCTCGGCACGGGCTGGAAACGAACCGGCAGTATCATCATCGCCCGCACCGAAGAACGCATGACCGTACTCAGACGTACTGCCGCCAGCGCCGCCGCCTATGGCGTCGAAGCCGATGTTATTTCAGCCAAAGAGGCACAGGATATCTGGCCGATCATGCAGGTCGACGATGTCGTCGGCGGGGTCTGGCTGCCGGGCGACGGCAAAGCCAACCCGACGGACCTGACCCAGGCGCTGGCCAAGGGTGCGCGCATGGGTGGGGCGCAGGTGTTCGAGAAAACCCGCGTCACCGGCGTCAAGACCAAGCAAGGCCGCGCCGTCGGCGTCCAGACCGTCGAAGGGGACATCGACTGCGAAGTCGTCATCAACTGCGCTGGCCAGTGGGCACGCCAGTTCGGTCGCCTCGCCGGTGTCACGGTGCCGCTCTATTCGGCCGAGCACATGTACATCGTGACCAAGCAGATTGACGGCGTCACGCCCGACCTGGCCGTGCTGCGCGATCCTGATGGCTATATCTATTGCAAGGAGGAAGTCGGCGGTCTGGTGATGGGCGGTTTTGAGCCCGAAGCCAAGCCCTGGGGCATGGACGGAATTCCCGACGACTTCGAATTCCAGTTGCTGCCCGACGACTGGGAGCAGTTCGAAATTCTGATGGAAAACGCCATCCACCGCATTCCAGCGTTGGAGACCGCGGAGGTCCGCCAATTCATCAACGGCCCGGAGAGCTTCACCCCGGACAGCCACTACATTCTGGGCGAAGCACCGGAACTTGCCAATTACTACGTCGGGGCCGGGTTTAATTCGATGGGCATCGCCAGCGCCGGCGGGGCCGGCAAGGCGCTGGCCGAGTGGATCGTCAATGGCCAACCGACGATGGACTTGTGGCCGGTCGACATCCGCCGCTTTGCCCGCTTCCAGGGCAACGAAAAATGGCTGTCTGAGCGGGTCAGCGAAACCCTAGGCACGCACTACACCATGCCCTGGCCGAACAAGGAAATGAGTACCGCGCGACCGTTCCGTCGCTCGCCCATCTATCACCTGCTGGCACAAAAGGGCGCCTGCTTCGGCTCCAAGATGGGCTGGGAGCGCGCCGTGTGGTTTGCCAACGCCGATCACAAGCCGGAGATGGCGTATTCCTTCGGTCGCCAGAACTGGTTCGACAACCGGGCCGCCGAGCACCGCGCCACACGCGAGGCCGTGGCCGTATTCGACCAGACCTCGTTCTCCAAATTTCTGGTCCAGGGCCGCGACGCCGAAGCCGTTCTGCAACGCATTTGCGCCAACAATGTTGCCGTCGAGCCGGGGCGCTGTGTCTATACCGGCATGCTGAATGAACGCGGCGGTTACGAAAGCGATCTGACGGTGACGCGGTTGGCCGACGACAAGTATTTTCTGGTTTCTGGCTCGGCCCAAACGACGCGCGATCTGGGCTGGCTCAAACGCCATACGCCCGACGATACCCACTGCGTCGTCACCGATATGAGTTCGGCCTATGCCGTGTTCGGCGTCATGGGGCCAAACGCCCGAAAGCTATTGTCGAAGATCACGGATGCCGATCTCGACAACGCAGCCTTTGGCTTTTCGACCATGCAGGAAATCGGTGTGGGCTACGCCACGGTCTGGGCCATGCGCATGACCTACGTCGGCGAGTTGGGCTGGGAGCTCTATGTGCCGGCGGAATTCGCGGTTGGTGTTTACGAAGAAATTTGCGCCGCGGGCGCTGATTTGGGTTTGCGCGATGCTGGCTACTACGCCATGGACAGCTTGCGTATCGAAAAGGGCTTCCGCGCCTGGGGTCATGAACTCACGCCCGACTACACACCGTTTCAGGCTGGCCTGTCCTTCGCCGTCGATTTCGACAAGAACATCCCCTTCATCGGGCGTGAGGCCCTGCTGGCCATCCAGGGCAACCCCCTGACCAAGCGTCTTTTGCAGTTCACCCTGCCGGGCGACGGTGAGGCCATTCTGTGGGGCGGCGAATTAATTTTGCAAGACGCAAAACCTGTGGGCAAGATCGAATCTGGATCGTACGGCCACACGCTGGGCTATTCGATCGGACTGGGCTACGTCCACAATGAAGACGGCGTCGACAAATCGCTGATCGAGACCGGTGGGTTTGAAATTGATGTCGCGGGCGTGCGTTATCCAGCCCGCGCCCATCTGCGCACCCCCTACGATCCCAGTTCAGAAAAAGTGAAAGTTTGAGGAGCACCCGACCATGACCAAATCGATTTCCGGTAACTGGAATTTCCCCACCACCATGCGGTTTGGACCGGGCGTCATCGCCCAACTGGCCGCGGCTTGCCGGGAGCTCGGCATGTCGTCACCGTTGCTGATTACCGATTCCGGGCTGGCCGATCTGGCGATGGTGCGCGATGCCATAGCTGCCAACGAAGCCGATGGGCTGCCGACGGGGCTGTACGCCGATGTTCAGGGCAATCCGACCGGACAGAATGTCGAGGGTGGTGTCGCCGCCTATCGGGCCGGGTCACACGACGGCGTCATCGCGTTCGGCGGCGGCTCGGCGCTGGATGCCGCCAAGGCCGTGGCCCTGATGGTCGGCCAGGACCGTCCGCTGTGGGATTTTGAAGACGTCGGCGATAACTGGACGCGCGTACGCGAGGACGCTCTGGCCCCTGTGGTCGCCGTGCCGACGACCTCGGGGACGGGCTCGGAAGTCGGGCGTTCCAGCGTCATCACCAATCAGGAAATCAAAGTTAAGAAGATCATCTTCCACCCCACCATGTTGCCACGCATCGTGCTGTCGGACCCTGAACTGACGATTGGCCTGCCGCCGCACATTACGGCGGCGACGGGAATCGACGCCTTCGTGCATTGCTTCGAAGCGCTCTGCACCACGGCCTATCATCCGATGGCGGAAGGCATTGCCCTTGAAGGCATGCGCCTGATTGCCGACGCGCTGCCGCGTGCTTTCGACGACGGCGGCGACATCGAAGTCCGGGCCGATATGCTGACCGCCGCCGCCATGGGGGCGACGGCCTTTCAAAAAGGACTGGGCGCAGTGCATGCCCTGGCCCATCCCATCGGGGCGCACTTCAACGTCCATCACGGCCTCGCCAACGCGATTTTCCTGCCTTACGTGATGCAGGCCAACCGGGCCGCGATCGCCGACAAGATCGTCCCGCTGGCCCGCTTGATGGGCTTGGCTTCGGCGGATTTTGGCGGCTTGCTGGACTGGGTTCTGGATTTCCGCAGCCGCCTGAAAATCCCCCATACCCTGGCCGAGATCGACTTGAACGAAGATCAGGCCGATCTAATGGGTGAACTGGCCCACGCCGATCCGGTCGCCGGCGGCAACCCCATCGCCTTGGAGGTCGCGGATTATCAGCAAATTTTCCGCAACGCTGTTAATGGCAAGATCTAGCGGGACGGATTAGGCGAGATGCGCCCGCGCCTCGTTCAAAAAGGCCGCGATCACACGCAAATTCGCGCGTTCTTTCAGGCAGACGATGGATTCCGACATCTCTGCCTTGCTGTCACTGAGTTTGATGCTGGTCAGTCGTTCGTCGTGACCGAATTCGGGTCTCGAAACAATACCGACCCCGATCCCGGCAGCGACCGCTTCACGCGAAGCATCCCGTCCTTCAACGACCATGACGTTGGCGGCCTGGATGCCCAGACGCGAAAACTCCTGTTCGGCCAGCCGGCGGGTGGCCGAGCCCACCTCACGCAGGATCAGCTTTTCCTTGGCCAGTTCGGCCAGCTTTATGCTTTTGCGCGCCGCCCATTTGTGATCTTTGCGCACAAAGGCGACCATCGGGTCGCGGCGAATCGGCAGGGCCAGCAGGCGGTCGTCGTCGGGCACCTCACCCAGTTCGCAAATATCGGCCTTGTAGTCATAAAGCTGGTGCAGAACTTCGTCCGAGTTGCCTTGGGTCAGGGTGATGTCGATGCCGGGGTACTTGGTCTGAAAGGCCGCGACGATGCCAACGATATGAAGCGGCGCGCCGACGGCGATCTTCAGCGTGCCCGCGCGCAGCGCCTGGTTCTCCTTCAGCAATTCGATCGCCTCGTCTTCAAGCTCAAACTGCCGCCGTGTGATCTCCATCAGTTCAAGACCGAGGTCGGTGGGAAAAACTTTGCGCGTATGGCGATGAAACAGCTGGACGTTAAAGCGTTGCTCCAGTTTGCGTACATGGTCGGAAAGCGCTGGCTGGGTGAGGTCGAGCGCTCTGGCCGCCTTGGTAAAACCGCCGTGGGTGGCAACGGCGTGAAAGGCACGCAGTTGAGATGAATACATAAGTTTTGCCTTGGTAATCGGTAGAATTAAGTCGGTTTGCTTATGATAGTAAGACCGCTATGCGTTGACGAGGAATATTTGAATGACTGAAAATGGTGATCTTTTGCGGCCCGGCCCAAAGCCTCGTCAGTCCGAGAGCGAGGTCAATACGTCAGCCCGGCGCGCGGCCTGGACACAGGCCAACATCTCCGAGGCCAGCGGCGACACGCTGCGTCGCGACGCCGAGGCATTTCTGCATCAATCCGTCTCGACGCCGTGCCTGTCCGTCATCACCAAGGCCGAGGGTATCTACATCGAAGACGCCGATGGTCGGCGCTACATGGATTTTCACGGCAACAACGTGCATCACATCGGCTATGGCCATGCCCGGCTGAAGCAGGCGATCAGCGACCAGATGGATGCCCTGCCCTTCGCGCCGCGCCGCTTCACGTGCGATCCGGCGATTGAGCTGGCGGAAAAACTGGCCGACATATCGCCCGGCGATCTCGCCAAGGTGCTTTTTGCCACGGGCGGTTCCGACGCCATCGAAATCGCCCTCAAAGTGGCCCGCGCCGCGACCGGTCGGTTCAAGACCATATCCTTCTGGGAGTCGTTCCATGGTGCCGGGTTCGGCGCGGCCAGTATTGGCGGCGAACAGATGTTCAGAAGCGGGCTGACCGGCCCGCTGCTGCCCGGCACCGAACATGTAGCGCCCTTCGCCTGTTACCGCTGTCCCTACGGCCATGGCGTTGACGACAGCGGCGCACCCGACCTTGAAAGCTGTCGGCTGGCCTGCGCCAACATGGTGCGCTATGTGCTGGAGCGCGAAGGCGATGTCGCCGCCGTCATCGCCGAACCCGCCCGTGCCGTGCCCTACCTGCCGCCGCCGGGGTTTTGGCAGGCTGTGCGCCAAGCCTGCAATGATCATGGTGCCCTGCTGATCTTCGACGAAATCCCCACTGGTCTGGGTAAAACCGGGCGCATGTTCGCCTGCGATCACGATGACGTTGTGCCTGACATCCTGGTCATGGGCAAAGCCCTGGGCGGCGGTATTCTGCCCATCGCGGCGACACTGTGCCGGCCTGAGCTCGATGTCGGCGGCGATTTTGCCTTCGGCCACTACACCCATGAAAAAAACCCGGTGATGGCGCGCGCGGCCCTGACCACCATCGAAATCATTGAGGATGAGGGCCTTGTCGAACAGGCCGCAACAGTCGGCGCGCATGCCTTGGCGCGCCTCAACGATATGAAACAGCGCCACCGCATGATCGGCGACGTGCGCGGTCGGGGTCTGCTGATCGGCATCGAACTCGTCACCGATCGGGGCGAAAAGACACCCGCCGACGATATCGCCGAAGCGGTGTTGTATCGGGCGCTGGACCAGGGTCTCAGCTTCAAAACGACGATGGGTAATGTGCTGACGCTGACGCCGCCCCTGATCACCACCATGGCCCAAATGGACACAGCGCTCGACATTCTCGAACAATCCCTGACAGCGGAGGCCGCGCCATGACCAAACCACAGGACGCCTATCTATTGACGCCGGGTCCCCTGACGACATCGCTGCGGACCAAGCAGGCCATGCTGCGCGACTGGGGATCGTGGGACGCTGATTTCAAGGCCGTAACGGCGGAAATTCGTCGCCGCCTGATCGCCATGTGCGATGGCGGCGATGACTATGACTGCGTGCCCATGCAGGGCAGCGGTACATTCTCAATCGAAGCGGCGCTGGGCAGTTTTATTCCCCGCGACGGCAAGGCCCTGGTGCTCGTGAACGGCGCCTACGGCCAGCGCGCCGCACAGACCATGGCCTACTTGAAGCGCGACTGCAGCGTTCTGGACAAGGGCGATTATCTGCCGCCGATGCCCGACGAAGTCGCGGGGATTCTGGCCGACGATCCCGACATCACACACGTCGTCGCCATTCATTGCGAAACCAGCTCGGGTATTCTCAATCCGCTGCAGGGCATTGCCGACGCCATCCACGGTGCCGGGCGCAAACTGATCATCGATTCGATGAGTGCCTTCGGTGCGCTGCCGCTCAGCGTCAAGGACATCCCCTTTGAAGCCATGGTCTCGTCGGCCAACAAATGCATCGAAGGCGTGCCGGGCTTTGGCTTTGTCATCGCCAAAAAGCAAGCCCTGGATGCCGCCGCTGGCAACAGTCATTCACTCAGCCTCGATGTGCATGACCAATGGGCTCAGATGAATAAAACCGGGCAGTGGCGTTTCACCCCGCCGACCCATACCGTGGTGGCGTTCCTCGAAGCCTTGATCCAGCACGAGGAGGAAGGCGGTGTGGCCGGTCGTCTGGCCCGCTACACCAACAACCGCGATGTTCTGGTCGCCGGCATGCGGCAGATGGGCTTCGAGACGTTGTTGGACGACGCCTGGCTTTCACCGATCATCACCACCTTCTTCGGCCCCAACGATCCCAACTTCCAATTCACGCAGTTTTACGAGCAGATCAAATCGCGCGGATTCATCATTTATCCCGGCAAGCTGACCGAGGCTGATAGCTTCCGCATCGGCTGCATCGGCCAGTTGGACGAGACCGTCATGCGCGGCGTGCTGACTGCCGTCGACGACACCTGTATCGCAATGGGCGTGTCCAATCGTGGACGCTAGGTCCGTAACCCACTACTTTATTGTGATGAATCGGCAGGGAGATTGAGATGGCGGGCAAACTGACACTGGATGAATTGCGGCAAGCCGGCGCGAGTGGTGAGATCGATACCGTTCTCACCGTGCTCGTCGATATGCAGGGCCGATTGATGGGCAAGCGTATGCATGTCGACTTCTTTCTCGACAGCGCCTGGGAAGAAACGCACTGCTGCAACTATCTGCTAGCCACCGATATCGAGATGGAAACCGTCGACGGCTATAAATCGACCAGTTGGCAGTCGGGCTACGGCGATTACACCATGCGCCCGGATTTGGACACACTCCGCCTGATCCCCTGGCTCGAGGGTACCGCCCTGGTAATCTGTGATGTGCTGGACCACCACGGCGAACATGAAATCGCCCACTCGCCGCGCGCCCTGCTGAAGCGCCAGGTGGCGCGCCTTGAAGCGATGGGTATGAAGGCGATGATGGCGACGGAACTGGAGTTTTTTCTGTTCCGGGAAAGTTACGAAGAAGCGCAGGCCAAGGGCCACACTGAGCTGACGCCAATTGGCGGCTACAATGAAGACTATCATATTTTCCAGACGACCAAGGAAGAGGACGTCATGCGGGCGATCCGCAACGGCCTGAACGGCGCCGATATCCCAGTGGAAAACTCCAAGGGTGAAGCCAGCGCGGGTCAAGCTGAAATCAACGTGCGCTACGCGGATGCCTTGACCATGGGCGATCGCCATTCGATCATCAAAAATGGTTGCAAGGAAATTGCCTGGGCCAAGGGCCGTTCGGTGAGCTTCATGGCGAAGTGGAGCTATGAGGCCGCCGGCAATTCATCGCACATTCACCAATCGCTGTGGAGCCTGGACGGCAAGCCGCTGTTTTTCGATGCGGCCGCAGAAAACGGTATGTCGGAAGTGATGCGTCATTATTTGGCCGGGCAGCTGCTGCACGCGAGCGAGTTCACCTATTTCCTGGCGCCGTACATCAATTCTTACAAACGCTTTATGGAAGGCACCTTTGCGCCAACCAAGGCGATTTGGTCGATGGACAACCGCACCGCAGGCTACCGCATTTGCGGCGGTGATACCAAGGCTGTGCGCATCGAATGCCGCGTCGGCGGGGCCGATTTGAACCCTTACCTGGCGATGGCGGCCTTGTTGGCCGCGGGTATCGACGGCATTGAAAACAAGCGCGAGTTGGAACCTGCCTTTGTCGGCGATGCTTATGCTGGCGAAGTGGTGCGACAAATCCCCAAGACTTTGCGTGACGCCATCGAACTGTTGGATGGCTCTAGCATGCTGCGCGCCGCCATGGGTGACGATGTGATCGATCATTACGTCCATGCAGGACAGTGGGAACAACATGAACAAGACCGCCGCGTGACGGACTGGGAAGTCCGGCGCGGATTTGAAAGAGCATAGAGAAAGCAACCATGACAAACATGATCCAGTGTATTTCTCCCGTGGACGGTTCGGTTTATGTCGAACGTCCGTGCGCCAGCCTGACTGAGGCCGCCGCTCTGGTCGCAAAAACACGTGCGGCTCAGCCCGCATGGGCGGCTCGGCCGATTTCAGAGCGCATCGCTTTGGTGCGCGCCGCAATCAAGAATCTTGGTGAAATGAACGATGATATCGTACCGGAACTGGCCCATATGATGGGCCGCCCGGTGCGTTACGGCGGTGAATTTCGCGGCGTCAACGAACGCGCCTCATACATGGCCGACATCGCCGAAGAGGCATTGAAACCGATCATCGTAGAAGACAGTGCTGCGTTTGAACGGCGCATCGTACGCGAGGCCCACGGTGTGGTGATGGTCATCGCACCGTGGAACTACCCTTACATGACGGCCATCAACACCATCGCTCCGGCGCTGGTTGCGGGTAACACCGTGATCATCAAGCACGCCAGCCAGACGGTGCTGGTTGGTGAGCGCATGGTCCGGGCCTTTGTCGAGGCCGGTGTACCCGACGATGTGTTCTTGAATGTGTTTTTGGATCACGACACCACCTCGGCGTTGATCGCGTCCAAGAGCTTTGATTTCGTCAATTTCACCGGTTCAGTCGGTGGTGGTCAGTCGATCGAACGCGCGGCGGCGGGCACCTTTACCGGTGTTGGTCTGGAACTGGGCGGCAAAGACCCCGGCTATGTGATGGAAGATGCCGATCTGGACGCGGCTGTCGATACGCTGATTGACGGCGCGATGTTCAATGCAGGGCAATGTTGCTGCGGGATCGAGCGGATTTATGTCCACGAAAGTCTGTTTGATCAATTCGTCGAAAAGGCAGTGGGCATCGTGAAGGGATACCAGTTGGGTAACCCGCTTGATCCCGAAACGACGATGGGTCCAATGGCCCATGTGCGGTTTGCCAATGAAGTGCGCCTCCAGATTTCCGAAGCGGTTGCACTGGGTGCTACCGCGCATATCGCGCCGTTTGATGCTGATGATGGCGGTGCCTACCTGACGCCGCAAATTCTAACGAATGTGACTCACGACATGCGTGTGATGCGCGACGAAAGCTTTGGTCCGGTTGTCGGCATTATGCAAGTACGGGACGACGCCGAGGCGATAGCACTGATGAACGATAGCCAGTTTGGCCTGACGGCCAGCCTGTGGACCAAGGACATTGACCGCGCCGAGGCCATCGGCAACCAGCTTGAAACCGGCACCGTGTTTATGAATCGTGCTGATTACCTTGATCCGGCCTTGTGCTGGACGGGCTGCAAGGACACCGGTCGCGGTAGCGGGCTGTCTTTGATCGGGTATCACAATCTGACGCGCCCGAAATCCTATCACCTTAAGAAAGCGACATCATGAAACTTGTTGGAAACTGGTCCTATCCGACCACGATGAAATTCGGCGCTGGCCGCATTTCGGAATTACCCCAAGCCTGTGCGCAGGTCGGTCTAAAGCGGCCCTTACTTGTGACCGACAAAGGACTGGCGGACCTGCCGATTACGCAGGCGACGCTTGACTTAATGGAAGGCGCTGGATTGGGGCGCGGTCTGTTTTGTGACGTCGATCCCAACCCCAATGAAAGGAACCTCGCCGCCGGTGTGGCGGCGTATAAGGCAGGTGGCCACGATGGGGTGATCGCCTTTGGCGGTGGCTCTGGCCTTGATCTGGGTAAGATGGTTGCGTTCATGGCAGGGCAGACGCGCCCGCTGTGGGATTTTGAAGACGTGGATGATTGGTGGACGCGGGCCGACGCTGACGCGATTGCACCCATTATTGCGGTGCCAACCACGGCTGGAACCGGATCTGAAGTGGGGCGCGCCAGCGTCATCACCAATTCCGAAACCCACGTCAAAAAGATCATTTTTCATCCCAAATTGCTGCCCGAAATCGTAATTTGCGATCCTGAACTGACCGTGGGGATGCCAAAATTCATCACCGCAGGCACCGGTCTTGATGCATTTGCCCATTGCGTCGAGGCCTGCAGCTCGCCGCATTATCACCCGATGAGCCAGGGGATCGCGTTGGAGGGGATGCGGCTGGTCAAAGACTATCTGCCGCGTGCCTATGCCGACGGCACAGATATCGAGGCGCGTGCACATTTGATGAGCGCTGCGGCGATGGGCGCAACGGCGTTTCAAAAAGGGCTGGGCGCGATCCACGCGATGAGCCACCCGATCGGCGCTGTGTTCCACACGCACCACGGTACGACGAATGCCGTGTGCATGCCCAGCGTTCTTGCCTTGAATGCACCAGCGATTGCCGACCGGTTTGACCCCGTCGCGGCATATTTAGGAATTGATGGCGGCTTTGACGGGTTCTGCGACTTCGTGGACACGTTCAACGACAGCATGGGGATTCCGAAAACCCTGTCGGCGCTGGGCGTTACAAAGGACGCCATTCCCGGCCTGGTCAAAGGTGCTTTGGCGGACCCGTCTTGCGGTGGCAACCCGATCATGCTGACGCAGGAAAACCTGACATCGCTTTTCGAAACAGCGCTGTAGAATAGTAAAGGCGCCACGATGTTGTCGTGGCGCCGGAATTCGTGTCTTAGGCGATGATCAACTTGCCAACTTTGGCGCGCAGATCCTGTTCAAGACCGTTGATTGCTCTGATCTTGCTGTCCGTGACCAGAACATCTATTTGCGGGTATTCGCAGAATTGGAAATGCCCATGGGCCGTGAATTTGCTCGTGTCTGCAAGGATGACATTTTCGCGGCTGTTAGCCAGCATAGCGGCGGCGATATCGGCTTCTGCTTCGACGTCGCTTAGCGCGCCTTTTGCCGGATCAACAGCAGCTGGCGATACAAAAGCCAGATCAGCAGTGATACGGCCAATTTCGCGGATCGTCTGACCACCGGCCGTGGCGTAACCGAAGGGCGTGAGGCTTCCACCAAGAAGCGTAACGCTCGCCGCACCCTGACTTAGGTCGTTCAGGCTTTGGACGGCGTGGATCGAGTTTGTAATCACATGCAGGTCGTGAAGGCTCGCCAATTGTTGGGCAAGGTGGATTGTGGTGCTTCCGGCATCAAAGAATACAACCTTGTGGTGGGTTATCAAGCTACACGCGGCCTTGGCAATGGCCAGCTTTTCTTTCACATGCAGGTTTTGACGAACGCTTAACGGTGGCTCGGCATTGTCATCAAGAGCAATAGCGCCGCCATGAACGCGCTTGATTTGACCAAGGTCCTCCATAACGAGTAGGTCGCGGCGGATCGTTTCCCGCGAGACCGCAAGGTCGGCCACAAGCTGATCGGTTGTGATTTTGCCAAGGTCACTGATGATCCGGCTGATGCGTTGGTGACGTTCGTTCTTCCACATTGTGTGTTCTTGTCATGCTTATTGCAGCAACTCCAGTGCTTCGCGATGTAACTCGGGCGTTGCTGCCGCAATCACCTTTTTCCCAGAGTGACGCGTCAGTTTTTCGCCAGCCCAATCGGTGATGATTCCTCCTGCACCTTCGACCACCGGCACAAGTGCAAGAAAATCGTAGGGCTCCAATTCGGCTTCGACGACCAGATCGATGTGGCCCGATGCCAGCAGGCCGTAGGAATAACAGTCACCACCGAAACGCGGAACGGCCGTGCATTGCAATAGGTGTTCGATCTTGGGTCGGTCAGCGTCAGGGAAATACAGAATGTTGGTTGTGTAGAATTTGGCCTGCGCCAACGTGGCACAATTCGAGACCTGACAGTCTTGCTGAGCCCCGCCGGAACTGAATGTGCAACTATTACCACAAATACCCACCCACCTTTCACCAAGCGCGGGCATATCAATCACGCCAATGTCAGGTGATTCTTTGGTGAGCTTGGCAATCAAGGTGCCCCAAATTGGCCATCCTGTGATGAAGCTACGTGTTCCATCAATCGGATCAACAACCCATACATCCGGCGAATCGAGGTTCACAGACCCAAACTCTTCACCGAGAAAACCATGAGTAGGGAAGGTTTTTGCCACCAGATCGCGGACCATGGATTCGACGTTTCGATCAATCATCGTGACAGGACTATCGTCATTTTTTGTAATAATATCATTATCTTGCCGAAAACCAGCTATGGATACAGCCTGCGCTTTGTCGGCAAGACTATTCGCGAAGGCCACGACCTTGGCCGTTCTATCGTTAATACTGTTCACGTCAGTTCCATTCCCGTTCACAATTGTTAAGGGCTTGCGATATTCTGCAAGTCACCGTGTCAGTTCATATTTTGTGTTCGTATCAAGTTAATTCAAAAAAGGCTAAACTCAATCGCAATAAAACGCAAACATACACAATAATACAACCCGAGAGACCAAAAAACGACAACCTGGAGGAACTATGAAACACCTGAAATACACCATAGCCGCTGCGAGCATCGCTGCATTCGCAGCCCTTGCCCAACCCCTGATGGCAGATGAGCTAATGAATTATACATCGCTGGAAGATGACGAAATCGTTGCCTATCTAGACGCGGCCAAAGTCGCGATGCCGGACATCGAATTCACTGTGCTCCGCCTTTCAACTGGCGATATGGGCGCCCGGCTTATCGCCGATGCGGGCAACGCCGCCCGCTCTGCGCGAAACGGTGGTGTGCATGGGCGGCGGGATCACACATGTTCTGCGTGACGTCGTCTTGCCGCTTATGCTGCCAACCGTAGTCAGCACATTCTTCTTCCTCTTCGTGTGCTCGATGGTGACACGGTCGGCGGTCATTTTCCTGATCTCCCCAAAGGTAAGTGTTGCCGCGGTGCAAGTCATGCGGCTTGACGAAAGCGGGTTGGTAACCCAAGCGGCGGCATTCTCGGTCTGTGTCATGGCCTCAGTTCTTGGTGCGATGCTGTTGATGCAGGTGGTTCTGAAGCTGCTGACGACCAGGAAGAAGGCTGGTTTTTCAGTAGGCGAAAGAGGTTGCCCGCCAACAATGGCCAGCCCGACTGCAGAAATTTTAGCGCACCGTCATTTCATATGCCGGTGCGCTAACGCATAGTTTGACTATCATGATAAGCAAACAAAGGCGCGCGGCGTGCTAAGTGAGTATATAATCAACATTAAGCGCCAAAAAATAGACATAATTGTTGATTTATGATGATATATGGGGTGTGGTGAATCCCATTAGATTCTATTGAAAGGTCAAATCCGGAAATGTCGCTTACCTCAGTAAAACACCTTATCATCGGCGGCGGTATTATCGGCTGTTCGATCGCTTATAACCTCGCCAAATCAGGCGAGAAAGACATTGTGCTGATCGAAAAGGCGTCGTTGACCGAAGGGGCGACATGGCATGCGGCCGGGCTGGTCGGGCAGTTGCGGTCATCGCGCAACACGACAAAGATGCTGAAACGCTCGGTGGCAATGTACGACCGCCTTGAAGAAGAAACCGGCATGGCCTTCGACTGGAAAAAAGTCGGCAGCCTGCGCCTTGCCGCAACCAAAGAACGGTTGCTGGAAGCGCAGCGGCTTGCCACGATGGCACGCAGTTTTGATCTGGAAATGGAAATGATTTCGCCAAGCGAGGCGAAAGACCTTTTCCCTTATATTGATGCCGATGGACTTGAAGGTGCCGCATTCATTCCATCGGACGGTCACGTCGATCCCGCCAGCCTGTGTCAGGCGATTGCAGCGGGCGCGCGTAAGCTTGGCGTGTCCATTCGTCAGAGCATCAAGGTGACGGATTTTGAGGTCAAGAACTGCCGGATCACCAAAGTGATGACATCGGACGGCGACTTTGAGGCAGAGACCGTGGTTCTGGCTGCTGGCATGTGGAGCCGCGAGTTGGCGGCAAAACTGGGCGTTATTGTGCCTGCTTGCGCCGTCGAGCACCAATATGTCGTGACCGAGCCCTTACCAAACCCAGAATTGGTCAAAGGATTGCCAACCCTGCGGGATCCCGAACGGCTGGTGTATTACAAACCGGATGCGGGTGGGCGTTTAGTGATCGGCGGCTACGAAGAAGGCACGTTGCCGTTTGGCGAGCAGGGTATCCCCGGTGAGTTTGTACGCCAACTGTTGCCAGATAACTTGGACCGTTTTGCGCCTTTGGCTGAACTGGCAGGAAAAGTCACGCCCGTCGTGAACGAGGTCGGTATCCGGCAGGTCATCAACGGCCCGATCCCCTATTCGGCAGATGGTGATTTTGTTTTGGGCTGGGCGCCAAATCTGGACAACCTGATGCTGTCCACGGGCTTCCTTTATGGCATCGCTGCTGGCGGCGGCGCTGGCGAAATGATTGCCGAATGGATCGTGGACGGGCGTCCCAGCCTTGATCTGTGGCCGCTGGATGTGCGTCGGTTCAGCCCACATCACGCGACCAAAGCATTCATGTATCCGCGTGCCGTTGAACATTACGCCCACCACTACAAAATGCGTTACCCCGGCCAAGAAGCGGAAACTGCGCGCAATCTGCGTCTGAGCCCGATTTTCCAACGACTGAAAGATCATGGCGCGGTTTATGGCTCAAAAAACGGCTGGGAACGCCCCCTATGGTTCGCCCCCGAAGGCGTGCCGCCCGTCGACCAACTGGCCTTTATCGATCCAGGCTGGAAGAAGTTTGCAGCCACGGAACATGCGGCGGTGCGCGAAGGTGTGGCGCTTATTGATCAGTCCAGCTTTGCCAAGTTCGAATTGTTCGGCAAAGGCGCACTTGAGGCTGTGCAGGCAATCGCGGTATCGAACATGGACAAGCCGGTCGGTAGCGTCATTTACACCCAGCTTTGCAATGAAACTGGTGGCATCGAGGCCGACCTGACAATCACCCGCACAGGCGAAGACCGGTTTTATATCGTCACAGGGTCAGGCTTTGGGGTGCATGACAGCAACTGGATCCGCCGTGCCTTGCCGAAAGATGGATCGGTTCACCTGATCGAAGTGACCTCGGCCAAGGCCGTGATCAATGTCTGTGGCCCCAAAGCGCGCGACGTCTTGCAGCAGGTCTGCGAGAGCGATGTGTCCAACGCAGCATTCCCGTTTGGCACCGCGCAAGAGATCATCATCGGCGCGGCCCATGTGCAAGCTGTGCGGATTGGCTATGTGGGGGAATTGGGTTGGGAACTGCATGTCCCGACCGAATTTGCATTGCACGTCTATGATTGCCTGTGGTCCGCCGGACAGGCGCACGGCATTCGCGATATTGGCTATCGTGCGATTGAATCACTGCGTCTGGAAAAAGGTTACCTTTACTGGAGCGCCGATATCACGCCCGACTACACGCCGGTCGAGGCGGGCCTTGGGTTCCGGGTGCATCTGAAAAGCAAGGGCGACTATATCGGGAGAAGCGTGCTGGAAGCGCAAAAATCCAATGGGCCGGCGCAACGCCTCTGCACGCTTGTTTGCGACCAGAAATTGCCGGTCACAGGTGGTGAAACGATCTTGTTGGATGGGAAGACCGTTTCTTTGGCCACCAGTGCGGGCTACGGTTACAGCGTTGGGAAAACGATCATTTTCGCCTATTTGCCGGTTGGTATGGTCGACAGAACAGGGTTCGAAATCGAGGTGTTTGGTGACTGCCACCCGATCACACCTGTCGACGGCCCACTGTATGATCCCAAGAATGAAAGATTGAAGGCTTAGGCCACGAAAGGGGTGACCAAATGAGCGAGAATGACATCAAGGAAGTCTTGGCTGCGTTGCAAAACCTGCCTGATTTCAAAGGTATCAACATAGCGGCGCTCGATATTCAGCGTCTTGGCGGGTTAACCAATCTTGTCTTCAGGGTCGCCGCCAACGGGCAAAGCGTGATCGTGCGCATTCCCGGTCAAGGCACCGAGGATTATATCGACCGCGCTGTTGAAATTCACAACGCAAGGGTCGCGGCCGACGCTGGAGTATCTCCCGACGTCCTGTGGGCTGACAGTGGCACGGGTGTCATGATCAGCGATTGCATCGAAGAAGGTATCGTCACGATGACCCCCGAACAATTCAGCACGCGTTCCGGATCTCCGGCGCGTGCGGGCGCTGCGTTGCGCCAGTTGCACGGCTCGGACAAACCTTTCGAATTTCGTTTTGAACTTTTTGCAATGATTGAGGACTACCTTGGTATCCTGGCAAATAAGGACATTGACCTGCCGGATGGATATGCGGGCGTGGTGGCCGATGCTGCCCCTGTGCGAAAGCTGTTAAAAGAGAAGCCCGAACCACTGGTGCCCAGCCATTGTGACCCGCTTTGCGAAAACTTCCTGGATGATGGAAATCGCATGTGGATCGTCGACTATGAATATTCCGGCATGAATGACGCGATGTGGGATCTGGGCGATCTGTCGGTCGAGGCCAACATGACCGATGCCCAAGATCGCGAAATGCTCATGGCTTATTTTGGGCAGCCCCCAACAGCGGCACAATTGGGACGCATGGTCGTCTACAAGGCCATGTGCGATCTGTTGTGGACCCTTTGGGGACTTATCCAGCACGCTGACCGCAATCCGGCCGACGATTTTTGGGCCTATGCGACAGGTCGATTCGAGCGGTGCAAGGCTCTGATGGACGATGATAGTTTTGGCGAGCATCTGGATGCAATTCGCGCGGCTTCAAACTGAACTTTGAACGCGGCAGTTTTGCCGCACGAAAGGAGTGTTATGATAAGCATAGGCGGAATAAAGAGCGCTTCGCGGAGGGGGGAGGCGCAAGACGGGCGGCATTTCGCATTTGTCTTGTTGACAGGGTTTTCGCACTTTTCGTTTTCGTCGGTGCTCGAACCCTTGCGCAGCGCCAATATGATCCTTGGCAAAGAATATTTCACATGGTCCTTGATCGGGCTTGATGCAGATAAAGTGCGCGCGTCAAACGGCGTGACTTGCCTTGTCGACCATCAATTGGCTGATCTGGACAGAACGACAGACATCATCATTATTGCGGGAAACGATGTGGTCAATCTTGCCACCGACAGACTGGAAAACCAGTTGCGCTTACACTTTCGGCAAGGCGGGCGTGTTGGTGCAGTGTCATCGGGGGTGGTCGTGCTGGCACGGGCTGGATTGCTTGACGGGCGGAATTGCGCGGCGCATTGGGAAGATACCCCGCGCCTGCGGGAGGATTTTCCAAGGATCACCGTTACCGACAGCATCTTTGAGTTACATGATCGCCTGTTCACCTGTGCAGGTGGGGCAGCTGGTACGCATCTGATGCTTGCGTTGATCGAACAACAGCTGGGCGAGGGGTTGGTTGCTGATATCGCCACGCGCATGGTGATCGACCAAATTCGCAATGGCGATGACAATCTTAACGTGAAGCCTCATGTCCGGTATGGCACTTGGAACCGTAAGGTCTTGGATACGATTGCGCTGATGAATGACAACATCAGCGAACCCCTGCCAATGCGTTCTTTGGCCGACGTCATGGGAGTTAGCGCCCGATGTCTTGAACGCCAATTTAAGTCTGAACTGGGCGTCACCCCGAACACATTTTATCGCAATATTCGTCTTTCGCGTGCGCGGCAATTGGTGCGCTATAGTGCTCATAGCCTTTGCGAAGTCGCGGCGTTTAGCGGCTTTGGGTCTTCCAAAACCATGAAACTAAACTATGAAGCGCAATACGGCATATCACCGCGAGAAGAACGCAAGAAATATGACGTTGGCGAACGGCAATCTGCAGGTCCCGCTGCGGCGAAAATATTGCACGACGTCGGTGCGCCATGCTGACGACGACATAGCGCGGTGTCGGATTCCAAAGCTGCACGAGCGCGGCCAATTATCGTTTTTGACTTTGACGGCGTGATCGCCGATTCACACGATGTATGTGCGGCGGCCTGCCGATGGGCGGCGGCGGAACTTGGGCACAGTGACATGCCCGAAAAACCGTTCGCTGAACTCGAGGCCGTCACCTATGAGGCCTTGGCCGCGACGGTCTCAGTTGATCCGGAGAGGTTTGCGGGTCTGGTCTGTGGCGCGCTGGAGGCGCGGACCACCTGCGCGCCCATATTCTTTGGCGTTGCGGACATCATGATGGAGTTGTCGCGTGATTTCGATATCGCGATCCTGAGCGCGTCTGACTCTGACCTGATAAACGATTTCCTAATAACCCATGGACTATGGCATTTGGTGAAATGTGTAATGGGGCGTGATGTGCCGGGTTCCAAGACGGAAAAGCTTCTGGCATTGAAATCAGCGCACGATGGCAAATTCGTTGCGATGATCGGGGATGGGGTAAGCGATGTGGCCGCTGCATTGCATGCCGACGTGCGCGCAGTCGGCGTTGCTTGGGGGTGGCAATCAGCGCGCAGGCTGCGTGCCAGCGGCGCTGATGCTATCGCGATGGTGCCTGCCGACCTGCTAGATTTGATAGTGGTGCAGGAATTGACAGAGGCCCCAACCCGCTAGGCCGCCCAGATGTCGTTTCATGCTTTGCCCGCTGATCTGCGGTCTGGTCTAGTTCGAAGATTCTTGGGCCCGGCGCACAGATCCTATCGCCCAATGCTCTGTTGGATCGCTCCGCCTTGGTTGCGAGTTGCGCTGTCGTTAGGTGGAACCCGCAACAATCAACGTGCTGTTTTCGAGAAGATGCGCGAACCTCTCGTCGGGCTTCACGTCACAAACGACAAAGTCATCTGTACGCAGTTCCAGCAATTTTAGCGGTGGCGTCGGCCCGTCGATCAAGAGCTTGGATTGGTCCATGGCCATGATTGTTCGCCGAGAGATGCTGACCATCGCCTTGGCGATATCGACCTCGCATTGGTCAAAGCCCAAAAAACCGAGGGTCGGGTGCACGCCTGAGGCGGACAGAACCGAATATTTAACTGACATGCTGCCGATGACATCAAACGCGGCCTTGTCAAAGGCAGCGCCGTCATGATTTCGCAGCTGGGTTCCCGCCATGAACACACGGTTCCCGCCGATCATCGACAGGGTGCTGGCCACAAAGACCGAGTTCGTGACGATGCTCAGGTTTTTTTTCCGGCGCAGTGCCTGTGCAACGAACCCCGAGGTCGATCCCGTATCAATGGCCAACGAACTTCCGTCTTCCACCAAATCAGCAATGCAGTTTGCAATCGCGACCTTGGCAGACCGGTTCTTGTTCATACGGGACAAGAACGGCGGGTCCATCAGGTTCTGTGTGCTTACCAGAGCGCCATGAATCTTTTTCAGATCGCCTTGTTCTTCCATCGGCTTGACGATCCGCCGGATGGTTTGGTCGGTCACATTGAGTAACTTTGCCAACTCAACCACAGACACCGTCCCGCGCAGGTTCACAATAGTTCGGATTTCCTGCTCATATTTGGACATCTAAGTGCACTCTTGTTGATTAATCATTACATATGGCAACACTCCCGATCTCTCAAGGCTCGGCTTGACTGCTATTGGTTGCAATCTTTCCTTTGCAAACACAATCTTGCTGCCAGCATGAGCCGACGCGGGAACTGGCATGATAACGCCGTGGCAGAAAGCTTCTTACAGCTGTTGAAACGAGAGCGCATCAGACGGCGTTATCATGCCTCATACGCGACGCGGCAAGACAGGATGTGTTCGACTACATCGAGGTGTTCTATAACCGAAACCACAAGCACAAGCACACAAACAAAGGCGTGCTATCGCCGGTTGACTAAGAAAAAGAGCAGAAGAAAATGAACGAAACAGTCGTCTAGTAAACTAGGGGCACTGTAGCCTAGACGAACCTGCGGAACACTTGCGATGTTACTGTAGCTTGGGGGCGCGACAATTTCTTGCGGAACACGACGGAACCATCAGCGGCAGCCCCGCGCAGCTGGAAGCTCCGTTTTGCTAAATCAATTCCTACTATGCTAACATTCTCCATGGATGCTCTTCCCTTGTATGACAGTTTACACTGATATCATTCTGGAACATTGCGATGCCGTCGGGTGGGGCATCCACCCATCATTGATATACTGGAAGATGGCCCCCTCGGCTTGACGTCTTGTTTCCCAACGATTGCGCTAGATTAGCTCCACCCTGATGGATTTGAAGAACGTTTAAACAATGGAATTGTCGTAACAATTACCTTTAGGCGGCGAACGTTTTCGGCGTTGCCTTCCTAGATCAGACCGCTGGCCTCCATGATCTGCTCCAAAAAGCGCAGTTCAGTTAACTTCGCAGCCCGTTCCCTGCGTATCGCTCGGGTCTCCCAACCGTGAACCGTCTTTGCCTCAGCGCACTTCGCCCTACCTGCCGATGTCTTCGGCCCTGTCGAGGTCCCGCCATGCGTTCTGCATACGCGTTTGCTGCGCATCGCAGCTTTGCGGCACTGCAGGCCACTGCGCTTGCTCTTGGCCTGACACCGCGCAACCGTTGTCGCGCCGAAGCTGGTCGTATGGCGCTCGTACATGGATTAGGGCTCCTCTGTGCTGCTCCCACCATATAATAACATAGGTGGCGATACACGCAGTGTGATCTATGAGCAGACAGCCTGATGAAGGGCAAACGTGTCTTCGATTATCATCAATGTCCCGGTGACTAGATGCCGTACAGTCCCAATGCGCTCTATCGCGCAGCAGATCCTAGGGCTTCAAAGCCAATAGCGTCTCGATTAGGTCCTGCGTCCTTTGGGCTAGGTCGCGCATGGCATTGACGGCGCGATTACTTAAGTAGCCACGTGGAAGTGACCTTCTGAGAACGTCGCATTCTTCGATAAGGTCGTTCAGTCTTGGCTGGATATCGGCCCGCAACTTTTTCACTGCGTCTGGCGAGTAGCCGTCGCCCGTGAGCGCCACGATGGATGGAACCACCTTGTAGCCGAGCTCCTCCACAATGAGGATTGGGACTTCACGTGCCCATGACCGAAATTCATCATCTTCGCAGAGCGGGTGTGGTTTTGGCGTTTCGTCCGGCAAAAACGGATCAGGTGCTCGCCCGCGTCGTTCTAGAGTGGCCACGACACGTTTCAGCACGTGTTTGGATTCTTTGAGCTTGTAATCACCGGTTATCAGCGGGTTCTGACTGCGAAGCGTCAGCGCGCCTTGGTAAACTTGGTGGCAGGTGAGTTCGGTCATGGGGTACCTCATGGTTGAAGTTGTTATGTTATAACACGTACGATGCGCTTAGTGAATCCGTTTTTAGTATTTCGCCGGGCTCGCGAGCAACGTGATCGACGAGTTGCGCAGGAGGCCTTGGATCAGTGCCTCGCAGGGCTTGCGCACGTGCGCATGACTTTCGGCAACATCTATCTCCGGACGCTATATTTGCGCACAGCCGGGAGTGCTGGAGACATCAGTCAGAATAAGCTATTAATATCATATACTTAAATATACCCAGAAAGGTTCATGGGAAAGTCGTGCGCACGTGCGCAATTTTTGATGTCTCTGCCAGCGGGGCTTGTGCGCACTTGTTGTGCGCAGAAAACGGATACAAATAGGGCTATCCTTGACGAACATAACGCGCCGAGTTTCGGTGTGGACCTGATGTGAACTTGCCGTCGCGCGCGAACCCAAGGGCCTTGAGGCTACCAACAATCCGGTTCTGTTCGGCCCGGTTCACTTTTGTGACATCCAAGCCGATTTTTGCTGCGGCCTCGGAGATCGACACGACCTCACCATCTTCCAGGGCAGTAGATAGCACCTCCTGCCAAATGTCCTCGGACACCCTGTCTTGCTGTGCAGCTACCGCCAGTGGCATCTCGTCGTCCGTCAGGTGCCACTTTTCGCCAGCCCGATACCTGTACACGGCCTCCGCCCACAGCATGTCGCGATCTCGTTTTAGGCGCGTCAGATCGATTGTTTCGACACGCACCGGCCAGAACCGGCGGTTTCCCGTCTCATCGCGCAGATAGGCATCTTGATTGGTTGTCCCGATGAAAACACAGCGGCGCTTGTATGTGATCTCTTTGCGATTATAGGCGGGGCGAAACTTTTCCTCCTGTCGCGATATGAAGGCCTTTGTGCTTTCCACTTCTGATTTCTGCATCGCAGACAGCTCGCCAACCTCAATGATCCATTTTCCGCGAATGTGGTCGCTGGCATCTTTGGTTCCCATGCCGGGAAGGTTGTCGCTGAAGTAGTCAAAGCCGGCCAATACCCGTGCTGCTGAAGATTTCCCAGCACCTTGGGCACCTTCGAGAACCAACATACTGTCAACCTTGCACCCCGGCCTCAAGGCGCGCGCTACGGCCGAAATCATGAACTTTATAGCAACCGCGGAGAGATACTTCGGATCAGCGCCTGGCGCGTCATTGGCCTCTTTGGTGCCGAAGTAGACCTGGAAAAACCGCGACAGCTTCGACACATGGGTCTCCGGGCTCCATGCGATGCTCGTTGCGAGCCCTTCGAGATAGTGCCGTACGGGAGAGATCACATTCTCTTTAGCGACTGCCTCTATCGCGTCAATGACGATCAGCTTGCCAATCCGGGGGAACCCGTGGTGGTTGAACCATTCGACTGCACGGATGAAATCGTCATCAGAGATGGGGCGATGCTTAAAGGTTGACTTGGGGGTCCGCGATCCTGGAATCGGGTTGATCAGTAGCAGCTGTTCCGAAAGCTCATCATGCGCCAAGACCGCGTGCCAGTCGCGACTATGTCGAATGATGGCCATCGCGTTTGCATGGTTCGCGTCTACATTTTTGCCGGTGCGCATGATCAGGCTCGGATCATCAATTAACTCAGTAATGGGAATTTTGTTTTCATCGCCCACATCAGCCGGCGTAGTCAACGTCGCAGCAAAAATGGGGTTCATAGCTCCGGCCGTATGGCTAGCCAGCAGCAACTCTTGGCCCGCATTCCAGAGGCCGACCTTGTCCCCGTCAGACAGGTAGTATGTTGTACTGGTCCCAACGTCGTGAAGGAAAGGATCACCATCGGGCCCCATCCGAATAAACGCCGCCTCAGACGCACTTGCTCGAAACGGCGTCTCGCAACGAACCTTGTCATCCGGTGACATGCCTGCCACGATCTGCGCCAACGTTTGTACGCTCCCTTTGATCTCGATGGACGTATTCAGCTTCAGCGTACCTGAATCCACAATAGTGAGCCCACCGGCCGTGGAATAGGCCAGGTTTCGACCTGTTTTTTTACGCAGGCGCTGAAGATCATCGTCCGAGGGTAGCTCAATGGCAGTGACATCAAGCAAACCGCCACTTGCGTTAACAATCTTCACGTCGGCATCGGCGACATAATAGCCCTCCGCCTGAACATCAGGTGACGAGCAGAAGACCAGTCTACCAGGAACCCAGACAGCAAGATCTATAACAGTCCTTGCCTCTTGGCTGATCACCTCCTTGGTCTTTTTGCAACGGCGAGGCGATGGGAACGACAGGTCCTGCAGCTGAATTTGAGCCTTCATATACTCGCGAAGCACTTCGACTTTTGCTGGGTCTGAGATCTGAATCCACGCGTGGCTCGCGAGCCCCGGTGCTTCGCCGTCTTTCACCACCCGTGCGCTCGACGAGCGGTACTCGACCCGAAGACACGTACTGATACCAGGCACGATCGGATCGAGCATTTCAAGCCGTTCCTGCAAACTCTTTGCAGCCCAGGTCTCCGGTATACCCGCTGGATCATCAGCATCGACCAAAATCCAGTCACTCGGTTCAATGCCGCGTTTAAGGCGCGCAACGTAACGCTCACCAGCAACCACGTGGACACCGCCGTCAAGATTTCCCAACGCACTGTTTGTCAGTTTAACCAGATTGCGCTCTGTGACTAGAATGGCGGTAGCCTTGTGTTCTTCGCCTGCAAAATGACCCGGCATAAGCGCAAAGTCGCTGGATTTGGTTGCCATTGTAAGCAGCTTTGCCAAATGCTCTGGAGTGGTCCTTGCCAAAGTTGTCACGACGCCTCGACTGACTTGCGCGATAGCCTCTTTGACTAGGTTACCTGCATCATCGGTGTGGTAACGTTTTCCGAGACGGTCAGGGGTCAATGACTTAATTAATGTCACGTAGGACATGTTGCCTCCGTTTCCTTTTGGAGGCGCGCCGCGTGCATGCAAGCGTA
>FLOH01001135.1_pt1 | contig 43493 bp, 40 predicted proteins | sample 756751 | NCBI WGS metagenome assembly FLOH01 (sample SAMEA4026879, study PRJEB14308) | marine metagenome | biome: coastal water; material: water | depth 74 m
AACTTAAAAAATGTGAAATTGAATATACTGAATTTGACGGTTTCAACATAACTGGCAACGAAAAAACCTATGATGAAATTGATCTGAATGCTAAAAAATATCTTGAATTTATTGAAAAATATTTAAGTGTTCCAGTTTCAATAGTATCCATAGGTCCAAAAAGAAGCGAAACAATAATCAAGAAAGAGGTTGATTTTTAACATCTTTTGATTTTAGTGATATATTCCAGAGCATTTCAAAATAAGTAAGAAAACCGTCATATATTTTTTTATTTTTAATCATTATACTTATTGGATCACTTTTTGAATACACTAAAAGACCAACTCTTCCATTGTATATATTTAATGTTAATTCATTTGAATACTCTGTTGGGAAAAATCGTACATCAACATATGGCATTTTTGCAACTTCTAATCCACGTTTATATGCATTTATATTAAAAATAATTTTTTCATGAATCTTTTCTTTAATTCGCCTAGCATGATATGTTTCAATAAATTTATTATACTTATCATCTAACAATTGTGCTCCTAGAACATGATTTACTGACTTTGAATCTAACACATTATTTAATAAAAGTTTAATTGCTTCCTCACCTCTATAGAAAGTTAACTCTTGTTTTTCTTTAGATTTTTTATAAAGTCCATCTAAAAAAGGATAAAGTCCAATAAAACTTTTTTCATACTCTTCAATTGTTTCTTTTTTTTCTTGCAGAAGTCTATGAAAATATTTTGGATCTACTGCTTCAAAAAACTTTTTACCTTCGATTATAATAAAACCAACTAGACCTTTTCCAATTAATCTTTCTATTGAATCATAAACATTTCTTCTATGAATTCCTGTTTTCTCAGTAATAATTCCAGCTGGCGAAGATCCATTTTCAATTAATGAAATATAAACTTTTACTTCATTTTTTGTAAGACCAAGATTGTGCAAAACAGAAATATCCATAATAATTTAAAAAAATTATTAATTATTAAATTTTGTGGTGATTAACTATCACCACACATCTTTATATATATCAACATTTTGTACAATATATGGGGGAAATTAGTTTTAATTTTACTTTAAAAATGTCTTAGAAAGTAGAATGTAGTCTAAAATGGCAGGAGAAATTAAAGATGAATGTGGAATAGCAGGCGTTTATTATTTTAATAATAATAATGAAGAAAAAAATGTTATGCCACTTTTATATAAAATGCTTTTAAATTTACAGAACAGAGGACAACTTAGCGCTGGAGTTTCTACATACTCAGAAAGAAGAGATAATTTAATACAAACATACAAAGAAGTAGGGTCTGTCAATGAAGTTTTTCAAACAAACAATAATGGTCAAACCTTAAAATTATTTAATAAATATGCAGGTAGAATTGGTATAGGACATGTTAGATATTCAACGTTTGGACTTCCAAATAGAAGTTATGCACATCCATTTGAAAGAAAACATGGTAGAAAATGTAAATGGTTTAGTTTTTGCTTCAATGGAAATATTGCAAATTTTTCTGAACTTAAAAATAAACTTCTAAATAAAAAAGAATATCATATGATTTATAATAGCGACACTGAAATTATAATACATTCTATTTCAATAGAACTTGGAAATTTATATGGTAAATTATACAATACGGGAAAGTTACCTGATTTAAAAGAAGCATTTAAAAATTTATCAGAAATATTTGATGGAGCTTATAGTCTGGCATTTATTGATGCAGAAGGCAGATTAGTAGCTGTTCGTGATCCTCACGGTATTAGACCATTATGTTATAGTATTGATGAAGAAAAAGTTGTATTTGCTTCTGAAAGTATCGCATTAAAAAATTTAGGTTGTAAAAATATTGTATCACTTAATCCTGGAGAAATACTAATAGCTCAAAATAATCAAGTAAAAATTGAAAGGTATACTGAAGTTCAAAAAACAGCACATTGTATGTTTGAATATATCTATTTTGCAAATATTGCATCAAAGATTGAAAATAAATCTATTTATGAAGCGAGAATTAATTTAGGAATAGAATTGGCAAAACTTGAAACATTGCCTATTAACCCAAATGATTATGTGGTTGTTTCAGTTCCTGATTCTTCAAAACCTTTTGGAGAGGGATATGCATACTACTTTGGTTTGCCCAATAGAGAAGGACTTATTAGAAATAGATTTGTAGGCCGAACATTTATTGATGGCAATGGTCGAACAGAAAAAATCAAAAATAAATTTAGTTTAATTAAAGAAGTAGTTAAAGGAAAAAAAGTTTTACTGCTTGATGATAGTATTATTAGAGGGAATACAAGTAAAAATTTAGTTAGTTATATAAGAAATGAAGGGGGGGCAAAGGAAGTACATATGCGAATCTCTTGTCCAGCAGTTGTGAGTCCGTGTTTTTATGGAATTGATATGTCTACAGTAACTGAACTAATTGCTGCCAAACATGTTAAAAATGTTGGTGAGGATATTGATAAAAGATCAAGTGATAATCTCGCCAAAGAATTTAAAGCTGATTCTTTAATATATCAAAAAATTGCAAATATTCCTAAAGCCATAGGAATTCCTAGAGAAAATTTATGTATGGCTTGCATTGATGGTAAATATCCAACTCCTTATGGGTACATTCTTTGCAAAAAAGCTGTTGAAAATCATAAAAATGGAGTATGTTCTAGAACATATGAAATAAATTCTGAAAAAATAAATAAAAAAAATAAAGTACTAATTATTGGAAGTGGAGGTCGTGAACATGCTCTTGCATGGAAACTTCATGAAGATAAATCAGTAGATGAGATATATTGTATTCCTGGAAATGCAGGCACAAGTAGTATTGCTCAAAACATTAATATTGATAGCATGGACAATGATGAGATTGTTAAATTTGTAAAAAAAGAAAATATTGATCTAACAATAGTTGGACCAGAAGCACCATTAGTAAATGGAATTGTTGATGAATTTGAAAAAAATAATTTAAGAATATTTGGACCAAAAAAATATGCAGCTATGCTTGAAGGAAGTAAAATTTTCGCAAAAAAAATAATGCAAAAATATAGTATCCCTACTGCAAAATCTAAAACTTTTGAAAATGCAGATAAGGCAATTTCATTTATTAAACAAAACAATTGGTGCAGAATAATTAAAGCAGATGGTTTAGCTGCTGGTAAAGGTGTTTATGTATGTGATAGTGAAAAAGAAGCAATTAATGCTGTAAATGAAATTATGACAGATCAAAAATATGGTAGAGCTGGAGACAAAATATTAATTGAAGAAAAATTAGTTGGAGAAGAAGCTTCTTTTATTGTTTTTACTGATGGAAAAACTGTAAAACCTTTATTATCTTCACAAGACCATAAACCTATTTATGACAATGACAAAGGACCAAACACTGGTGGGATGGGTGCTTATGCTCCCGCACCAATAATTACAAAAGAGTTGCACAACCAAATTTTGGAAACAATAATGATTCCTGTAATTCAAGCTATGGAAAAAGAAGGATGCAAGTATAAGGGGATATTATATGGTGGACTTATGATTACAAAGGAAGGTGTAAAAGTCATTGAATTTAATTGTAGATTTGGAGACCCAGAAGCACAACCATTACTCGCATTATTAAAATCTGATTTACTTGATATTATAAAGGCATGTATTGATGGTACTCTTGACAAAACAAAAGTTGAATTTAAAGAAGGAAGTGCTTGCTGCGTAGTTATGGCTTCAAAAGGTTATCCTGTAAAATATGAAAAAGGAAAATTAATATCTGGAATTGAAGAAATGAATAATAATAATTTTCTAATTTTTCATTCTGGCACAATAAAAAATGGCAATGGAACCTATACCAATGGTGGTCGTGTTCTAGGAATTACTGGAATAGGCGATGACATTGAACATGCAATTAATAATGCATATAGCGGAGTCAAAAAAATTAATTTTGAAAATCAATTTTATCGAACTGACATAGGTCAAAAAGCTCTTAAAAAAATTGAAAATTAGATAGTAATTATCTATTTGAACATTATAATTATATAAAAAAATGAAACAAAAAATTAGAAAAGAATTCTTAGAAAAAAGAAAATCACTTAGTCAAACTCAAGTTGTCGAATATAGTAATAATATATCAAAAAATCTTAGAGAATTAAAGGAATTCAAAAATTCAAATACTGTTTTATATTATGTTTCATTTAATAATGAAGTAGACACTATCAATTTAATTAAGGAAAGTTTAAATCAAAATAAAAAGGTAATTATTCCAAAAATTGTAAATAATGATCTTGAATTATTTGAAATAAAATCACTTGATAATTTAAAAAAAAATCAATTTCATATTCTTGAACCTGCGAATGGAAAACTGATTGCTGATTATTCAATTATCGATCTAGTAATTGTACCAGGTGTTGTCTTTGATTTAAATGGACATAGAATTGGATTTGGAAAAGGTTATTATGATAAGTTCTTAAAAAAAATTAAATGCCTTAAAGTTGGATTAGCATATGATTTTCAAATTAAAGAGAAAATTCCAAGTGAAGATCACGATATCCCAATGGATATTATAATTTCACAAACTAGAACAATTAGACCACACATAATTAATGGAAGATTAATTGCTCAAAAAGTTTACTCTGAACTAAAAAATGAAATTTCACTTCTTAAAATAAAACCCAAATTGGCCGTTATTTTAATTGGCGAAAATCCCGCGTCAAAAATCTATGTTAGTATTAAAGAAAAAAAATGTAAAGAAGTTGGAATAATATCAAAAATCTACAAATTTGAAAAAGATATATCCCAATCTATTGTAATTGATCTAATCCAAGAATTAAATGCTAATAAAAATATAAGTGGAATTCTAGTGCAACTTCCACTGCCCAAACACTTAGATGAAGATATTATTATAAATACAATAGATAATTTGAAAGATGTTGACTGTTTAACTAATCACAATATTGGTAAATTGTTTTCAAAAAATCCATATTTACAACCTTGTACTCCAAAAGGCATAATTAAATTATTGGATTCTAATAATGTTGAAATTGAAGGAAAAAACGCAGTAGTAATTGGTAAGAGTAATATTGTTGGTAAACCAATTGCATTAATGTTACTAAATAAAAATGCAACGGTAACTATTTGCCACTCCAAAACTAAAAATCTACCAGAAATAACGAAAAAAGCTGATATATTGGTTGTAGCAATAGGTAAACCGTTATTTATCGCAAAAGAAATGATCAAAGAAAATGCAATAGTTATTGACGTTGGTACTACTTTAGTTGATGGAAAATTAAAAGGAGATGTTGATTTTAATAATGTAAAAAATAAATGCTCATTGATTACTCCAGTGCCAGGTGGAGTTGGACCAATGACTGTTGCAATGCTTATGAAAAATACATTATTATGTTATAAAAAAAAATTGGTGAATAAAAATGACAAATAATATCGCTGTTTTGGCGTCCACAAATGCTACAGATATGCAAGCAATTATTGATGCTATTGAATCTAAAAAATTAGATGCTGTAATTAAGGTACTTATATGCAACAATGATTGTAATGCTTTCAAACGAGCTAGGAAACATAATATTCCAGCAATTTTTTTGAATCCGAAGAATAAAACAAGAGATGAATATGATAAAGAAATTTCGAAAATTATTGAAGATAATGATGTTAGTTTAATATTATTAATTGGTTATATGAAAATAATGAGTAATTGGTTTGTTAATAAATATCGAAATAAAGTTATGAATATCCATCCAAGTTTACTGCCGGCCTTTGCTGGAGGAATGGATATTGATGTTCACGAAGCAGTATTACAGCGTGGTTGTAAATATACTGGAGCTACTCTTATTTTTATTGATGAAGGAGCTGACACTGGACCAATTATTATGCAAAAATGTATTGATATTAAAGAAGATGATACAGCTGATTCTCTTAAGCAAAAAGTTCAAGAAATTGAACAAGAATTATTGTTAAAAGTAATCCCATTATATTTTAACAAAAAACTAGAAATTGATGGAAAAAAAGTAACAATAAGGAGATCTAAAAATGATTAAAAGAGCATTAATTTCAGTTTTTAATAAAGAAGGAATAATTGAGTTTGCAAAAGAACTTGATAAACTAGATGTAGAAATACTAAGCACAGGTGGAACTGCTAATAAATTGAGAGAAGCAGGACTCAATATCACAGATGTATCTGATTATACTAAATTTCCTGAAATGATGAATGGAAGAGTTAAAACACTTCATCCAAAGATTCATGGTGGTCTATTGGCTCTGCGAAATAATAATGAACATATGAAACAAGCAAAAGAGAATAATGTTGATATGATTGATTTGGTTGTTGTAAATTTATATCCTTTTGAAGATACTGTTAAAAAAAATCTAAACTTTGAAGAGACAATTGAAATGATAGATATTGGTGGACCTTCAATGATTAGAAGTGCTGCAAAAAATTTCAAAGAGGTTTTGGTAGTAATTGATCCTAATGATTATAATTGGATAATAGAAGAAATTAAAGCACAAAATGACATTTCTTTTGAAAAAAGAAAAAAACTTGCATTAAAGGTTTTTCAAAAAACTAGTAGTTATGATTCTTCAATTTCATCTTATTTAAGTGAAAGTAGTTTACCTGAAACACTAAATTTATCCTATATAAAAAAACAAAATATGAGATATGGCGAGAACCCTTATCAAGATGCTGCTTTTTATATTGATGAATCCAGTAATGAACCTGGTGTTGGAAATGCAGAACAATTACACGGAAAAGAATTATCATACAATAATATCATGGATAGTGATGGTGCACTAGATATCGTGAAAGAATTTAGTGAACCTTGCGCCGTTGTTATCAAGCATGCAAATCACTGTGGTACAGCAGTATCAGAGATAATTACAGATGCTTTAATTAAAGCATTTAATGCAGACTCACTCTCAGCTTTCGGCTGTGTAATTGCAATAAATAGAACTTGTAATTTAGAATGTGCAAAGTTTTTAGAAGATAAATTTATCGAAGTTTTAATTGCACCTGATTTTGATGAAGATGCACTACAATTATTATCCATAAAAAAGAATAGAAGAATTCTAAAACTATCTGAACTAAATGACTTTTACACGAATAATAATAAAGAAAAATTAACAACAAAAAAAGTTGTTTCTGGTCTACTTGTGCAAACTAGAAATTTTCCTACAATTAATGAAGTATCAATGATACTTAATGAAAACCCAACAAAAGAAGATATATCAAAACTAACTTCCAATGCAAAACAAGGGTTTTTAAAAGAGTTAATTTGTGTTTCGAAAAGACAACCAACTCAAAAACAACTTAAAGACATGATTTTTGCAATGAAAGTATGCAAACATGTAAAATCAAATTCTGTTCTATATGCAAAAAATTTAGTAACAATCGGGATTGGTGCAGGACAAATGTCGAGAGTTGATGCAACAATAATTGCAACTCGAAAATCTGCAAATAAATCAAAAGAAGCCGTGATGGCAAGTGACGCATTTTTTCCATTTAGAGATGGTATAGATGAAGCGGCAAAAGCAGGAATAACTGCAATTATTCATCCAGGTGGTTCAGTTAGAGACAAAGAGGTAATAGATGCTGCAAATGAACATAATATTGCAATGGTATTTACAGGTGTGAGGTTATTTAAGCATTAAAATGATATTAATAATATTTGGAAGCAAATCTGATGAACATATATATTTACCCTTACTTAAAGGATTAAAAGAAAAAAACATTGAATATGAATTAAAAATTGCCAGTGCACATAAATCTCCAAATTATGTAAATGAAATTTTACAAAACATTAATGATAAATATAATTTAATAATTGCAGGTGCTGGTCTAGCTGCGCATCTTCCAGGAGTAATAGCTGCAAAAACAATAAGGCCTGTTATTGGTATACCTATAAATGTAAACTTTGAAGGTCTTGATGCATTATTATCAATACTTCAAATGCCACCATATGTACCAGTACTAGCTGTTGGCGTTGACTGTTACAATCTAGCAATTAAACAAAGCGAATTGATTCTTAAGAAATTTAGTAAAGTTAACATTGTCAATCACACACCTATATCTGAAAAACAACTTAAAAAAATAACAGATATTTTTACAAAATTTAATATTATATATGATTTATCCGATGAATTTGCATCAGATTGTATTAACATAAATCCTATTGAATTAGGAAATGGAATTATTATTCCAGAAGATCAATTAAGTATCAATATACCATTCTGTGAAAATTCAAATATTAATAACATTAAAGATGTGTTAACATTTAGCAAATATGGAATTTGGGTTGGTTTAAATAGATTTGAAAACGCAGCACTTTCCTGTGTGCAAATACTTAATCTAGAAGATAAATATTCAAAAAAATTATTAGAATTTAAAGAAGAACTCGAAAACATATACAAAAAAAATGCCACATAGAATCGAGATTGCACTGCGAGATGGAATTCCAGATCCTAGAGGAGAATCTATAAAAACTAGAATCAAAAATGATCTTAAACTTGATTTAATATCTGTTAGAACAATCAATATTTTCACATTAAATTTCGATGTAGAAAAAGAACATCTTGAAGTGTTTGCCAAAGAATTATTTAGAGATAAAGTTATTGAATGTTATTCTTTTGATAAATCAATTGCCAAAGATTTTGACTATTTAGTTGAAAAAAGTTACAAACCAGGAGTTACTGATAATGTTGGAAAAACTGCAAAAAAAAATATTGAATTCTATCTAAACAAAAAACTAAATGATGAAAATAAAGTATATTACTCTGTTCAATATTTGTTTAAAGGTAGCCTTACTAAAGAACAATTTAAATTGATTTCAAAAAGAATTCTTGGCAATGACTTAATTGAAAATTTCATTTATTTTAATAAAGATGAATTTGATAAACATGGTGTAGGTTATCCAATGCCAATTATCAAAAGTAATGCTGAAATAAAAGTCAATGGATTTGAATTAACAAATTACTCTGATGATGAATTATTAGAATTATCAAAAAATAACTGTTGGGCTTTAGACCTTAAAGAATTTCATATTATTAAAGATCATTTTAATGACAATAAAATTATTCAAGAAAGAAAAAATAAAGGTTTGCAAAAAATAACAGATGTAGAACTTGAAATATTTGCTCAAACATGGAGCGAACACTGTAAACATAAAGAATTTGATGCAATTGTTAATTATAAAAATTTAGATACAGGTGAAGAAGAAATAATTGATAGTTTATTTAAAACTTATATACAAGGTTCTACAATAAAAATTAAGGAAACTCTCGGTAAAAATGATTATTTAATAAAAATATTTAATGATAATGCTGGAATAGTAAAATATGATGAAGATACTAACTTTGTGTTTAAAGTTGAAACTCATAATTCACCAAGTGCACTAGATCCATATGGTGGAGCTATTACTGGTATTGTTGGTGTCAATCGAGATCCAGCAGGCACTGGTAAAAGTGGTGCAACTCCACTTTTTAATACAAATGTATTTTGTTTTGCAAATCCATTTTATAACGAAAAACTTCCACCAAATACACTGCATCCAATGGTGATATTTGAAGGAGTTCATAGAGGCGTAAAAGATGGTGGAAATCAATCAGGTATCCCAACATTAAATGGTTCATTATTTTTTGATGATAGATACATGGGTAAACCTTTAGTTTACTGTGGAACTGGAGCATTAATGCCAAATAAAATAAATAATGAAAATACATCTATAAAAACAATTTTACCTGGATATTTAACATTAATGACCGGCGGCAGAGTAGGTAAAGATGGGATTCATGGCGTTACAATGGCTTCAGAAGAACGAAATGAAAATACGCCAATTAGTGCTGTTCAAATTTGAGATGCAATTACGCAAAAAATTATGCTAGATTATATTTTTGAAATGCGTGATCAAGGTTGGATAAGGGCAATAACTGATAATGGAGGTGGTGGTTTATCTTCATCAACTGGCGAAATTGCCAGAATTTCAAATGGAGTCCATCTTGATTTAAAAAAAGTGCCATTAAAATATCATGGTCTTCAACCATGGGAAATATTTATTTCTGAAAGCCAAGAAAGAATGACTTTTGTAATTGATCCAAAAGATCTTGATAAAGTAATGAAATTAGCAATAGAAAGAGAAGTAGAAGTTACTGTTCTTGGGGAATTTACTGATTCAGGTTATTTAGAATTAGATTATGGAGATAAAAAAGTTGCATATATTGATATGAAATTTTTACATGAAGGGTTGCCAAAAAAAATTATTGAAGCACAGTGGAAAAAACCAGTACATGAAGAGCCAAAATTTATTGAACCTAAATCATTATTAAATGAATTGTCAAAATTGCTATCAAGCCTAAATATCTGTAGTAAAGAATACATAGTAAGACCTTATGATCATGAAGTTAAGGGTAGCACAATAATTAAACCTTTATCTGGTATAAAAAATGATGGCCCAAGTGATGCATCCGTAATTGCGCCTAAAATTGGTGAATACGAAGCACTAGTGGTGGGGCATGGTATTTGTCCTAGATATTCAGATATTGATGCGTATCATATGAGTGCATGTGCTTTTGATGAAATGGTTAGAAATATTGTAGCAACCGGTGGAAAAATTCCAGATACAAATAACCCTATTATGTGGTCTATAAATGACAATTTTTGTTGCCCAGATTCTATTTACGATGCAAAAAAAAATCCAGATGGAAAATTAAAATTTGCAAAAATTGTGAGAGCAAATAAAGCATTATACGATTATACTACAGCATATAATATCCCTCTAACATCTGGCAAAGACAGTATGAAAAATGATTTTAAATATGAAGATGATAATGGTAATAATGTTAAAATATCTATACCTTTAACTTTGCTATATTCTGGTGCTTGTAAAATTGAAGATTATAGAAAATGTGTTACAATTGATGTTAAAAAACCTAATGATTTAATTTATATTTTAGGAGAAACAAAAAACGAACTTGGTGCTAGTGAGTATTTTAAATTACATGGATTTACAGGAAATAATGTTCCAAAAGTTAATGCAAAAGTGGCCATTAAACTATATCATGCTGTTGGAAAAGCCATGGACCTTGAATTAATAGAAAGTTGTCATGATTGTAGTGATGGAGGTTTAGCCGTTAGTTTAGCAGAAAGTGCTTTTTCAGGTGGTTTTGGAATGGATATTGATTTAGTAAAATTACCAAAACAAAATATTAATAGAACTGATTTTTTAATGTTTTCTGAATCCCAGAGTAGGTTCATTGTTACAATCCAGCCAAAGAATAAAGAAAAGTTTGAAGAAATTATGAAAGAAAATATTTTTGCAAACATTGGAACAGTTATTCAAGAGCCAATCTTTAGAGTTAAAAAATTAAATAGTGAATTCGAAGAAATTAATTTGCAAGATTTAAAAATAGCATGGCAACAACCATTGAGGTTTGATTTGCCACTTGAAAAAATATAGAAAAGAGAGCATAAAAAAGATTAAACAATAAGAAAAAATAGTAAAAAAGATGAGCTAATGAAAAAAGGAAAATTTCGGCATCGTCCCCATTTAAAGTACTCATGATATGACGATAAAGATGTTATTTAAGATAAACAAAAGAAAAGCAAATTAAAATGTCAAAGATAAAAGCATTAATTGCAACGGGGTTAGGATTTAATTGTGAATATGAATCTGGGAAAGCATTTGAATTAGCGGGAGCTGATGCTGATATTAAAGATATTAGAGACATAATTAATGGCAAAGTAAATATTTTTGATTATCATGCTATGATGCTTATTGGTGGATTTTCATATGGGGATGATTTGGGTAGTGGCAAGGCAATTGCCAATTTACTAAGATTTAAAAAAATTAATGAAGAAAGATTTATTGATTTAATCAAAAAATTTGTAGAACAAAAAAAAGTTGTATTTGGAATATGCAATGGATTTCAAGTGCTTATGAAATTAGGAATTTTACCTGGATTTGATAATAATTACGAAAACCAAACTTGTACCATTGCATTAAACAATTCTAGTCGATATGAAGACAGATGGATTAATTTGAAATTTAATTCTAAAAGTAAATGTATTGCTACTAAAGGCATTGATTCTATGTATGTTCCTGTAAGACATGGTGAAGGCAAAATAATCACTAAAGATAATACTGTGTTAGAAAGAATTATGACAAATAATCATTATTTTGCTCAGTACATTGATCCAAAAACAAATGAATCAACTATGACATATCCTATGAATCCAAATGGCGCAGTAAATGCTATTGCTGGTCTTTGCGATGAAACCGGATTGATTTTTGGAATGATGCCACATCCTGAAGCATTTTTAATGTTTGAAAATCATCCACACTGGACTAGATTAAAAAGAGAATATAATGAGAAAAAAATAGAATTGCCAAAATATGGACAAGGTCTAAAACTTTTTAAAAATATTGTTGAATACTGTGAGGAAACTTTTAGAATGGAAAAAAAATCATTTACATACAAAGATACTGGCGTTGATATTAATGCTGCCGATCAAAATCAAAAAATATTAAAAAATATGATTAAACAAACTTATTCTAAACATGTTATTCCTGATGTTAAAGGTTTAGGTTCAATGTTTGAAATTCCTAAAGACATAAAAAATCCAATCTTAGTTTCCGGAACAGATGGCGTTGGAACAAAATTAAAAATTGCATTTATGATGGATAAACATGATACTGTGGGAATTGATGCTGTTGCACTTTGTGTTAATGATATTATAAGAAGAGGTGCAAAACCATTATTTTTTCTTGACTATTTAGCAGTTGGAAAACTTGAACAAAATAAAGTAAATGAGATTGTAAAAGGTGTTATTGAAGGTTGCAATCAAGCTAATTGTTCATTAATCGGTGGAGAAACTGCTCAAATGCCAGAATTTTACAATGATTCATATGAACTTGCAGGTTTTAGTGTTGGAATTATTGATAAAGAAAAGATGATAACTGGTGATAATATTAAACCAGGTGATCTAATTATTGGACTTGCAAGTTCTGGAATACATTCAAATGGTTATACTCTAGCTAGAAAAGTTTTACTTTCAAAAAATAATATTAATGATATTGCGTATGATAATGTAACAATTGGTCAAGCATTGCTAGAACCGTCAAGAATTTACGTTAAACCAATTATTGATATTCTTGAAAACAATAACAAAAATATTACAGGGTTATGCAATATTACAGGTTCAGCATTCAATAAATTAAAAAAATTAAATTCTGACGTTGGATTTAAAATAGAAAAATTATTACCTATTCCTAAAGTGTTCGAATTATTGCAAAAGCAAGGTAATATTACAAATCAAGAAATGTTTTCAACATTTAATATGGGTATAGGATTTGTAATCATTGCAAAAAATGCTAACTTTTTAGACGGATTTGAAGAAAAATATGGATATAAAGCTGATATAATTGGCATGGTTGATGATACAAAAAAAGTAAACATTATTGAGAAGAAGGTGATTTTATGATTTCAAAAGAAATAATAGAAAAACAGTTAAATAAAACTCTTACAAAAACAAACCTTACAATCGGTAAAAAATACAACGGAAAGGTACGTGATAATTATATCTTAGATGATAAAATAATAATGATAACTACAGATAGACAATCCGCATTTGATAGGATATTGGCAAGTGTACCATTCAAGGGTCAAGTGCTAACACAAACATCATTATTTTGGTTCGATAAAACAAAAGATATTATCCAAAATCACGTAATAGATAACCCAGATCCAAATGTTGTTATTTGTAAAAAATTAAAAGTTTTTCCTGTTGAATTTGTTGTTCGAGGATATCTAACAGGTGTTACAAGTACTGCTGTATGGACTGCATACGAAAAAGGTGAAAGAAATTTTTGTGGAAATATATTAGAAGAAGGAATGAAAAAAAATCAAAAATTTGCAACTCCCATTATTACACCTACCACCAAATCTGATGAACATGATGAAAAAACTTCTGCAAAAGAGATTGTTAAAAATAATTTAATGACTCAAGAACAATGGGATTATGTTTCAAATAAAGCATTAGAATTATTTAAAAGAGGAGGAGAAATCTCAAACGAACATGGTCTAATTTTAGTAGATACTAAATATGAATTTGGATATGATGATAAAGGAAAAATTTTTCTTATAGATGAAATTCATACTCCTGATTCTTCAAGATTTTGGATTAAAGAAACATATGAAAAACAGTTTAATAACAATCAAGAACCTGAAAATATTGATAAAGAATTTCTAAGGTTATGGTTTAAAAAAAATTGTGATCCTTATAATGATGAAGAATTGCCAAAAGCTCCAAAAGAATTAGTTACAAAATTAAGTGAAAAATATATAATGCTTTATGAAATGATAACAAATAAAACTTTTGAAATTACTAATGAACTAGAAGAAAACTTTGATATTAATAAGAGAATTAATGACAATTTAAAGGAGCGCGGATATTTGTAAAAATGGAATACGTTGATATAGTTGATGAATTGGATAATGTCATTAAAGCAGTTCCTCATAAAGAAATGCGTGATAAAAACTTACGACATAGAGGTTCAGTAATTATTGTTTTAAATTCAAAAAAAGAATTTTTAATTCAAAAAAGACAAAACACTGCAAAAGTATATCCTGGTTATTTTGCATCTGGTGCAGGTGGCTGCATTAGTTCAAAAGAATTGTATGAAGTAGCCGCAATAAGAGAATTACGAGAAGAGGTTGGTATCAAAGATGTGGATTTATATTTTCTTTTTAAATATAATTATGAAGATGAACAAACAAAAGCAATATTACAACTTTATTATTGTATTTATGAAGGAAAAATAACCGTACAAGAAGAAGAGGTTGCTGGATTTTTTTGGCAACCAATTGATGAAGTAGAAGAATTTATGAAAATAAATAAATATGCACCTGATGATATTTTAATTTTTAAAAAATTTTATAAAATGTATAAAAAGGGGTTAAAATGACAAAAGATTTCAAAATTGCAACATTCGGAAGTCATTCTGCGTTGCAAATACTTAAAGGCGCGAAAGATGAAGGTTTTAAAACAATATGTATTTGTTTAAAAGGTAGAGATCAACCATATAGAAGTTTTAAAGTAGCTGATGAAATAATAATTATTGATTCATATTATGATTATTTTAAAATTGAAAATGATTTAATAAAAAATAATGCAATTTTAATACCACATGCATCAATGATTGCATATTTAGGTAATGAAAATATTAAAAAAATAAAAGCAAATTATTTTGGTGATAAGCATATTTTAGATGTTGAGTCAGATAGAGAAAAACAACGTACATGGCTGATGAACTCTGGTTTAATAACTCCAAAAAAATTTCAAAATCCAGAAGATATTGATAGATTATGTATTGTAAAATTTCATGGCGCCTCTGGAGGAAAAGGATATTTTTTAACAAATAGTAAAGAGGATTTTAATAAAAAAATAGACAGTGGAAAAAAATTTATTATTCAAGAATACATCGTTGGAGTTCCAGTGTATATCCATTATTTTTATTCACCAATAAAGCAAGAATTAGAATTAATGGGATTTGATAAAAGATATGAATCAAATGTTGATAGCATTGGAAGAATTGCTGCAAAAGATCAAATACATACACCGATAGAAACGTCATATAACATTACTGGAAATATGCCTTTAGTCCTACGTGAATCACTACTTCCTGAGGTTTTCAAAATGGGAGAAAGTGTTGTTAAGATTTCAAACAATTTAACTAGTAAGGGTTTATTTGGACCTTTTTGTTTAGAAACAGTTATTACGCCTGATTTAGAAATATTTGTATTTGAAATCTCTGCCAGAATAGTTGCAGGTACAAATATATCAACTAATGGAAGTCCATATACCTTCTTGAGATATGATGAACCTATGAGTACAGGAAGAAGAATAGCTAGAGAAATTAAACAAGCAATAAAACTAAATCAATTAAATAAAGTACTGGGATAAAAATGATTACAAAAAATAATATTAAAAATATAGTTGAAAATTATGACTTAAGTAGAATAACAATTGGTGTGCTTGGAGGACATTCAGCTTTAGATGTATGCCGCGGTGCGAAAAAATTTGGGTTTAACACAGTTGCAGTATGCCAAAAAGGAAGAGAAAAAACATTTACAAAATATTATAAAACTAGAGGAAATAAAGGCATTATTGATAAAGTAATTCTTGTTGATAAGTTTAATGATATTGTAAATGAAAATGTTCAAAATGAGCTAAGAAAATTAAATACCATTTTTATCCATAATAGATATTTTTGGGTATATTGTGATTTTGAAAAAATAGAAAATGAATTTAATATTCCAATTTATGGAACTCGAACAATGCTAAAATTAGAAGAACGTGATGTTTTAAAAAATCAATATTACCTTCTTAAAAAAGCTAATATAAGAATACCTCATATTTTTTCAAATCCAAAAGATATTGACAGATTGGTTATTGTTAAAGTAAATGAAGCAACTAGGGGATATGAAAGAGCTTTCTTTTTTGCATCAGATTTTGACTCATATAAGAAAGAATCACTTGATTTAATAAATAATAAATCAATTACTAAAGAAGCATTAGATATGGCCGTAATCGAAGAATATATTGTTGGAGCCCAAATAAATTTTAATTATTTTTATTCAAATATAAATGATGAATTAGAATTAATGGGAACTGATACAAGAAGACAAACTAATCTTGATGGACTGATGAGACTTCCTGCTCCTGAACAATTAGAAATACTTAAACATATTAAACCTAAATTAATTGAAACAGGTCATATTGCTTGCACTGTAAAAGAATCAATTTTGGAAAAAGCGTTTGTTGCTGGTGAAAAATTTGTTTCAACAACCAAATTTGAACATCCACCAGGAATAATCGGACCTTTTGCATTGCAAGGTGCAATTTCCGCAGAACATGGAAAAGAAGAAATTGTTATTTTTGATGTCTCCATGAGAATCCCTGGAAGCCCGGGAACTATGTTTACACCTTATTCAGGATATTTATATCAAGATTCTATAAGCTATGGTGAAAGAATTGCTATGGAACTTAAAGATGCAATTACCCAAAAGAAATTACTGGAGATATTAACATGATTTTAATACTCAATTTCGGTTCACAATTAACACATCTTATAGCTAGAAGATTTCGTGAACTAGGTATCTATTCAGAGATTAAACTTCCATTTGAAGTAACAAATGAAGAACTAAATTTGGCTGATGCTATTGTTTTATCTGGAGGGCCAAATGATGTTAATCAAAAAACAATAGATTACAATAAACATATTTTTACATGTAAAAAACCAATTCTGGGTATATGTTATGGGCATCAAGTGATTGCACATGAATTTGAGGGTGTTGTTAGTTCAAGTGAAAAAAGTGAATATGGTGCAACAAATATTGATGTCCTTGAAAAAAATGGAATATTTGAAGGTCTAAATGATACTGAAATTGTATGGATGAATCATGGAGATACTATTACAAAAGCACCAATTGGATTTAGAACTATTGCAAGATCTCCTACTTGCGAACATGCAGCATTTGTTAATGAAGAAAAGAAAATTTTTAGTTTTCTATTTCATCCTGAAGTACACCATACAAAAAAAGGAATGATATTATTTCAGAATTTCATAAATATAAATAATATCCAAAAAGATTGGGATATTGGTAATGAAAAACAAAAAATAATTGATGATTGTAGGAAAATTGTTGGACAAAATAAAGTTGTTTTTGGAGTTTCTGGAGGAGTTGATTCACTTGTTGCATCAATAATTTTAAGAAAGGCTATTGGAAATAATATATATTGCGTTTTTGTTGATCACGGTCTTTTAAGAAAAAATGAAGTTGAATATGTCAAAAATATCTATAAGGAGCAAGATATTGAAAATTTTGAAGTTATTAATGCATCAGAGAAGTTTATTTCACGACTTAGTAATGTGAGTGATCCTGAAGAAAAAAGAAAAATTATTGGCCACACTTTTATTGAGGTTTTCGAAGATTATGTTGAAAAATTAAAAAAACAATATACAAAAATTTCATTTTTAGGACAGGGAACTATTTATCCAGATAGAATTGAAAGTGCGCAAAGTTCAAAAACAGCAGATAAAATTAAAAGCCATCATAATGTAACATTACCTGATAAAATGAATCTTAAATTAATTGAACCTCTACAAAATTTATATAAAGATGAAGTTAGAAAACTTGGAATGGAATTAGGAATTAAAAAAGAATATTTGTTTAGACATCCATTTCCTGGACCATCCCTAGCAATTAGAATACTAGGTGCGGTTGATGAAGAAAAATTAAAAATCTTAAGAGAAGCCGATGATATTTTTACTCAAGAATTAATTAGTTCAAAAGAATACGATAATATTTGGCAGGCTCTAGCTGCATTAATCCCTGTAAAAACCGTAGGTGTTATGGGAGACCACAGAACATACGAATACATGATTTCACTTAGAGCAGTAACTAGTGTTGATGGCATGACTGCAGATTGGGCAAAACTTCCAAATGAACTTTTAGAAAAAATTTCAAATAGAATAATCAATGAAGTTAAAGGCGTCAATCGTGTTGTTTACGACATTACTCAAAAGCCTCCAGGTACAATTGAATATGAATGAGGCTTTTTAGTAAAACGAAAATTGAAAATTTTCGGCATAACGCAAAAACCACCAGGTACGATTGAATATGAATAAATCCAAATAAATTAATGAATAATTAAAATGACTGATGATGATTTTACAAAAAATGTAGTGGAACTTTATAAAAAAACTGCAATTAATGTTTCTCATAATTTAGTAAATATTTTTAAGAAACCAATAAATAATAATAGTAATCTTTCAAAATATATTCTAAATAATATTACTGATAATATTAATATTGCAAAACTTTCAAATACGCCAGTATGTCAAGATACTGGAGTTCCAATTTTTTATATTAAAATCAATAAAACTCATTCAATGAATGAAATTAAGAGCAAAATTAAAGATGCTACAGTAATCGCAACATCAAAAAAATATCTAAGACCAAATGCTGTTGATTCAATTACGCAGATAAATTCCAATGATAATACAGGTGAAGAATTCCCAGTTATTTATTTTGAAGAACATAATGAAGATTTCATAAAAATTGAATTATTGTTAAAAGGTGGAGGATGCGAAAACATTGGTAGAACATACAATCTTCCAAATACTGATTTAAATGCTGAAAGAAATTTTGAAGGAATAAAAAAATGTGTTATTGATTCTGTTGTAGAAGCTCAAGGAAAGGGTTGCCCACCATATATTATTAGTATTGCTATTGGTGGCTCAAAAGATGTTGTAAGTCGAGAATCAAAAAAAGGACTTCTAAGAGATATTGAGGATAGAAATTCAAATATTATACTAAACGAGTTTGAAAATGAACTTAAAAAAGATATTAATAAACTGTCAATAGGACCCATGGGACTAGGCGGAAATCTAACAACTATAGCAGTAAAAATAAAATCAACTCATAGACATCCAGCTTCTTTTTTTGTTGATGTTTGTTTTTCTTGTTGGGCACTAAGAAGAGGTACTATGCAATGGAAATAATTAATCTTGAAATTCCTCTAAATGAAAATAAAATTCGAAATCTAAATGTTAGAGATACTGTAGAAATATCAGGAATAATTTATACAGCTAGAGACAAAGCTCACAAATTTATTTTTGATAATATTAATAATGAAATCAAACCACAATTAAATAATACAGTAATTTATCACTGCGGGCCACTTGTTAAAAAAAATGAAAACTCATTTGAAATTATTTCAGCGGGGCCAACAACTAGTTATAGGATGAGTTTATATCTTCCAAAAATTGTTGAGAAATTTAATATCAAAGCAATTCTAGGTAAAGGCGGACTTGATTCATCAATGTTAAAAGTGTTTAATAAAATTGGATGTGTATATCTATCTATTATTGGTGGACTTGGAGCACTATGTGCACAAAAAATTAAAGAAGTTAAAGAAGTGTATTATCTCAATGAGTTTGGATCAACAGAAGCTATGTGGAAACTTGAAGTTGAAAAAATGCCAGCAATTGTAACTATGGATACAAAATTTAATAGTTTACATGATGATATTTTAAATCAATCATTAAAAATCTCAAAAGAGCTGAACAGTTAATGGATATATATGAAAAATCAATTGAAGCACATGAAAAATATAAGGGTAAGGTATCAATAAAAAGCAAATGGCCTACTCTTGATCTAAAAAGTTTAGCTCTTGCATATACTCCTGGAGTTGCTGAGCCTTGCAGAAAAATTGCATTAGATACATCAAAAGTATTTAACTATACACTTAAATCAAATAGTGTTGCCGTTATTAGTGACGGCTCAGCCGTTCTTGGACTAGGTAATATTGGCGCAGATGCGTCTATTCCTGTTATGGAAGGAAAATGTATTTTGTTCAAAGAATTTGCAGATATTGATGCTTTTCCAATATGTATTAATAGCAACAATGTTGAAGAAATTATTCAAACCATTAAATTGATTTCACCTGTTTTTGGTGGAATCAATTTAGAAGATATATCATCCCCGAGATGTTTTGAAATTGAAAAAAGGTTAAAAAATGAACTTGATATTCCTGTATTTCATGATGATCAACATGGAACAGCAATAGTTGTTTTAGCTGCACTAATAAACGCATTAAAAGTAGTTGGGAAGAAACCAGAAGACGTAAAAATTGTAATTAATGGTCCTGGTGCCGCAGGCACAGCAATTCTAAAATTTCTACTGAGTCAGGATTATAAAGATATAATTGTGTGTGATAGAACTGGAATCATAAGTAAGAACAGATTAAATTTAGATGAAAACAAACTAAAAATTGCCAAAATTACAAATAGTAATAATTTTGATGGCAGTCTATTAGATGCATTAAATAATACAGATGTATTTATTGGGGTATCAGTTGGAAATATTGTCTCAAAAGAAATGATTAAATGTATGGCAGAAAAATCAATCATTTTTGCGCTTGCAAATCCTATTCCAGAAATAATGCCAGAAGATGCTTTAAATGCAGGTGCATTTATTGTTTCAACCGGAAGAAGTGATTACCCAAACCAAATAAATAATGTCTTGGGATTTCCAGGAATATTTAGAGGTGCCCTTGATTCAAAGGCAAAAGAAATAAATGAAGAAATGAAAGTTGCTGCTGCACATGCTTTGGCTAGTATAATACCTGAAAATGAATTAAATCAAAATAATATTATCCCAAGTGTTTTTGATAAAAGAGTTGTAGAAACTGTATCAAAGGCAGTAAGTGAAGCTGCAATAAAAACAAATTGCATTAGATAAAATTAATAAGATGAATAATCAAATTTCGAAAATTTAAAAATTATCCTATATAAAATTATAAACTATCAACCAAAATTTATATAACTAAATACATATTAATCAATTTAAAATGTCAAACGAACTAACTGCAATTTCACCAATTGATGGAAGATATCATAATAGGGTTAAAGAATTATCAAAATATTTCTCTGAATACGCTTTAATTAAAAAAAGAATATTTGTAGAACTTGAATATTTAAAAGAATTAGGAAAAGGAGATTTTTTAGACATTCATGAAAAGTTTGATTTAAAAGAAGCTCAAAAAGTTAAAGATATTGAAAAAATTACCAACCATGATGTTAAAAGCGTTGAGTATTATATTAAAGAAAAAGTTCCTGAAGATGTAAAAGAATATGTACATTTCGGACTCACTAGTGAGGATATAAATAATCTTTCTTATAGTCTTTTAATTAATGATTTTATTAATAGTATTTACTGTAATAAAATTGAACAGATTCTAATTAAGTTAAAAGTTCTAAGTGTTGAAAATATGTCACTTTCAATGCTTGCAAGAACTCATGGACAGCCTGCTTCACCAACTACTCTTGGAAAAGAATTATTTGTTTTTTTATCAAGATTGAAAAATCAATTTGAAAAACTAAAAAAAATAAAACTTACTGCCAAATTAAATGGCGCAACTGGTAATTACAATGCACTTGTTCTTGCTCTTCCAAATATAAATTGGGTAGATTTTTCAATAAAATTCATTAACAGATTAGGATTAGAACCTAATTTAATAACTACACAAATCGAACCAAAAGACACACTTATTGAATTGTTTCATAATATTAAAAGAATAAATAATATATTACTAGATTTAAACCAAGATATTTGGCTCTATATTTCACTTGATTATTTTAAACTAAAAAAGAAAGATGGAGAGGTTGGAAGTTCAACAATGCCTCATAAAGTAAATCCAATAGATTTTGAAAATTCAGAAGGTAATATTAAAATTGCAAATTCTCTATTTAATGGATTTGAATCCCTTCAAATTTCAAGGATGCAACGTGATTTGAGCGATAGTACTATGCTTAGAAATATCGGAGTTGCAATGGCGCATTCAATTATTGCATATGATTCCACATTTAGAGGATTAAATAAATTAATAGCAAATAAGGATAAATTAGAAGATGATTTAAACAATCATCCACAAATACTTACTGAAGGTATTCAAACAATATTAAGAAAATATAATTCTAAAAAACCATATGAAATGCTTAAAAAATTAAGTAGAGGTAAAGTAATTTCACTTGATATAATTAGAGAATTTGTTAATACTCTTGATATTGATAAAAAAGACAAAGAAACTATATTACATTTAAATCCAAAAGATTATATTGGACTTGCAAAAGAGCTTGTTAAATAACTAAAAACTTAGAACTAAGCTAAATCAACATCATGTGATTTACTTTCTCGAAGTCCAGATGATGTAATTCTAATAAATTCACATTTATTTCTCATGTTTTCAACTTTTTTAACGCCACAATAGCTCATGCCTGAACGAAACCCGCCAACTAATTGATAGATAATCTCAGTAACACTGCCTTTATACGGAACAGTTGCTTCAACTCCTTCAGGAACATAATCAATAATATCTTCGTTTTTCTCTTCCTTTTTTTTTGCATCCCTTCCAAGTTTTGCACTGTAGGATGCCATCCCTCTGACAACCTTATATTTTTTCCCATTTTTTAAAAATGGCATACCTGGACTTTCATCAGTACCTGCTAACATACTACCTAACATTACTGTTGATGCACCTGCTGCTATAGCTTTTGTAATATCTCCACTTTGTTTAATACCGCCATCTGCAATTACTGGAATATTACTTCTATCAGCCTCTTTTGAACAATTCATTACTGCTGAAAGCTGTGGGTATCCTGAGCCTGTTACAATTCTTGTTGTGCAAATACTCCCCGGCCCAACTCCAACTTTTATTGCATCTGCACCTGCTTCAATTAAATCTCTAGTTCCTTTTGCTGTTGCAACATTACCAGCTATTACTTCAACATTTGGAAAACTATTTTTTAATTTTTTTAAAGTATCAATCTCTAATTCTGAATGTCCATGTGCAATATCAATAACTAAAACATCAACACCCGCCTTAATTAATGCCTCAGCTCTTTTTATAGAATCTGCTTTAACACCAATTGCAGCTCCCACCATTAATCTATCTTTTTTGTCGATAGTTGAATCAGGATGTATTGTTTTTCGATATATATCTTTACCCGTTATAAGACCTGCAACCGTCCAATCTTCATTAATTAATGGAAGTTTCTCAATTTTATGTTTCACTAATATTTTTTTTGCTTTTCCTAAATTTATTGTTCTCTTCCCGACAATAAGATCTTGCTTAACAGTCATTAAATTCTTAACTTTTGTTTCTTGCGGTGGATTGAATCTATAATCACGTGAAGTCAATATTCCAATCAATTTGTTTTTCTTATCAATTACAAGCAAACTTGAAACTGTATGCTCTTCCATTAAGTCGCGAGCATCTCCAAGTGTTTTATCTTGCTCAATACTTAATGGGTGTTCAATTATTGCATTTCGATATCTTTTAACCTTCAAAACTTGATTTACTTGCTGTTCGATAGTATTAAATCTATGAATAATCCCAATACCACCCATCTGTGCCATAGTAATTGCCATTTTAGATTCTGTTACAGTATCCATGTTTGAACTAATTATTGGTATTTTAAGTTTTATTTTGGGTGTTAAAAAAGTTTGAGTAGAAACATCTTTACGTGATTTAATAGTAGAATATTTAGGAACCAAAAGAACGTCATCATAACTATAGCCAAGTTCCATATATTTTCATATTAAATAAATATACTAGATTTAAAAAGATTGTGAAATATTATTGTTAAGATGATGTAATTTGCTGTACAAAACATGTTTTATGTTAAATAAATCTGACATTGTTTAAATAAAAAATGAAATTATTAAAAAATAAAAATATTGTTTTGACATCGCCTCCATCTAAAGTACTCATGATATGGCGATATCTCTTGATTGTTTTAAGCAAGATTTAATTAATAAAAAAAGAAATAAAATTATAAAAAATATATTAATTCAAAAAATTAGATGGTTAAAAAGAACCAAAGACTGTACCGCAACTAAGACATTTGTAACAGAAGTATTGCTCATGCATTTCGCATTTTCCACTTTCGCACTGAGGGCAATTCTGATTCATTTTATAATATACACCTTTATTATGGTTTCTACTAAATCAACGACACTATCCAAAAGAGGTCTTGACTCAGTTCCGTAGTTCCTTATGTCTGGCCTCGTTGTTGTTTGTATCATTTTTTTTAGTATATTTGCTTAAGTAATAGTATGTAGTTGCTAATATATAAAAGTTATGTTGATTTTTTTTACATAAATAGTAAAAATACAAAAATCAATACATTGTATGTAAAAAATATTAAACCTATCTACGAAATCCCTCATAAACACGAAAAAATAGTGGAAAAATTTACGATAATGGAAAAATTTATAAATAAATTACATTCATTGGATAAAGTATGATAAATTTGGATGTCAAAGATAGAAAAATACTATATGAACTTGAAAAAAATTGCCGACAACCTGTCTCACATCTTGCAAAAAACGTAGGTCTTTCAAGAGAAGTTGTGAACTATAGAATTAAACAACTTGAACAAAAAGGCATAATTCAACACTATGTAACTACTATTGACTTTGTTAGATTAGGACTGATGTTTTGCAGACTTTTATTTAAATATAACAATGTTACAAAAGATATTGAGCAACAAATGATAGAAAGCCTAAAAAAAGACCAACACGTTGCATGGTTGGGACTTGGTGATGGAGCAATTAATCTTGGATTAGTTTATATTACAAATAACATTAATGATTTAGAAAATTCTTACTATGATTTTATTCTTAGATATTCAAATTATTTCAAAAGTCATACTTTGACTTTTGCTTTCGAAATATATCACTTTCCACATAGTTATTTATATGACAAAAGTGATAGAACACCAATAATTGTGGGTAAGAACAAAGAAATTGCATTAATTGACAAAAATGACTATCAAATACTAGTAGGTCTAATGGAAAATCCAAGAATAAATATGATTGAATTAAGCAAAAAATTAGAGCTTTCTGTTAAGACATTAAGTAAAAGAATTGGAAGGCTTGAGGATGAAAAAATTATACTTAACTATCGAATAAAAATTAATACCTCAAAACTCAAACTTGAACACCATAAACTTTTTTTGTATCTTGAGAATTTAACAAAAGAAAAATTCAATATGTTAATTTCATTTTTATCTCAATTAAAAGAGGTTATTTTTATCACCTTACCTTTTGGAAGCGCCAATATTGAATTTGAAATAGTTGTAGAAGGTAGTGTACATTTATATGAATTGATGAGAACAATTAATATTAATTTCCCTGATCTTATTAGAGATTATGAAGATGTATTTCTTTATTTAGAACCAATTACTAATTATATTCCTAACATCAAAGATATTCAATAGAATTACCTTTTGAGATAAATTGGTGCAAAACTTTCAAATCCAGATGGCATTTTAAATCCTTCAAATATAGGAACTACCATCAATTCAACAACTCCTGGTGGAAATGGCTTATCTCGACTTAAAGTCACCTGATATTGATTACTTGACATTACGATTGTATCTACAAAGCCTGCATACTCCATAATTTTTCTTGGCTGACCTTTCAAAAATCTTGGAGACTGCATATGACCTAAAATATACTTAGAAGTAGGCAAGGTATTTGGATTTGGTCCAAACATTAAATCACCTAATTCATCAGGAGGATCTCTTGGATCAAAATTCCAATGTGGTGCTACTGTTGGAATCATTAAATGTTCAGATCCAAGGTCCAACAACCAATATAACATTACATCCTCAGGATCATAGTGCACTACTCCTGAATTAATTGCTTGTAAGCCATTGGAATACGCATATTTAAGAGTAAAATCTCCCTGACTTCTCACTAGGTTAATAGCGTAATCATTTCCTAATCTATTAAGAAGTTCTGTTGTTTTTCCCAGTCTAAGCTTATTATTATGTTTTTGAGGCAACATAAAATTTGTACTAATAAGTAAACTAGGTGGCATTTCATGAAGATATTTATATGGATTCCAACCAACATTCCATAATGATCCAGCATCAAAAAAACTCAAAGCCCTGTGAGGATTATATTCTCCTCCAAGTATTTGCTCCCATCCATTTTTATCCGGCTCATCACGCGTAACAAATTTAGGATCTCCTACTCTGCGCTTCCATAGATCATTACTAAATTGAAAAGTATGAGGCTCACGAATAAATTCAAATTGGTAATTTGCATATTCTTTTTCCAATCCAGGGAGAATTTTATCTAGTGATTCTTGAACTGCTTCAGCTAAAACAATTCTAATTCTATCAGTTTTTTTAATACCAAATGCCTTAATAACTGCGTTAAGCATTAGTGTTGTTTTGTATTCTGGTTTATCTCCCACAAGTGAACCAGGTCCCATTAAAAATATTACTTCTGGTTTTTCTAGATTATAATGCCTTTTTGCTTGTTTTAAAAAACCTTCAAGTTGTGTTTCAAACATCCTTGTCTCTACTCCTTGATAACCCATTTTGCTTATTATCCCTGATGTTTCTTCTAAGAGTGTTGCTCTTTTTAATGATAATTTACCTAATAAAGTTTCCAGATTCATACCTAATTGAGTTACCATAGAGCTAAGTCCATTTGGTTCAGTTGGTGAAACTAAATGAAGAGGTAAATAATTAAATTCCATTGGATAAGGGATAATCCATACATCCTCTCTGTCTCTTGGATTGTAGATTTTAAATGCATCTGCGAAGCCTTGAGAAATAGCAGGTATGTATCCTTCCAAAATACCTCTAGGGATTGTCCATCTATTATCACCAACTATTGGTAATCCTAAAATTGCTTCCATTATTGAATGAGCAAAAGGATTTTTTCGAAGTGTTGCATTCAATAGTTGGTCAAAAACCTCCATAAGTATATAGTCTGCTGGAGTTTCTAATTTAGCAATTATAGGTTGGAAATTTGTATATAATCTATCTCTAGCTAAATGGAGTAAATTAATATTTGAAATTGCCATATTGAATAAACAAAAAAATATATTCTTCTTTATAAACATTTCTAGAAAACACCACTTAAAAGTAGTTTAAATAATTGTTCAATTATTTTACTATAAATTAAAAAAACGAATAAAACATCCTACATATGGAAAACATTTATGGAAAATATTATAAATCAAAGGAAAAAATAATATTTTTATTTCAGAAATAAAAAAATTAAAAAATAACAACTCCATGCAATCAATAATCAACACTATTGAAGTACAAAATAGCCTAAAGCTACTCCATACAATCAAAGCATGGCCAGTTGTTCATATCAAAGCTGACATCCTTTGATACTGATTCTGTTCCATCACTTACAGTTACTGTAACTGTTTTAAGTCCGCCTTTTTCACCGTAAGCAACTGTTTTTTCGTTTGATTCCATAAATCCACTATAACTTATAGTTAATTCATTGCCATCAACATCACTTGCTTCAACATTGATTTTAATAGTAACTTTATCACCAGGTTTCTTTAATTCAACATATTCTGGAGTCACGCTAACAAAATCAATTGTTGGTGCTGTATTTTTCTTTTCAACTACTAAAACAAAACTACTAACAACTTCGTTTGCACCGTCAGTGGCAGTTACAGTAATATCGTAAAAACCAGCGTCTCCTCTTGCTGTTTGCCACTTACCATCTCCATCAAGTGGTGTAGAGTAACTAAATTCCACATCATCACCATCTAAATCTTTTGCATCTGCAGTTACTTCAACTAAATCTCCTTCAACTACTGTAACTATTGTTCCATCTTCAAATGAGAATGATACTTCAGGAACTCTATTAAAATCATTAACTGTTATTTGAACATCTTTACTTACAATTTCTTTTCCATCATCTGCTCTAATTGTTGTTACATATTTACCTGCATCATCATAATTAGTCTGATAATTCTTTGAATTCATCCAGCCTGAATAAATTACAACAACTTCATCGTTATCAGGATCATATACATCAGGATTTAATTTAATTAAATCACCTTCATCAAATTCCATATTTTCTGCAATATTAATTACAGGTGCTTTATTTTTAACTAGTACAGTAAGTTTCATTTGTTTTGTAACAAATGAGTCTTTATTATCCGTTGCTGTTACAATTACTGAATAAAATCCAGCGTCTCCAACATTTGTTTGCCACATACCATTTGCATCAAATGGTTCAGTATAACCAAGCTCAACTGTATCTCCATCAGGATCCATTACATAAGGTTTTAAATCCACAAGATCTCCTTCAATTACTGTAATTTGGGGTGTTGAAGCATCAAATAATTCTTCTGCTACTTCTTCCATAGCCTCTTCTTCTCTTTCATCTTCAACTTCATCTGATTCATCTTCTAGAACTTCATCAATAAGGCCATCGACCTCATCTCCTACTTCCTCAGTTTCTCCTAAAAGTTCATCAAGATTAATAGTCTCTTCTGCTGGTTCATCTCCTTCGCCGTCATAAACAACGTCACTAGTAGGTTCATATTCATATGGTGTGCACGCACTTATTAGTACTACCATCAATATTATTAAAATTAGTAATGTATTTTTATTATTCATTAGGACCCCTCCCATTTTCAAGTAATAATTATTTGTTACTCTTCTTAAATGTTAACTAATATATATAATTTACGGTAAAATTATTAAATGCTGTTAAATACATAAAAAATACAAATGAAAAAGAAAATACTATTAATTATTACTATCATCATATTATCAGGCTTAAGTTCTGGACAATCTGACGATTTAATTACAAAATCAAGTCTATTACTTGATTTAAATATGGGTGCTGATTTTGAAGTTATTGGAGATGCCAGAAGTTCAATAGATTATTTAACAGTTAAATACTATTTCTTTCCTGAAAATGGTTATCAACAGACTGTTACATCATTAAATTCTGATCCTTCTGCAAGTGTAAAAACAGATTATTTAGAATTTATCTATCCAAAACCTATGCTTAGACAATATCTATTTGAAATAAACTCAGAAATAAGAACATATCATAAAATTGCAAGAATTCGTGAAAGAATTGATTTTCCAATTAAGGAAATTGATTCAACACTGATTCCATATATTCAAAAAACAGATAAAATTGACATTAATGATGATATTATCAAACAAGCCTCAAAACTTGCTGAAGGTAAAGATGATTTGTATTCTGTTGTTTTTGCTCTTGCAAGTTGGACAAAAGAAAATATTAATTATAGTCTAACTACTATAACGGCTGAAGCAAGTCAAAAAGCTTCTTGGGTGCTAGACAATAGATTTGGAGTATGTGATGAACTAACAAATCTTTTTATCGCCATGGCAAGATCTTTAGGTATTCCAACAAGATTTGTATCAGGCATATCTTATACTAATTCAGATTTATTTGATACAAATTGGGGATTGCATGGGTGGGCTGAAGTGTATTTTCCAGAATATGGTTGGATCCCATTTGATCCAACGTATGGTCAATATGGTTATGTTGACCCAGGCCACATAAAACTAAAAGATTCTCTTGATTCAGATAAAAGCAGTACAAGATTTGAATGGAAAGGCAAAAATGTTGAAATTAAATCAGAACCTATGCATTTGGATGTTACAGTTCTAAAAGAATATGATAAGATTCCAAATCTTATTGATATGGAAGTGAAGCCTTATTTTAATGAAGTAAGTTTTGATTCATTTAATATTATTCAAGCAACTCTTAAAAATAATCAAGATTATTATATTGGATTGGAAATCCAATTAAGTAAATCTAATGAACTAAAATTTCATAGTCCAAATAAAAGGTATATATTATTAAAACCAAAAGAACAAAAATCAATTTATTGGATGCTTCAAATTGATGATAAATTAAATAAAAAATATATTTACACATTTCCAATTGAAGTTTTTAATAATTTGGGTTAATCACAAAAAACTTCTTTTAAAAGCACAAATAGTGCTCTTGACTATGGGTATAATCAAGCAAATAACCTATTAAACAATTTAATTGAAGAAGAAAAAAAGATATACTCTAGAGAGTTTGATTTAAATTGTAATGCTCCATTATTTGGATTTGTCTCAGAGAGTTTTAATGTAACATGCTACACCTTAAACAAAGGAAATGTATATCTAAAAAATCTTAATGTATGTATTAAACAAGATTGTCAAAAAATTGATTTAGGTATAAGCCAATCAAAAAATCTTATTTTTGAAGAATCAATCAATACCTCAGGAGAATCTGAAATTCTTATTAGTGCTAAAAACTCATATGTAAATAAAATATCACCGCTAATTATTGTAATAGAAGAAAAACCTAGAATTGAAATCAACAATTTTAAAATACCTGATAATTTAGACTATGAAAATTTTATGATATCATTTGATATACAAAAAAAATCACTAAGTATACCTAGAGAAGTTACGGTTCAATTTCATTTCAATGGGCAAGAAACCAAATGGCAATTTGATAAAATTGATTCAGATCAAATATTTAACATAGACATGGATAAAACTCTTATAAATCCAAATGATAATACATATGGAATATTTATTGAGTATTACGATACTAAAAATGAGAAATATACTCTTGCAAAAGAAGGGAATGTTAAAACAAATGAATTAAAAGGTATGGATAAAGTATTTATATGGCTTAGTAAATTTAGTAGAGATATTGAGTTGTGGTTAAATAAAGTTTTTTCTTAGGAATTGTAGATTAAATAAAATTATCTTTTGAACAATTTAGGATTATTTAAACAAAATTATATGTTACATTTACTGTGAATAAAATGTTTATGATTTTATTATTGATTACATCTTTGACTATATCTTCAATTCTATTTAATTTAATTTTTTGAATTCGCTTAACTCAAACAGGGAATAATTTATATGAGCGAAAACTATCTTTTCGAGATTCTACCAAATTATAATTATGTGTGGTGCTTGATAATGATTTAAAACTAACAGGGGGTTTATCGTAAGTTTTTATAGAGTCTTGCGTTGAAGAACGAATAGTATATATGATTTTAAATAAATTCAAAATTATAAAACATTAACAAACACCCTTATCTTAGTACAAAAATATTTATACTTCTCAACTTTTTACATAATTTATGTTTAGTCAAAACATTAATCCTGATTTAATAAATATTGGACCTTTTAGTGTTAGATTTTATGGCATTGTGTATGCTCTTGGTTTTATTTTGGTAACATACATTCTGCAACAAGCAGCTCAAAAAAACAAAATCAAAAATTTAACAAAAGATAAAGCTACAGATTTAGTTATATATGCCATGGTTTTTGGGTTAATTGGCGCTAGAATTTTTCATGTAGCCGATTCATTTAATATTCTGTATAGAAATAATCTACTTGGAATTTTTGAAATTTGGAACGGCGGGCTTGCATTTCATGGAGGAGTTGTAGGAGGAGTTATTGCAATTTATTTATATTGTAAAAAACATAAAATTGATCTTTTAAAAATTCTTGATACTATGGTTATTCCATTCCCTTTTATTATTGGCTTTGGAAGAATTGCAAACTACATTAATAGTGAACACCTTGGTATAATTGCTCCGCATCTATCGTGGTGTGTTAACTTTTTAAGAATTGATGATTTTTGCCGACATCCTGTACAAATCTATGAATCAATTACTATGTTTGCATTATTTGCTATTCTTATGTTTGCAAACAAAAGCATTTTAAGTAAAGTAAAAGGCAACTTAACCTGGGTATTTATAGCAGGTTATGGCATATTTAGGTTTACCACTGATTTTTTCAGAGAACATCATAATATTAGATTATTTGGAAATTTAAGTATAACTCAATACTTTAGTTTATTTATGTTCGTTTTAGGAATTTATTTTTTATACAAGAATAACAGGGTGAAAAAGAAAAAATGAGAAGAAAGTTTATTGCTGGCAATTGGAAAATGCATAAAAACCAAAAAGAAGCTTTGGATTACATTAATGATTTTAAATTATTCGTTAAAGATATTGACGATATTGATATTGTTTTAGCGGTTCCATTTACTCTATTATCATTTATATCTAATCAATGTAAAAATTCAAATATAAATTTATGTGCACAAAATGTTTTTTATGAAAAAGAGGGTGCATTCACTGGAGAAATCAGCACATCAATGATAAAGGACTATGCTAATTATGTTCTGATTGGACATTCTGAAAGACGAAATTACTTTAATGAAACCAATGATATTGTTAATAAAAAAATTAATGCAGCACTTAAAGAAAATCTTAAAGTCATATTATGTGTTGGTGAAAGTTTGAAGGATAGGCAACAACAAAAAACAAATTCAGTAATAGAAACTCAATTTAGAGAATCCACATCTAGATTGAGTATAATCGATATGAAAAATTTAGTAATCGCATATGAACCAGTATGGGCTATAGGAACTGGAAAAACAGCAACATCTGCTCAAGCTGAAGAAGTTCATTTATTTATTAGAGCATTGATCAAATTTCTATATGATGACAAAACAGCAAATAATATAAGAATTATTTATGGTGGTAGTGTTAATCCTGACAATGCATCTGAAATTCTTTCAATGGAAAATATTGATGGATGTTTACCTGGTGGTGCTAGTTTAGATGCATCTAGTTTTGCTAATATAATTAAGTCATAATTATTAAATTTAATTATGTATAATAAAACAGAATAAAATTTAATTATTGAATCTAAGGCACAGTCACTGTAACCTGCAGTGTTGGATTATAAAATTCTTCTCCACTACATGTCTTTGAAACAGTATCACTAATATCATAACATACCTTAACATTAAAAACATAACTTCCAGATTTAGTTCCTCCTGGAACTTGAAATGGCAAAGAAAGTACCTCATGATTATTATTTTTAATATCTAATAAACGATACTCAGGAACAGTCCATTTAGACATATCAATACTAGTAACTGCAACTCCTTTCTCAGTTTCACCTCTACTGAAACTAACAACTGTCTGAAAATTTGCTTTTTCTTTTAATATATTATTTATTACAACACCAAACAAATCAGATTTACCTATTCTAATTTCCTTATTTTTTTCTGGAATACAAACCTTATCCCCTCTTTGAACACATTGCTTAGCTAATGAATCAAAATATGATGGTAAATCCCCTTCTATAATGCCTTGCGAAGTACTTACAATCTTAAATGCAAAACCAATACCAAAGGAAAATAATATTATTCCCATAATAAGACCAACAATAAAATTTGTTGAAAGCTCTATAGCTGCTTTTTTATTCATTTTAAAAAAATAAAAATTATTTTACTAGTTCATACTCTTTAAGCAGTAAAAACATGAGTAACATTAAAAGTACAACTCCTCCGAACAAAAAAGATATGCCTCTAAGTAATGTTTCTGCTGATCCTGCAAGAAGTGTATAAAACCCAAATGCCATTATACCAAAACCCATCCATAAAAATTTATCAAGGACTAATTTAAGTATTTCAAATTCTTCAGCTTGTGTTAATCGTTTTTTAATTTTGATCACCTCTTAACAAAATTGGAGTTAGGAACTTTTTTTTTAGTGAGTTAATATTCATTTTTTAATCACCCGGATAAAACAGTTATCATAAAATCTTTTCTGTCATATTCTATACCATTACCACTTGAAGGATCTTTAACAACCATTGCACATTGATATGTTCCTGGTTTTGCCTGTGACAATACCTTTATATCTAATTTTGCAACAGCAATTTCACCATCTTTTAAGAAACGTTCATCCAATGTTGCAAACTGAATATTGGCTAAATCTGCATCAGTAGCACCTACTCCACTAAAACAAGCAATAACTGATTTTAAACCATCCCACTGACCAACTTTTCCAGGTGTTGAATATAATTTTCCTGCACCATTAACAGTAAAAGATTTGTCTTCTCCCAAATCATTTCTAAGACCAAAATATAGTTCTTTCTTGTTTCCTTTTTTAATTTCAATATCATTCTTATCAAATACGATTCTTCCACCCGTATTCTTCAAATCTTGAATCATGGTATCTTTAAGACCTTGATTGATATCTTCAAATTGTCCAGTAGTCTTAGCAAACATTGTTTTCATAAAACCCAAACCCAGTCCAAGTAATGTAATTGCCATAATTAAAACAACAATAGCATTAATAGAAAGTTGCAGTGATCCTTTTTTTGACATTACTAATTCACCTCTTTTGTATATTTATATACAATTCATATCCCTTATGTTTATAAATTTTTCTACTTATTTTATAGTGCTAACAATAACTGTTCTGATTTATACATTGATGTTAACAGTAACATTTAAAAATCTATGAAAACCCTCTTTAATTTTAATGAATAAATTACAAAAAGACCTTCTAAAAATTAAAAAATATTGGAATGTCAAAACAGCTATTCTTTTAATTATTATACTTATTGCCGCAATAACTTGGTTTAAATATGTAGCAGGACTAATTTTAGTAGCAATTTTCGCTCCACTTTGTATTCTAACTACTAGATACGCAAAATTTGTTCCTCATGTAACACCTGAAAGCATAACTGCTACAACTATATTTATGGGTTATTTATATGGAATTAGTTTTGCCGCTCTATATGGTTTTGTTATTGGAGCGATATCTCTTGGAATTAATAGTCATATTAAACCAGCTTCGCTTGCATCACTATTTAGTGCAATTGTATCAGGTATATTTTGTTCATTTTTGCATACATCTTTTAATTTTTCATTAGCTGGTGCATTTTCTGCGTCAATGGTTTTAAGGACCATAATTGCTGCCCCTTTAATGAATTTAGTTGGAATAGATATATTTGAAAATATTACTCATCAAATATCACAATTATTTTTTAATTTAATTATATACTTACCTTTATTAACAGCTTTATACAATATTTTCTCTCCTTTCATTTAAGAATACCGCAATCTTCCTAAAAGCAATTGCTCTATGAGAAATTTTATTTTTTTCTACTCTACTAAATTGACAAAGTGGCTTTCCACCGACTAGAAGAATTTTTTCATATGGTAAAACATCCATTTCCATATTATTTACTTTTTTATCAACTGTACAATCTAATATTCCCTCTTCAGTTCTTAAAGTATCTCCATCATAAAAACTCACAACTGTTTTAAATTGTGCATTTCTATCTTCACCTTCTAATAGTTTAAGCATTCCCTTATAACCGAGAAGTTCATATACCAGTTTAGGGTGATTGCCTGGAAAATTGGGATAAGCTAAAAAATACACACCAGTATCATCTACAATTATTGGTTTTTTATGCTTATCAAAAAATAATTTTGCATTAAACTCTGCAACTTCTTTAAGACTTTTATTTTTTTCCTCAATTTTGTCCACGGCTAATTGCTCAACATCAATATCAAATTCTTTAAATACTGCTTTAGCTTCATCTACCTTATGTTGGTTATTTGTTGCAATATAAATTTTCATTAAGATAATGATAATTATTTATACTATATAAGATTTCTCTAAAATATGAACTTTCAAGACTTAAAAAAAATCGAATCAAGTGACTTCTATATAGACCTAGCTTTTAGACGAGCATCAACACAAATTGAATTAACAAAAAAGAAATTAAAAGAGCATGATAAGTTAAAAAGATCAAAATTAATTGAAATCACAAGAATGGATATAATTAAAAATGTACTAAATGAACAACTAAATAAAATTATTGTTGCTTTTCCAAATATTGATGATTTGAATGATTTTTATCGACAACTTATTAATTGCACACTTGATTATAAAGATTTAAAACAATCTCTTGGCGCAATTAAATGGGCCACAAAGAAAGTAAATGATATGTTTATGATTTATAAGAAAAAAATTGAAAAAACTCGAGATTTCAAATTTATCAATAAATTAAGAAGAGAATTTTACGGTAGAGTATCAAGCATCTTAAAACAGATTAAAAAAAATCTTAGATATATTGAAGATGCAAGAAAGATCATGAAAGATTATCCTGCTATAAAAACATCTTTATTTACAGTTTGTATTTTCGGTTTTCCAAACGCTGGAAAATCAACTCTTTTGAAAAAATTAACTAATGCTAATCCTGAAATAAAAGCTTATGCATTCACCACAAAAAAATTAAATCTTGGTTATATCAATACTCCAAAAGTTACTGTACAAGTAATTGATACTCCAGGAACACTAAATCGGATGGATAAAATGAATTATATTGAACTTCAAGCATATCTTGCAATTAAGCATCTTGCAAATATTGCCATTTATATATTTGATCCAACTTTAGAATATACTTTGCAAGAACAAGAAAAATTACTTAAAAAGTTAAGAGAATATAATGTTGAAACTTTACTTTATATTAGTAAAGCAGATATTGCACCAAAGGATATTGTTAAACAATTAAGAAACAAATACAAATTTATTAATTTGGATAAACTTAAAGAATTATTACTAAAAAAAGCTTTAGCTTAATTATTAAATTTACTAATTTTAAATATTTTGAAGAACTATTTCTATATAATAATTAATAATAGTTAAATGCAATATCCCTCAGAATCTGTACGAATAAAACTTGATAAGTTTTTAGGAGTGTAAAGGTGGTTTCCTAAATAAAATTAAAGAAGGGAGTTCTTAAGATTTTTAAACACAATGTACTTTTTTATTTTTGAATGGATCATCATACAGAAGAGCAAAAAAGAAAAAATATACAAGCTATAAAGAATAAAGACTCTAAAATAGAGATTATTCTCAGAAAAGCTCTTAATGAAAAAGGTTACAGATACAGATTACACTACAATAAAATTGAAGGTAAACCCGATATTGTTTTTATAGAGAAAAAATTGCTGTTTTTGTAAATAGTGAGTTTTGGCATGGTTATGATTGGAAGAATAAAAAACAGGAGAATAAGTCAAATAAAACATTTTGGATATCAAAAATTGAGCGAAATATGGAAAGAGACACATAAGTAAATCAAAAACTTAAAAAGCAAGGTTGGATTGTATTAAGCTATTGGAGTAAAGATATCAAGGAAAATCTTGATAAGTTATTGACAATATAAAATCATATTTAAAATGAAATTTTCTGTTTTAAAGGAAAAACTAGAAGAGCTTCCTTATAATCATAAGGCTGCTGTTACCCATTATTATCAAAGTCCAGATTTAATAAAAAATAGTACTTTTAACTGGATACTTAAAGATAGGTCAACATCTATTTTGGAATATGCTAAAAATAGGGATATTCAATGGGATGTTCCTTTTCCTCCACCTAAAGAACAGAAATTTAAGTTTATAGACTTATTTGCAGGCATTGGCGGATTCAGAATAGCCATGCAAAATCTCAAAGGTAAGTGTATTTTTTCTTCTGAGTGGGACAAATATTCTCAACAAACCTATTTTACTAATTTTGGAGAATATCCTTTTGGAGATATAACAAAAATTAATGAAAAAGGCATTCCAGACCATGATGTTCTTTGTGCAGGTTTTCCTTGTCAAGCATTTTCAATTGCAGGAAGAAGAGGTGGATTTAAAGATACAAGAGGTACATTATTCTTTGATGTTGCCAGAATTATTAAAGAAAAACAACCGAAAGCATTTTTTTTAGAAAATGTTAAAGGATTATTAAGTCATAAGGGTGGAAAAACTCTTTCAACAATATTGAATGTTCTTAGAAATGACCTTAACTATTTTGTCCCAGAACCTCAAGTATTGAATGCTAAAAATTATGGTGTACCTCAAAACAGAGAGAGAATATTTATTATTGGTTTTAGAAATGATTTGGGAATAAAAGAGTTTGAATATCCTAGACCAATTAAAATCAATCAAAAACTAAAGCACATAAAAGAAGAAAAAGAAGTTTCTGTTAAGTATTATTTATCAACACGATATCTAAATACTTTAGTAGAACACAAAAGAAGACACGAATCCAAAGGAAACGGATTCGGTTATGAAGTGTTGAATGATGATGATATTGCAAATGCAATTGTCGTTGGCGGTATGGGAAGAGAAAGAAATTTGATATATGATCACAGACTAACAAATTTTAAACCTATTACAAATATCAAAGGAAAAGTTAACAGAAAGGGAGTCAGAAGAATGACTCCAAGAGAATGGGCAAAATTACAAGGCTACCCTGACCATTTTGAAATTCCTGTTTCTGATGCACAGGCATATAAGCAATTCGGAAATTCTGTTGCTGTGCCTGCAATTCAAGCAACGGCTAAACAAATTATTAAAAAACTCGAAGAAGTTGATGTTATATGATTACTGGAAACAAAGGAGAATGGAGTGAAGTCTATACTTTCCTTAAATTACTTTCAGACGGAAAAGTTCATGCGGGAGATAAAGATTTGAACAAATTAGAGGATGTCTACTACATAATCTTAAAAGTTCTGAAAAAAATATCTGATGAAAAGCTGATTTTTGATAGACAACAAAGAATCAAGATTATTGATGGTGAATCAGAAAATGTTCTCTCTGAATTTGATATTGAAGATTTCAAAAATAATTCACTAAAACTATTTGAAGAAATAAGGTCTGCAAGTGGAAGTTCATTTTCAGTTCCAGGTGTAGAAGAATTCTTATCTAAAATAAGAATAACTTCAATAAAAGCTAAATCCACTGATAAGACTGATATCAATATAATTGTTCATGATCCGAAAGTTAATACTAACTTAAATCTCGGTTTTAGTATAAAATCCCAACTTGGAAGTCCATCAACACTTCTTAATGCAGGAAAAACAACAAATTTTATATACCGTTTGACAAAAAAGCTATCAAATGATCAGATTAATACAATTAATAGAACTTCAGCATTTAAGGATAAAATAAAGCTTATAGAAAACAATAGATCAAACTTGGAATTTTCTAAGGTTGAAAGTGATAATTTTGAACTTAATCTCCAAATGATTGACACACAATTTCCAAAAATTGTGGCTTGTATGCTTTACAACTTTTATTCAGATAGTATAAATAAATTTAGTGATTCAGTTGAAAAACTTGAAGAAACTAATCCTCTCAATTTTGGACAAAAACTTGGGCATAAATTCTATACTCTAAAAACCAAAAGGTTCATGACAGCTGTTGCTCTTGGTATGACTCCTGCAAAACTATGGAACGGTAATTATGAGGCACAAGGAGGCTTTTTGGTTGTAAAAGATGATGGCGAAATTTTATGCTACCATATTTATCACCAGGATCAATTTGAAGAATACTTATTGTCTAATACAAAATTTGAAACAGCAAGTACAACAAGATACGAATTCGGAAAAGTGTATGATGAAAATAATGAACAATTCTTTAAACTAAATCTTCAAATAAGATTTATTAAATGAATCGAGAGGGGATTCTCCCCTCTACGAGCTCTCCCCTAAAACTCCCCAACTATTCTGTTATTAGAAGAGCCTCTGGTCTAAAATGGAAACCCCTTGGATAGCTTACGCTTAATGTTTTACTCTATGTGTTTTGTACTGATTCTTACGGCATACTTTCTGTCACTCTCGCTCCTGAACCTTCCACTTTCAAAAAACTTCTTTTAATCTTAATGTTATTAAATTTACAATTTTAAAAAATATGTAATTAAGAAAATCTAATTATACTTTTGTAACAATTATTGAACTTTTGAATGGCAACTTATGATTAGATTTAACAAATGCTTTTCTTGCTAAATCAATATTATTCTCATTTGTATGTATTGACATAACAGCTTGCCCTTGTTTTAATTGTGCAGCAGTTCCTATTGGTTTTCCAAATGCATGAGCCATACCTGAACTGAATCTATCTGCTCCTGCTCCACTAGCAAGTGAATGTTCTCTTAAAATATGATGTGGATAAACTCTTACTTGAAGTCTAAAACCACTTTTACCCAAAACTTTTTCAAGTGTTCTATTAGCTGTAAGTCTTGCTGATTCAAGTGCATTATCTCTTACTTGAATATCTGCTTTTGAAAGTAAATCTATTCTATGAGAAAATGTTCCAGAAAGGTTCCCAATATTAAATTTTACTATACGGCAAACTGGAATACCTCGAACAAATGCTTTGTTCCTATATTTTGATTTTCGAGTATTAGCTCTTTTAACCTTTCTATAACAGCTAAATTTCCTTAAACGTGCCATAGTCCTCAAAGAAAAAATGATGATTTATAAAGATTATGAATTTTTATTGAATTTAGCGAAATTTCCTCATAAAATCCTATCTTAACAACCTCAATTAATCAAAAACCTTAAATACAATTACTTAACTCATAAATAGTGGGGTGATTAGTTGAAAAAAAGTTTACTTATTGTATGTTTAATTTTACTAACTAATTTCACTTCTGCTGATATATATTATGGTGATTATTCTGAAAAATTATTTACTAATTTTGTTGATATTCCAATCATTGCAGTATCAAGTGATTACAAAGCAGGAATACTTGGCCAAGTCAGAATAGCACTTATTAAAAATGGAAATAACAAAATTATATTTGACAGTCGTACAAATGTAGATTCCTCAACTATTGAATCAGTAGTGAACGCACATAGATATGCAATGAAATATGCTGTAGAAGATTATGATTATTTCATAGCATTTGATTTGCACACTGAATCAGTATCCGGAATGAGCACAGGAGGGGCAATAGGAGCCGGTATGGTATCTTTAGTACTAAATCAAAATTATAATTCAGACTATTTAATTACTGGTGCTATTGATAGTAATGGTGTATTAATTCCAACAGGCGGTTTAGACATAAAAACAACTGTTGCTGGCATTAACAATGTATCCAATCTAATTATACCATATGGACAATCCAAATTACAAGTTTACGAAAAAGTAAATAATAGATATTTAGTTAAGGAGGTAGATTTAATAAAAAATAGCCTAATGAGATATAACTTATTGGTAATTGAAGCACATAATATTGATGAAATATTGAAAATGATACTAATTGAAAATGGATAACAAAAAACACATAGATTTAAATGATATTTTATTATTCTAAAAAAAATAATTTTGTGGTGGGGTAACTATGAACTGGAAAAAAGTCGCTGAAACAAATGATTTAATAGTATTTGAAAATAGTTTTAAGAAGCATAAAATTAAAATCGAAGCAAGAAAAAGAGATAATGGTTGGGAAGTTTTCAAAACAAAAGTTGAAGGTGACTCTGCAAATCTAATTTCAGAGCATCTTATGGATAATAAAAGTCAGGCCATAAAACTTATCGCTAAACTTAAGCGTGATAAAAAAACCAGTATAATTAAAAAAAAGATTGTTATTTCTCTAAAAAGACTGTATAAAGAAGATTTTATTGAAAAATGGAGTTTCTATATAAATAATGAAAACACTAAAAACTTTATTTACGTTAAATTTGATACAAAAATACAAGCAGATATTGTAATGCATGAAAAGTTCATTTTTGATGAAAAAAGCATTATTTCTCAAATTAGTGAAAAACTTGGACTCACAGAATTAGGTGAATCTACCAATTTCGAAGTTTTCTATTTTAGAAAATACTCAACTAATTTGCAAAAAAAAGAACTATCTCCATTCGATACGAATTTTGTTGATGTAGAATTTGACTTTTCAGATGAAGAGTATTATTAAAATTAAACAAAAACTATATTGAAACCAAGATATCAATATCATCAATTTTGATGGTATCAACCATTTTTCTTTTTTTCAATTTATCTAAATATCTATAAAACGTAGCTTTTGAACATAATGATTCAGTATCTACAATAGTATCCTTAATTTCAGGAATCGTCAGATTCTTGTTCGCTGCCAAATTTTTTATTCTAGAAATTATAATTGATTTTCTTTTTTTATTAAATTTTTTTATTAAATTTTCATCAAACGTATTTTTCGGTTTGATATTTTTTAAAGTTTCTTTAACAACATCTGAGATCATCGGCATAAAATTTACATTATCTGAATTATTTCTTAAAGTGATATTCTCTTCAAGCATTTTCTTTTTCTCTTGCTTTAAATCAAATATCTCTTCATGTAATTTCACCATATCTTCTTTTATGCGAATAAATGCGTCACTAATCGCATTTTTATCAATACTACTTATTTCATCTGGTTTTCTTTTAAGAAAAGCAGTAGCTTTTAGTATATCCCCCCCGTTAACCATCAAATTATAAAATCTATTAACTATATAAATATTATTGATAGATTGAGACATTATTGATACTGTCTCAAAAAATTTTGAGACAACTATGAGACCAATATTCTAAGATAAGTTCCATAGGAAATGAAGGGGTGTCTTAAAACTAATATTGAGACGAGAAAAATATTAAATAAGACAAAAATAATCCAATTTTGAGACAAAATACTGCGTGTAGAAAACATATGGATTTTTATATAACTTTAAACAAACCTTAAATTGATGGAATTAAGTGATAAATTAGGTTTTATGGATTTACTGCCTGGGAATTTAACTGGTGGAGTAATATCTTTTTTTGCAGATTTTGCTTGTAGAACTCAACAAAATCTAGCAATAGAAGGTTTAATAGATCCGAATTTCTGGACTAATCATGGTAGAGATATTTTTACACCAGCATTATTTTATTTTGGTATGACTCTATATGGGTCAAAAAAAGAATCAGCAAGCAAAAATTATTTTATAACTGACGGTATAATTGCAGCTACCATTTTCCTTGGGTATGAGATTTATCAAAGTATATTGCTTCCATTGGTAAATGAAATTTCACAAATCCAGATTTATTCTTTGGTTGTACATCCAGGCATGTTTGATATTAAAGATATTGGATTTGAATTACTTGCATTAAGTACTGCAGCTTTTATATCCTATTTTACAGCCAAATACGTAAACAAAATACGTAGAAGAAAGCAATTGAAATCTTATTAATAAAAATTTATAACTGAATTAATATTTCTTGTTAGTTTGGTGGTATTTATGGAAGACTGTATATTTTGTAAAATAATTAAAGGGGATATTCCTTCATCAAAGATTTACGAGAACGATAAAGTTTATGCGTTTTTGGATATATCTCCAGTAAACAAGGGTCATGCCCTAATAGTTCCAAAGAAACATTCAAAAAATATGCTTGAAGATGATGATGATGATTTAAAAGCAGTCATTCATGCTTCAAAGATTGTTGCAAAAGCAATTATAATGGCAGTTAGAGCCGATGGATTTAATTTAG